>Ga0247844_1000859_pt1 | contig 60574 bp, 54 predicted proteins | sample LaCtaG_FD_192421 | JGI IMG/M metagenome (GOLD analysis project Ga0247844, IMG submission 192421) | Freshwater microbial communities from meromictic Lake La Cruz, Castile-La Mancha, Spain - LaCruzMarch201714.5m_1 | ecosystem: Environmental > Aquatic > Freshwater > Lake | place: Spain: Castile-La... | reverse complement strand
GCTTGACCCATTGGGCTTCTGTTAACGCTGCCCATACTTTCTCGACCGGGGCGTGGATTACTTGGGTGTGGGTGATGCGGTGGTGTTGGTGCATGGGGGAATGCTATAGGGGTGAAAGTAGGAATTTTAGAGGGAGGGAGGTTCACTACAGCATTCGAAGTCAGAGAAGGGTGTTACCCTAACTGCTAACTATACCAGCGACTTTAATCGGCCGAAGTTCAAGGATGCCTAAAGAACGTTTTGCGTTTATGTGCTGTAGCGGATTAAAAGCACTTAACTTTCCGTTTAGCACAATGTTTCTTAGAAGTACAGACCTTCGATTTACCACTTCACCCGCTATTGCCACTTACACGCTGTTGGCAGCTGGTGTTCTGTCCTCCGTCCTTGTAAACCATTGTCAGTGTTGGGTTTTAGTGTCATTGTCTGTTTACTTTTTTGTCTGTCTATGTCGGGTTGTTCGTTGCGTTTTTTATTTTTTTGAAGCGTTGGCAAATTTTTAAGAACAATTTTTCTTGCGTTGGCTTTGTAAGCTCTTTGACAGAGCTTTGGATTGTACTTGGGCTTGTACGGCTATGGCAATGTGCTTGCAAATAGCATAGGCTTACATTTTAAATCCTTTCTTCTGTAATTTTGTTAAATACTTTGTTACTTTTTGTTGATTGTCATAATCATTTTCTTGTCTTCCGTTCACAATATCGTGCAGCAAATCTGTTTCTTCTTGTGTTAATACTTCTTTGTCTAGTGACTGATTGAAACTTATCATTTTTCTCATTAGTCCTAAGATGAGTTCGTCTTTTTGCTCGTCTTCAAGTTTTGGCTTTTTCAAAGCAACCCACTTGCCAGTAAATTCTTCTGCCTTCTGTAATAGTTCCTCGTTATATTTAGCAACGATATCAAGTATTTCAACTCCTTTTTGATATTCATCGTCTGCTAAAATTCTATTTTGTCTTAATTTGAAAGCAATATTAGAAACGACTGTTTGCTTTATAGTGTCAAGCAATTCGCTGTCTTTACCCCACTGTAAAATTTCGTTCCATAGTGCGGATGGAATTGATTTAATTACTGCTTTGTTTTGTTCTAATTCTTCTTCTTCAATATCAATTTCCGTGTTTCGTTTTGGTGGATTTCTGGGGTCAATTAAGTCCGTTTTAATGTCTTTAAGATTAAAATGCCATTCGTGATTTTTTACTAAATCCCAACATTCTTCCTTTTTAGCTTTTTCAATGTAGTGTTGACCGTTGTATGTTTCAAGTATGAATTGGTTGACTTGTTTCATTAATTCAAAAGTGAAATTAGACAGTTCGGAAGAAACATCTTGATTTTTCCAAATTTTGAATAGATCAAGTTGATTTTCAGTAATGATATTCAATAATGAAAGTGTGTACGGAACAACAACTTGTTTCATTTCTCCAATACTGTTAGGCTTAATGCCATATCGTTTATCGGCGTTTTTGAAAAGAATACACTTTGCAATTGTATCCTCAAAATAAACATTGTTTATTCTTTTAACGTTTTCAGGCAAATTATTTCCAATAAATTGAGCATAATTTTTCTCGTTTCCACGAACAACTATATGAGGTCCAATTACTAACTTCTTGCCGTCATAAACTTCTTGGTATGAGTTAATGTATTTTGCCAACTCAACTTTTGAGAACATTTGTTTTTTTGGATATTTTCTGTCAAATACTGTTTGAAGTGCTTTAGTTCGCCCTTCTCTACTTCGCAAAGTTTTATATTGTCCTCTTGCTCGTTCAAAAAACCAAGATGTTTGGATATTGCTTGTTGCTGTGATTGGCGATAGAATATATCGTGATAATTTTTCAAACGCAACTAAAGCTGGGTTGTTAGCTGAAAAGTCAGCATTATTCACTTTGTTTTGTGTATTTGCGTACTTTGAAATGAGGGATACAATGTCACTATATTCTTCGGGATTTTCAATTACTGAAAATTTAACCTGAACAAATATTTTTGAAATATCTGCTCTGTCTTTCTTTGCTGTGTTATAAATAGAGGCGGTTGTTTGACCACCATTTACGATTTGTAGATTTCTTATTTTAGAAATGTAACGCTCTGAATCATCTAATTCAATATGGTCAGCAGTTGCTGCTATACCATTATTGTATGCAAAAAACTTTTCTGGCTCATTTCGAATTGTACTGCGGATACCATAATTTACACTGTTACGTCCACCAACTTGTAGGAATGAGCGAACATTTTGTTCCAATAACCTAGCTCCGTAACGCTCATATAATTTTGCTAGACAAGTTCCTGGCATTATCGCAATGTATGCTTTGAAGCTTGGATTTATTTCTGAGGCAGGTAAACACGGCACTTCAAAACTTTCGCCTTCAAAATCGTTCAAATCTATTTCAATTGGAATTCTGGATTGTTCGGAGATATTATACAAAAAGTGGATGTCAATGACTCTATAAAAAATATGGTAATTATTGATTTTATCATTTTTCGGAAAATCACCTTTGTACTCTCCGTCGGTCAACATAATTACATTTACTCGAACAAGGTTTTCCTTAATTTCGTCATAGTTTGCCAAAGTGTATGCTAATTGAAATATTTCGGACGATTCTTCTATTTCATTTATATATTCTTTGGTGACGCATTTGTTGAAGAAATTTGAAATTCTCTTTTGAGCAGTTTCAATTTCTGCTTTTGTTGTTGTAGATATTTCATCAGTTCCCTTGAAGATTGTAACGAATAAGTCAAGAGTTTCATAGTTGTCTGATAGAGCAAAACCGTTTATTTTATGCTGATGTCGAGTTCCGATTGCTCTTTTGTCAAAAGCCAAAATTGCATTTTCCGTTTCGCCAGCATCAGCCAAATGATTTAAAGCAATTTGTGTGAAGATCTGTTCGGAATGTCCTCCGTGTTCTTCACTAAGTTGTGTCGTTCTGATGTCTTGTTTTAAATTTTGATAGTATTTTATAACTTCCTTTTCCATTTCGCTATTTTATTTTTACAATGTCAAACATTTCAGTTTCGCTGATTGCATAATGTCTACATTGAGATAGAATGATGGAATACTTCACGTCACCAACGCCGGCGCGAATATCATTTTCCTCAATTCTCGGAAAATCATTTTCTACTTTATAGAATATTTCTTGTCGAATATGATAGCCATTAGAGTCGTATAAATTGCGGTGTAGGTCAAAATAACCCACTTCATGAATTTTGCTTTTGAACTTGTTAAGAGTAACAATGTCATCACTTAAAAGGTCTATTACTGAATCTACTATGTCATTAAGCGTTTCGCCTGAATTTTGTTGCTGTTCCAATGATATGTGGTACAAAATCAAATTCTCAAGGTTATTTGTGTCTAATTGCCTTTCACTACTAATTTGAACTTTTTGATGATTGTTGCCGTGCGTAGTTTTTACCTCCACCGCCCAAGATCCACTTTGAAAATCACGATTTTGATTTTCTGTTCCAGTCCAAGAAGTAATGATGTTTTGCAATTCAGAATTGATTTGTAAAGACTTTCTAATGAAAAATATTTCCCCATAGAGACCTCGCTGTTCTTGTTGTGTCAATCCATGCTGTTCGAATCTCTCAAACAAACTTTGCCATTTGATCAAGCGGTTGGAATAACTTTTTAAAATTACTTTGGTGTCCGTTTCATTTACAATTGCTGAAATAACATCTGCAATCAATGTATTAAACACATCTTTGAATTGCTTGTCAACTAAAACAAGATTGAGCAATATGTATTTTGAATTATCAGGGTCATAAATCTTATCAAACTTCAAACCCCTGAATTCATAACGGATATTAAAGTTCTTTCCGATTGTCATGGGTGCTTTGAGAATAAGCAACCGGTGTGTTTCTGGAATTTTTACTCCAAGAAATATATCACATTGGCTTGTTTTAGAATAACGCAATTTGAATAATCCTGGCACTGCTGAATTATTCGCTTCAAGCTGTGTCCATATCTGTTTAATCCGTTCCATCATTTTCGTCTAGTTGGTCAAATTCATCAGGATACTCATATTCTTTCCTGAACTGTTCGTTCACTGCGTATTCAATTTTTTCATCATTCTCAATCTCGGGAAAACTCACTGCAATTCCAATTACCGGAACTTCTGAGATGACTTCTGTTTTTTTATCAAATGAACGGTAGCAGATTTTATTCAAAGGATAAATCAACAGTAAACCATTCTTGCTGTCGCGCTTCCATTTGATTCTTTTTCTGCTAGGCAATTCTGGAATTTCCTGCTTGGCTTCCTTTTTGTAGTCAGCTTCCGTTTGCATTTTGGCTTCTCTGACTTCGGTTTCGTCAAGGTCAATCAATTCGTGCCTGTGGTCAGTAATGTTGTATTTGGCAACTTCATAGTCCATGGCGTCATTGCTGATATTTGTTCTGTCAGTGAGCCCAACTTTTTCTTTCAAGCTAGGGAACCAATATTCGTCTTCTTCTTTTGCCGTTGAATTATTTATCAATGCAACAGTCCAATTCATAAGGTTTTCATTCTTTGTCTGCGCATTAATGTAATCAACAATTTTGTTTGTGTCAACTACTTCCTGACCGATTTGATATTTCTGTAGAAATGCAGTAATGACATTGAAATTATTTTCTCCTTTCCATACGAATTTTTGTTTCTTGTTGTAATTGTTTACTGGCTTATCAAGAGGTCTTCCCAATGAAGAAATCAACTCGTTCACTGCATCAAAGTTTTGTTTGAATAGCTTGCCAACTATCTTGAAGTGATAGGTTTGTTCAAGTTCACCCGAGTAACTCAGATACATTATTTTCTTGTAGCGGAATTTGTTGGCAGCAGTTATTTTCAAAACTCCAGGATGTGTTCTCACTTTAAGCCCAAATTCTTTAGGAGTTTTTCTCAGAAGAAACATGTAATCAAAATCCTTGCGCATTTCTTCTGATGCAGTAGTTATGTGTTTGTACCAGCGCGTGAGTTCGTCACTTGTGAATATGCGACACAAGTCAGCATAACCAGGTTTGTAGCCAAACCATCTACCCATCTGCATGAGTGTGTCATACATTTTAGATGCACGCAAGTAGTAACTTACTGTCAATCCATCCAATGTCAGTCCTCTTGAAAGTTTGTCCCCACCTACTGCAATCACCGAAAGAAATTTACCCTGCTGTTCTGTAAAGAAATAATCAAGCGGTGAAATATTGTGATGCGATAAACCGGCAATATTTTTGTCTCCGTGAACTGCTCTAACTTCCATTTTTGAAATAGCAGGAAAAATCTCCGGTTCAATTTCTAACCAGTCAATTGCACTGATTTCAGGGTCGGTGTAAATGTGTTTTGCATTTATGAATTTGTTTGTTGTTGTCACAAATTCTTTTTTCCAAATGGCTTCCAATTCTTTCATCAGGTTGCCGGATTTCATTTCAATTTGCTTCTGATAGAATTTTAATTCGGCATCCACCAAAGTTGCGATTCTATCTTGCCATACAATGAATCTTGAAACGTGAATGAGCATTGAGTTGTGGACATCAATTTGTTTTCTCACTCGTCTTGCTGCTGTCGAAAGAATAAAGCATTTGACTCCATACTTCAAGCTGTTTGGAAGTTCATCAGGCAATGGGTCATTTTTTTTATGTTTATCTGGAATAAATGTTTTTTGGATGGTAAATTCATTATCAACTTCTGCAATTAAATTCTGAGTTTGTCCTTGTGCGTTTGAAACATCGATTACATCGTAATCTTTCACCGACCTTATTAATGGTAGCGGTTCTTCCTCTGCATCGGTTGAACTGAGCGCAGGCAAACCAAAGACTTTTGCAGGGCCAATGTAGTTTGATGGCGCAGGAATGTTGATTATGAAATCTTTTGGAAATAAATCCTGACCAACATTGAATTCATAATCTTTTATTGTGAGGTCAATTCCTTTGAGCGATTGTTCGTCAAGTAATGGAATGAAAATATTTGCGAATGGTGTTGCGGTGTAACCAACATAAGCACTTTGTTCAAATAATGAAATCAATGATCTGATGCAGCCATTGATTGCAGAAACTTTTTCCTTGCTCACATTGATTGAAGCATTGTCGGCTTCATCATCAATCAACAGAAATGGAATATTGCGAATGATGATTTTTCCATCTTGTTGTTTATCTCCCCAAACCGCCAACCAAGAAATGAGATTTTTCAGGATTGAACTATTCTTCTTTACCACTGCAACAATCGGGTCTGAACTTCTCAAATGAATTCCTGCCGATTGTGCAGCCTTACGGTTAAAGTCGCCATTGAGGTGGCTTGAGGTTAAAGCATTTGCAGGAAGTTCAATCGGCTGATTTGTTTTGATGTCAAGTCGATTATAAATACCAACGCCGATTTTATTTGTATTCGAATAATGCAATGAACGCTGACTGTTGAAGCCCAAAAATCCTTCATCAATTCTTATCTGTGTCTGGCTACGCAGAGTATCGTGCATACCTGCTAGTACAATTATGAGTCTGTAACCTGCATCGGACGCCTTGTTTATTAGGCCTGTATAGTTTGAAGTTTTTCCCGATTGAACTTGTCCGACAACCATTCCTCTTTTATCCCATGCTCCAGGCGTGGAAGGATTTGCAATGCGGTCTAGAATGTCATCAGTGAGATTGTCAAGTTTGTTGATGGTATCTGGTGCAATTTTTTTTTGAAGATAACTGATGTAACGATTCCAGAAATTCCATTGAATGTTTGCTTTTGAGTCCTTCAGCCAAGGAGTGTAATCTTCGTTTGTATCAAGTATTCTGTAATCCTCAGAGAAAACAGAAAATGTTGCAGCCAGATAATTGTAAAGGGCTTCTCTTCCAGAGGTGAGATTCGGAAATATTTTCAGAGCATTATCAATAGAGTTGTTGATGTCTTGCGAGGAAGGGTTTTTAACTTTCCTAAGTAATTCGATGCAGATATTTTTTGCTTGTTCAATCATATTTAGTCAAGATTTGCAATGTATTCAGGGTAATGATTGAAAGGTTCAAGGTTAATAATAACTGCTTTTGCTTCCTCTTTCGTCTTTCCCTCGTCAATAATTGACTCGAAAATAGTTTTCATCAACCCCCAGATATCATCATGCTTAACTCCTTCAAAAGGATTACCTTGTAGTTCAGGTTGTTCACTTTCTTTTATGTAAATTGATTTTGACGGAATGGTCTCTTCAATAAAGCGTAAAAGCATTTCAATCGCCTTGTCAGAATCTCTTTTAGCTTGTTCTTTTATTTTCGTGAGTATGGGATTGTCACGATTGATTTTGTAGAACCACTTGTCCCCACGTTTGTGGTCAACCCAAAGAGGAACAAATTTTTGACCTACAATTTGTTTCACATTCTTTCCTTTGTGCCGATAAACCTCAAGGGCATGTTGGCGCACTTTTAAGGCATATGCTTTAATTTGTTCACGAAGAACTATAGGTGGTCGTGCAATTGATTTTTTTATATCGATTTGCCATGATTCATCAAGTGTATTGGGTAATTCAATTTGTATTCTAGCTAATTTATAATGTTCTTCTTTCCTGAAAAGTCCCAGCCAATCGCCAGCTAAAAGTAAACGTTCATTCCTGTAAATGTAAAAACCTTGTTGTTCGTTCCAGCCTTTTATTCCTTCTGCGCTTTTGTGCGTTTCTTCTGAAATTTTTGATTTATGTGGTAGAACAAAGCCTTCAATGGTAACATTTCCGCTTTGAATTTTCTCCTCTGGAAAAATTTGGGTTGCCGGTTCGTATGTTAAGAAAGGATTCCAAGAAGACACTTTTCTATCTTGGAAAAAAATATTGACTTTATCCTTTTCAATGAATTTGTGAAACACCATTGCAAGATGTAGTTTCACTTGTTCCATTGTAGTTAAAAATTTATCTAACGCTTTGTTGTCATCTTGACTAAAATCTTTTACAACTCTGTCAATGTCATTCCACAAAACGATTGTGCCTGTTTCGAGTTTTGAAATTTCCGAATCTATATTTGTACTTGGCAAGTATTTTATCAAGTCCCATTTACCTGTTAGGTTTACAAAGTCTAAATCCCAGGTCCAGAAGACATAGTTGTAATCTGCTTTTTTGCTTAAGACAGTTAGCTTTCTTGCTTGGGAAAATGAAGCGGTTTTCAAGCCTAAGCCAAAACGCCCTAAGTCTTTTTGGTTACGTTCACGGAGTGGACTGATGGTCCCAGGACGCATTGCTTGTATTAACTCAGCATCATTCATTCCTACCCCATCGTCCTTAATAGAAATCCAAGTTTTAGAACCTTTCCATTCAAAGTTGATCCAGATGTTTTTTGCATTAGCTGAAATTGAGTTATCAATGATGTCGGCAATTGCTGTTTCTATATTATAGCCAATAGCACGAAAAGTCTCAATCATTGATGAGGCTTCTGGAATCGCTGAAGTGGTTGGGTATTTTGAATAGTCAATCATTGAGTTCTGCAAGTTGACTTTGTGTTACACTCCAACTTATCTGAATTGAAGTTGAGATATTTTTTTTTGGATTGAGTTTATCGGCAGGATTCTGAATGAAAACAATTTCCGCTTTTTCATTCAGGTTGGAAACTACACAAAGGAAAAACTTTTCTTGAAGTTCTTTTGCTGTTGCCCATTCTTTGTTGGTGAACAAAACTCCTCCAGTGAATCCAGAAAGGCCTTTTACTTCAATAAAATATTGTTCTGTGGTTGTTTCTATTTTGAAATCATAACCAATTCCGAAATCACGGCAATCGATCAGTTTTCCGTTAACTGGAATTTTGTTTTCTGAATAATGCATTTGAAAATATTCTTCTGCTGCTTTTCCTGTTGGTGCTCTCAGAATGAATTTCTGTTTTGACTTTCTTTTTGTTTCGTCTGAGGCAATTGAAAGTAGTTGTTCTTCTTCGTGAGGTTCCTCTTTTATTTTTCCAGACAGGATGTCATTTACAATACTTCTGACTTGAAACTCATCAAGGTTCTCAAGTGCCTGAGCAACTCTAATTCTGCTTGGACTCATCCAGCGTTGATGCCAGCCAGCACGATGTCCAAACAAAGGGTCAAATTCGTCTCTCCAGTTTTGAACCGTTTTTGGTTTCACAGAAAGCAGCTCCCCAAGTTTGGTATGTGTTTCTGTTTGGTTACCAAAGCCGAGAGATTGATACGCTTCTTCATCAAATCTTGAGAGGTAGTACGAAACAAAGAGGCCCAGTTTGCGGTTCTTTTCCATTTTAGAAAAGGTTAGAAATTGTTTTTGCTAATGCGTTAGCCATAAGTGGCGGCACGGCATTCCCAATTTGTTTGAACGCTGCTGTCCTACCCCCCTCGAAGAAAAAGTCGTCAGGAAAAGATTGAATTCTGGCGGCTTCGCGTACTGAAATGGAACGCACTTGTTTTGGGTCAGGATAAATGTAATAATGGCCGTCTTTCGAAATGTGTGCAACCACAGTATGTGAATGTCCTATTGGGTCGACTACTTTGTACCTGTCTAGAAATGCTACGGTATTTCGATGTGTTTGAAGTCTTTTTGGAATATCGTTGTATTTAAGACGTTTTCGATCATTCAGCCATTTGTCTATTGCAAGAGAATAAATTTCAAGATCTCTGTCGTTGTGGTTTCTAGTGATGTGTTGTGTTGTATAATCAATACCGTTTCTGATTTCCGTTTTGCTCAGATAATCGTTTGTGTCCTGAGTGTAATGGGCAATTTCGATTTCTTGTCCAGGTTTCAAAAAAGGTAGATCGTGAAATAGGTCTCTTTTTACTTCCCCAGAGTTTTCCAATAAGTCGAGGTCAGGGAAAATAAATTTTTTCGTTCCTCTTCGGCCAATAATGATAACTCGTCTTCTTTTCTGAAGGGATCCATAATCTTCGGCATTTAGAACTTCCATATCCGCTGAATAGCCCATTTCTTTGAATAGGATGAACATTTCATTCAAATATTTGGAATTCCCAGCCGTAAGCAGTCCTAACACATTTTCAAAGACAAAGAATTTAGGTTTGTAACGGGATAAAAATTGTGCATAATATCGAAATAGATAATTTCTTTGGTCGTTGATCATCCTATTTGGATCGCGGCTTCTTCCTACAAGCGAATATGCTTGGCACGGAGGACCGCCGATAATTACATCAACTTTCTGATTGTCAAGTTGAGAATCTATTTTTAGGAAAATACGATTGATGGAATTTTCGCTTATTTCTTCATTTATTACTGTATCCAGCAATTCTTGGGGTATGGAATCCCACAATTCACTTCTTGAAATTTCTTGTTGTAGATAGCTATAGTACTTTGTTAAATCGCCTTTTTGTTTCCAGTAGTGAAAGGCAATCCGGGTTCTCAGTGTATCTGCGGCTTCCGAACTCATCTCCACATGTGCGACCGGTTCAAATTGTTCTCGGATAAAACCTTCAGAAAGACCCCCCGCTCCGGCAAAAAGGTCGATGTAAGTGAATTTTTTCACGCTTGATTCAGTGCTAGTTATGTGATTTACCTGTCTGCACTTTGTTCGAAGCACTTTTTTACTAATGGCCATTTTGGTAGGGTTCCAAGGTATTGAGAATTTTCAGCCACTCGTTTATTGGGATAGGCGACTTTTCCAGGGTTCGTTGTTTGTTTCTGGGCCATGTATAAATCAGTTTTATCTGGTTCTGATAAAGTCTTGTTTCGTCCCAACGCCACACAGACCCCCCGCGTGAGGGATTGAAGCGTAAAGCCCGGAAGCCCGAATGAGTTCGGGCGAGGACTTGCAGCGGAAAGCCCGGTCCTGACCCGCGTAGCGGCGTCAGGGCACGCCCAAAGCATAATTCTGACCCCGCCTCCCGTTGTTCGTCCACGCAAAACCCGGCAGGTGGTTGGCATCCATTCCGAAACTACTTTTGAGGCCAAATACCACAAATCGGGTAGCGGAATGGAAAACAAATTCAACAAGCACATCGAGGAGTTTATGGCGGGCGTCAAAGTCCGCAACGGGCACGAACCCGAATTCCTCCAAGCCGTACACGAAGTCGCCGAAACGGTCATCCCGTTCATCGCCGTTCACCCCCGCTACGCGGAATTCAAAGTCCTCGAGCGCATGGTAGAGCCTGAGCGCACCATCCTGTTTCGCGTACCCTGGTTAGACGATCACGGCAAAGTCCAGATCAACCGCGGCTATCGCGTCGAATTCAACTCCGCCATCGGCCCCTACAAAGGCGGTTTGCGCTTTCACCCCTCGGTGAACCTCAGCATCTTGAAATTCCTCGGCTTCGAGCAAGTCTTTAAAAACTCCCTCACCTCCCTCCCCATGGGCGGAGGCAAAGGCGGATCGGACTTCGACCCCAAAGGCAAGAGCGACAACGAAGTCATGAAGTTCTGCCAGAGCTTTATGACCGAGCTCCAGCGCCACATTGGCCCCGACACCGACGTACCCGCCGGCGACATCGGCGTAGGTGGACGCGAAATCGGCTATATGTTCGGCCAATACAAGCGCCTGCGCAACGAATTTACCGGCGTATTGACCGGAAAAGGCATCAACTGGGGCGGTTCGCTCATTCGTCCGGAAGCCACCGGATACGGCTGCGTCTACTTTACCCAAGAGATGCTCGCCACCCAAGGCGACGGCCTCAAAGGCAAAACCGTCGTCGTTTCGGGATCGGGCAACGTCGCCCAATACGCCATCGAAAAGGCCACCCAACTCGGCGGCAAAGTGGTAACCGCCTCCGACTCCGACGGCTTTATCCACGACCCCAACGGCATCGACGCCGAAAAGCTCGCCTTCCTCATGGAGCTCAAAAACGTCAAGCGCGGACGGATCTCGGAATACGCCACCAAATATGGCTGCACCTACGTAGCCGGTCAGCGCCCCTGGGGCATCAAGGCCGACATCGCCCTGCCCTGCGCCACCCAAAACGAACTGACGGGCGCCGACGCCAAGCAGCTGATTGCCAACGGAGTAAAGGCCGTCGCCGAAGGCGCCAATATGCCCTCTACCCCCGAAGCCGTCGAAGCCTTCCACGCCGCCAAGGTGATGTTCGCCCCCGGCAAAGCCTCCAACGCCGGTGGGGTAGCCACCTCTGGACTGGAAATGTCGCAGAACTCGCTCCGCCTCAGCTGGACCCGCGAAGAAGTCGACCAGCGCTTGCACGGCATTATGGTCAACATCCACAAGAGCTGCGTGCAATACGGCACCGAAGCCGGACACACCAACTATGTGAAAGGCGCCAACATTGCCGGTTTTGTCAAGGTGGCCGACGCCATGCTCGACCAAGGCCTGGTATAAGCGACCGCATCGTTCGAATCAAGCGCCTCCCAAATGGGGGGCGTTTTTTTTGGGGGGGGGGTGATGGAATACAATAGTCCCAGTCGCTTGCTTTCAGCGAGTGACGACTATTTCGGAGGTGGCGTCATTGAAGCAGAGTCCGGGCAATGTCCACAGCCCCGTTTTGGATCCTTCTATTCCGAGTTAAAAACTCGGAACATAGGGGTCACTCGGCACAGCCGAGCGACTGTATTAAAAAGGAATAAACGCGTTACGGTTCGCTCCGAGCCGGCGTGGATCGGACTTTGACCGTATCCGGACGCCCCGCGTTATCGCCCACCGGAATCTTCGGCACATCGCCCGCCGAAAGCCGCACAATCACGTCCTCATACAACGCCTCGAGCAGCTTCGGATTCCGGCTATACCACGCAAAACTCGTCTTAAAGCGCTCCGCCTCCACCCCGTGCCGCACGTAAAGCGCATCGTAATACGCATCCATGCTCAGGCTATCGCCCATGATCTGCTTGCCGCTCCGCGCGCCCTCGATCAAGTGGAGTTCAGACAGCATCACCGCCATGGTATCGGCCGGAACAATGCCCGCAGGAATCGCCGTTTCGTTCGGGTTCGCGCAACCGATGCCGACCAGACCCAACACCAAGCCCATAGCCCTAAGGGGGACAAAGCGCCCCGAGATCAACCCCCTGCCGATGCGCTCAGAGCGCTTCATGCTCCAGCCGTTGACCCGCCACCTCGGCGGCAAAGCGACCCCGGTCGTAGACCTGGATCCCGTTGACAAACGTGCGCTCCACCCGCGCCTTAAACGTCGTACCCGAAAACGGCGACCAGCCGCAACCGTACAAAATATTGTCCTTGTTGACCGTAAACGGACGCGCAGGATCGACCACGCACAAATCGGCAAAGTAGCCCTCGCGCAAAAAGCCGCGTTCGCGGATCCGAAACAGCAAAGCGGGATTATGGCACATTTTGCGCACCACCGTTTCGATCGAAATCTTGCCCGAGCGCACAAATTCAAACAGCGCAGGCAGGGCGTGTTGCACCAAGGGACCCCCCGAAGGCGCGGTCAAATAGGGGCGAGATTTTTCTTCGAGCGTATGCGGAGCGTGGTCCGTGGCGATCACATCAATGCGGTCGTCGAGCAAGGCGTCCCACAGCCCCTCTCGGTCGGCGGCCGTCTTGATCGCGGGGTTCCACTTGATCAGATTGCCCTTGGTCTCGTAGGCCGAGTCGTCGAACCACAAATGGTGGACACAGACCTCGGCGGTGATTTTCTTTTCTCCGAGCGGAAGCGCCGAATCGAACAAGCCCGTTTCCCGGGCCGTGCTCAGGTGAAATACATGCAAGCGGCTGCCGTGCTTTTTGGCCAATTCCACCGCCTTGGAGCTCGAAAGCCAGCAGGCCTCTTCGCTCCGAATCAACGGGTGCATCGAAGGCGGAATGGCGTCTCCGAATTGGGCCTTGGCTGCTTCGAGATTGGCTTGGATCGTCGCCTCGTCTTCGCAGTGGGTAATGATCAGGTGCGGGCACTGTGCAAACAGCGCTTCGACCGATGCGGGATTGTCCACGAGCAAATCGCCCGTAGAAGAGCCCATAAACACCTTGACCCCCGGATAGCGCCCCGCGGGCATCCGCAGAATCTCGTCGAGGTTGTCGTTCGAGGCCCCCAGATTAAAACCATAGTTGGCCATCGACTGGGTCGAAGCAAGGGCGTATTTGGCCTCGAGTTTTTCGAGGGTGGTCGCCGCGGGAACTGTATTGGGCTGTTCGATATAGCTCGTAATGCCCCCGGCCACGGCGGCGCGGGATTCGCTCGCAATCGACCCTTTGTGCGTCAGTCCCGGCTCGCGAAAGTGCACTTGGTCGTCGATCAGCCCTGGGAGCAGATACTGCCCGTCCAATTCGACCAACTGCTCTCCGGGCCGGTGGCTCAAAGACGCATCGATGTGGGCAATGCGGCCATTTTCAATCCGCAAATCGCCTTCAAATACTTTTCCTTCGTTCACCATCCGTGCGTGTTTCAGCAGGATGCGTGATGGGGTCGTCGACATAAGGGTTTTCTTCTATGCCCGCTGAGCGGATTGGGGGTCCCAAAAACTGGACCATTTCAATTGCAGCACGCCAAAAATGGCTTCGCGGATAATCCGCTTGCTCATTTTGCTCTGGCCCTTGCGGCGGTCGGTAAAAATGACTGAAACCTCGCTCAGGGCAAATCCTTTGCGCCAGGCCTTGAACTTCATTTCGATCTGAAAGGCGTAGCCGACAAACTTGATTTTCTCGAAGTCGATGCGCTCGAGCACGGCTCTTTGATAACAAACTAAACCCGCGGTGGTGTCGTGTACGGGAATGCCGGTGATAAAGCGGACGTATTTGGATGCGAAATACGAGAGCAACACCCGGCCCATCGGCCAGTTGACCACGTTGACGCCTTGGCTGTAGCGGCTTCCAATCGATACATCGGCTCCCTGGACCGCGCAGGCCTCCCACAAACGCGGTAGGTCTTTGGGGTCGTGCGAAAAATCGGCGTCCATTTCGAAGACATACTGATAGGAGTGCGACAGCGCCCAGCGAAAACCCGCGATATAGGCCGTCCCCAACCCTTGTTTGCCCGCCCGCTCCATCAGGTGCAAACGCCCCGGATAGCGCGACTGCAGCCGCTTGACCAAGGTCGCGGTTCCATCGGGGGAGCCGTCGTCCACAATCAGCAAATCAAAACCCGCCTCGAGTTCGAGCACCGCGACCGCAATGGCCTCGATGTTCTCTTGTTCGTTGTAGGTGGGAATAATGCAGAGCAGTTCGCTCAAAACTTCAAGAATAAAGGGGATCCGATATACCGGATTGAAGCCGCAAAAATAGGGGGAAACCGCGCTTCGAAACGGCCCAAACGGGGCCGTCTTGTTCCGGCTCGGGGCCACAGAAAAATCGCCCAAGCGGTTCCCGTCGCGGCAAAGCGGTACGCATGCGGTACATTTCGGGGGTGAAAATCGATGTGTACGCCCGCAAAGACCTGTGGAAGAGCTTGCTGCTTGCCGCGAGTCTGCTGATTGGAATTGGAACACTCTGGTATACAGAGACTTTTCTTAAGAAACTCCGAGCAGAGGAGGCCAAAAAACTCGAACTCTGGGCCGAGGCCATCCATACCGTCAACGAAGCCCCCGAAGACGCCGATCTCAATTTGGTGTTTGAGGTACTCAAGAGCAACACCAGCATTCCGGTGATTCTGACCGACAGCCTCGGGCACATCATTACCCACTCCAACCTCGATCCGAACCGTTCTTCGGACAGTGTATGGCTCCGGGCCCAACTCGACCGCATGGCCGAAAACCGCAAGCCCATCCCGATTCCCTTTGCCGAAGGGGGCGTCAACTATATGTACTACCGCGATTCGACCCATTTGATTCAGCTCCGGCGCTATCCGTTTATCCTACTCGGGGTGATTGGTTTGCTGGTAGCCGTGGCCTATTTGGCGTTTGGCAATGCCCGCAGGGCCGAACAAGACCGGGTGTGGACAGGTATGGCGCGAGAAACCGCCCACCAGATCGGAACGCCTTTGAGCTCGCTCCTCGGCTGGCTTCACCTGTTGCGCGAACAAGAAGCCGACGCCCAGATTTTGTCCGAAATGGAAGAAGATGTGGATCGGCTGCGTCAAATCGCCGATCGCTTTTCGAAGATTGGGTCTCAACCCGCCTTGCGCAAAGAACCCATTGGCGTTGTCGTCGAACGGGTGGTGGAGTATTTGAAGCCGCGCATGCCCGAACGCGTCGAGTGGGTGTATCGGCCCGAGCCGGGATCGGCCGAATGGATGGGGATGCTCAACGCTCCGCTGTTCGAGTGGGTTCTCGAAAACATGATCCGGAATTCGATCGATGCGCTCGAAGGCAAGGGCCGGATTGAAATCGAGTTGAGTCGGACGGCCGAGCACTATCGGCTGTTGGTGCGCGATTCGGGGAAGGGGATGAGCCCGGCCTTGGCGCGCAAGGTGTTCCGCCCGGGTTTTACGACCAAACAGCGGGGGTGGGGGCTGGGGTTGAGTTTGTCGAAGCGGATTGTGGAGGAATACCACCAGGGCAAAATGTGGGTGCTGCAGTCGGAGCCGGGCAAGGGGACGACGATGGCGGTGCGGATACCGGTGGTGTAAACAAGCGGCTTAACGCAGGAGGCTTAGCCCTTAATGCGCCTTAAAGTAAAGACTGTGATCTCTGGCCAGATGCCGACGCGTCCGGGAAATGCCAAATAGCCGAATCCGCGGTTGACGTAGAGATTCCGTCCGTTTTCGGCATAGAGCCCTGCCCATTTGGGATAGCGCAGACTCACGGGGCTCCAGCGCAGCACCCCGGGGATTTCGATCCCGAATTGCATCCCATGCGTATGTCCGCTCAGGGTCAAGTGCACGCGGTGGGGGTGTTGTTTGACCTGTTCGTCGAAGTGGCTGGGATCGTGGCTCATCAATACGGTAAACCCGCCTTCGGGAATCGAGTGCAGCGCGGCATTCAGATCGCCGTGTTGCGGAAAGGGCGGGCGCCCCCAATTTTCGACCCCGGACAAATAGAGCTTGTCCCCGTTGCGCTCAATGATTCGGTGTTCGTTTCGGAGCAAATCGAATCCGATGCGTTGGTGCACCTCAAACAGATCGAGCAAATTGCGTTGTTTGGCTTCGGGACTGGGCCATTCGGCATAATCGCCATAGTCGTGGTTGCCGAGCACACTGAACTGCCCGTCCCGGGCTTTGAGCCGACCAAATAGGGCTTCCCAAGGGGCCATCTCTTCGGCCGTGTCGTTGACCAGATCGCCCGTAAACAACAGGAGGTCGGGTTGTTCGTCCTGGAGCATATCGATCCCGCGCTCCACGGCCCGGGCGTTGTCGAAACTGCCCGAGTGCACGTCCGAAATCTGTGCAATGCGGTAGCCGTCAAAGGCTTCGGGCAGATCGGGGAACCACAGTTCTTGCCGGATGACCCGAAACCGCCAGCGCCCGTAGACGATGCCGTGGGCGATCGAAACAAAGGGCAGGGCGGCGGCTCCGAGCGCGATTTGGCTAATAAATGTTCTGCGTTCGGGCCAAAAACCCGCGCCCGACGAGCGATCCAACAAACCGTATAGGCCGATGGCCAAGCGCGAGAGGTCTTCGGTGAGCAAGATCGCGGCTACGACCAATTTGGGAACTACGCTCAAAATCATCAAGCCCGCGGCCCACTTCATGGCCTCGCTGTGCCGATGGCCCGGATCGGTGCGCCACAGCGCCCAAAATACCACGGCTACCACAATAAGGCTGAAGGTCCAATATCCCCAACGCGCCCATAGGGCATTCCGGCTCAGGGTTTTAACGGCTTGACTGACGTATACATCCAAGGCCAACATCAGGGCAAAGGCCCAAATCCATCGAATCATCGTACGAAGGTAGGGGTGGGGGAAAATTACTCAGGTTGCGGATTCAGCAAAAGGAGGTCGGAAATTTTATTGGATTCACCTTGAACCGTGATGATCCAAAAAAAGCCGACCCTTAATTTGGAAAAACGCTTGCTTAAAGGATTAATCTCTTAATGAAACCAACGAGATGTCCGGCTATCAAGGTGTCTAAGGCCACTCGACTCCGGGACCCCGTGTCGCACCCAGCCGCAACGGCCAGTGAGCCTTGCGGCGCGACCTCGGCCAAAGCGCTCCTAAAAAAAATCATGAACGGGGTGGACAAGAGAGCGCCACGCCGGACTGAAAAGCTCCTTTCTTTCCTTCTTTCTTTGGAGCAGCAAAGAAAGAAGGCCACCGCGGCAGCGGAGTGCACATCAGAGTCGTAGAGAGGGAATGAACAGCGCAGGCCAACTTTGAATGCTCATCGGCGTAGCCGGAAGGCATAGATCCAAAAACACTTATAAATCAATGTATTACGTTAGAATTATTCCCGTGCAATTAACTACCCATACTCAGAATTGCTGAAACATGCTGTAACAGTCACCCTCGCGATAGGAACTTCTTCTGAAGCTAGACCAGATATCTTTCTCATGAAATACGACCTCAGCTAATTTGATTAGCACTTATTACAACCGCACTCGGAAGGGCTCCAAACCATTTCCTTTGTACCCCACGCCCTTCAAACGCATTCTCCCATGGCCCCCCAAGACGCTCGGCTTTTTCTCCTCGACGCCTACGCCCTTATTTTCCGGGGATACTTCGCCTTTATCAAAAACCCCCGGGTCAATAGCAAGGGCATCGATACCTCGGCGGTGTTTGGCTTTATGCTCGCGCTCACCGAATTGCTCGAAAAAGAAAAACCGACCCATTTGGCCGTCGTCTTTGATGTATCGGGGCCGACCCAACGTCATATTGACTTTCCGGCCTACAAGGCGAATCGGGACGAAACTCCCGAGGCGATCAAAATTGCAGTCCCCTACATCCACCGCATCCTCGAGGCCATGGGTATCCCCACCTTGGGATTGGAAGGTTATGAAGCCGACGACTTGATTGGCACCTTGGCGCGTCAGGCCGAGGCGGAGGGGTACACCACCTATATGATGACGCCCGACAAGGACTTTGGCCAATTGGTGACCGACAAGACTTTGATCTACAAGCCAGGGCGGGGTGGGGAACCCGCTCAAGTGCTCGGCCCCAAAGAAGTATGCGCCAAACATGGCATCGAGCGGGTCGAACAACTGATCGATTTGCTCGGGATGATGGGCGATGCGGTCGACAATATTCCAGGCTTTCCGGGCGTCGGAGAAAAGACGGCCCAGAAACTCCTCGCCCAATACGGCAGCATGGAAGAAACCCTGGCCCACGCCGCCGAAATCAAGGGAAAGCTGGGCGAAACGCTCCGGAACTTTGCCGATCAGGGCATTTTGAGCAAAAAGCTGGCGACCATCATTGTCGATGCGCCCATCGCGCTCAACGAGGCCGAGCTTGAAATGAGCGTGCCGAATTTAGAGGCGTTGCAGTCGGTGTTTGAGGAATTGGAATTCCGCACCTTGCTCAAGCGGATGTTGGGCGAGCCGCGAACGGCAGCGGCTCCGGCGGCTCCGACCGCATCCAACGGGTCGGGAAGTCAAATGGGTTTGTTCGGGACCGAGGAAACAGGGCCCACAATGGGCAGTCTGCGATCGCTCGAGACCTATGACCATCACTATACGCTGATTTCCAGTCTTGAAGAACTCCAGTGGCTGGTGGGGAGTTTGCTGAAACAGACTTCGGTTTGCTTCGATACCGAAACCGATTCGTTGGTCGAAATCGACGCGCGTTTGGTGGGGATTGCGTTTTCCTGGCAGGCGGGCAAGGCCTATTATGCGGCGTTTCCCGAAGAGGCCGAAGTCCAACAGGCGTGGATCGAGGTATTGCGTCCGTTTTTTGAGCATCCGTCGATCGAAAAGGTGGGTCAAAACCTCAAATACGACTTGAGCGTATTGCGCAACTATGGGGTGGAGGTGTCTGCGCCTTGGTTCGATACGATGCTCGCGCACTACCTGATCAATCCCGATCAACGGCACAATTTTGATGCGCTTTCGGAGAACTATTTGGGCCACCGCACCCAGAGCATCGAGACGTTGATTGGGCCCAAGGGCAAGAACCAGCGGACTATGCGCACGGTCGAGCCGGAGCGGGTGTGCGAGTATGCGGGCGAAGATGCCGATTTGACGTTTCAGCTCAAGCAGCAGTTCGAGCCGATGTTGGAGCAGGCGGAGCTCAAGCCGTTGTTTTCAGAGATCGAGGTGCCTTTGGTCCCGGTGTTGGTGTCGATGGAACGGGCGGGGGTGCGGATCGATTCGAATGCGCTGAAGGCCCTGAGCGGCAGTATGTTGAATGAGTTGGTCGAGATCGACCGAAAGGTGCAGGAAATGGCGGGTGGGCAGTTCAATTTGGCGTCGCCCAAGCAGTTGGGCGAGGTGTTGTTCGAGCGGCTCAAGTTGGGGGGCAAGCCGAAAAAGACCAAGACGGGGCAGTATGCGACGTCCGAGGACATTTTGCAGACCTTGGTGCACGAGCATCCGATTGTACCTCTGATTCTGGAATTCAGGCAATTGCAAAAGCTGAAGGGGACCTATGTGGATGCGTTGCCCGAGTTGGTGCATCCGCGCACGGGGCGGATCCATACGTCGTTCAACCAGGCGGTGGCGGCTACGGGTCGCTTGAGTTCGGTGAATCCGAATTTGCAGAACATCCCGATTCGGTACGAGCGGGGCAAGGAGATTCGCAAGGCGTTTATTCCGGACGAGGGGCATCGGTTGCTGAGCGCGGACTATAGCCAGATCGAGTTGCGGTTGATTGCGGAGTTGAGCAAGGACGAGGCGATGTTGGAGGCGTTCCGCTCGGGTTTGGACATTCACCGGGCTACGGCGGCGCGGGTGTTTTCGATTCCGTTGGAGGAGGTGTCGAAGGAGCAGCGGAGCTATGCGAAGACGGTCAACTTTGGGATTATTTACGGGGTGTCGGCGTTTGGGCTGAGTCAACAGACGGATTTGAGTCGGTCGGAGGCGGCGGAGTTGATTCGGAGTTATTTCGAGGGCTATCCGGGGATCAAGGCGTATATGGATGCGCAGGTGGCTTTGGCACGGCAGCAGGGGTTTGTAACGACGTTGTTCGGGCGCCGTCGCTATTTGCCCGACATCCATTCTTCGAATCAGACGGTGCGGGCGCATGCGGAGCGGAATGCGGTCAACGCTCCGATTCAGGGCAGCGCGGCCGATTTGATCAAAAAGGCGATGATCGAGGTCCACGACCGGCTCCACAAGGGTTCCTATTCAAGCCGTATGGTACTCCAGGTCCACGACGAATTGGTGTTCGACTGCCCCGAAAACGAGGTCGAAGCGGTCTCCGCCCTCGTCAAAGACGCCATGCAAACCGCACTCTCTCTAAGCATTCCCCTCGTAGTCGACACGGGCGTCGGGATGAATTGGCTGGAGGCACATTGAGGAAAGGGGGGCCGGGGGGGGTCTTGATGATCCGGTCTTCGCAGGAATTCTCATACTGCTCGAATGGCATTGATTCTTCCTTGAAGTTCAGAGATTCTTTGGATTAATTGTGCAAAAGTCAATGCGTCGCCATAAATCATGAACTGGGTCATTTCTGAATAGTCTTTTTCGTATGCGCCGATAGCGGAGTCAGGCGGAATAATTTTGATTTTTACAGGCGTATGATGGCTATAGTCAACCCCTTTAATTGCGTTGAATTTTTCTCGATGGGCAACAATATTGTTGTACAACTCCGTGTCTTGAAGGGCTGCCACACCGTGTTCGGAGTCCATCAATCTTTCTAAGTCATATAGGTGTCGCGAAAGTCGATCCATGCGCATTTTCTCAGGCGCTTGTGCGAACTCTTCGTGTAGGAGGAAGATCTTTTCAAGAAACGTTCTTCGGGGCAGAACGATTGGAATTGGAAAAGCCTTTATGGCGAGATCGAGTTGGGGAAATTGAACGCTCAAAATGGAGTTGATTTCTCGCAATTCTACCGGTTCCATAAGTGAGCGCACACCTACTTCAATCAGGACCCTTTTGGGTAAATACTCTATGGCATCGAGAACCGAATCGTATTGAATCTCAATACATTGTGGGTCTTTATCTGGAGCGGCTATAGGATGAGCGAAAAGCTGACATTCATGAATGGCGCCCCAATCTGTCAGAGTTTGGACTAGGTCATTGAGAAATGTGGATGAAATGAATGCACAAGAGGCTCTTCGGAGTTTTCCAATTTGTGTTTTGTTGATTTCACCAACAAATCCGAAGTAAGCGCGGTCAATGGCCAAGTCAATGTCTTCTGAGAACCGCTCTATTGCATTCCAGCCCTTGCTCAAGGAGGTGCCGCCTTTGAATACGAGCTGTTCGCTGAAGGGCAGACTAAAGCATGCCTGAATGGAGAGCGATACCCACCAATCTTTTTCAATGACACTGGGAGGCAAGCCTGTTGCAGCTGAGGCTTGATTGAGAATGTCAATCCTTCGCTCCCTGTTGAGGGTTAACCAACGGGTATTCACTTCAGCGCGTTCATGAGTATTTTGTAGATCCAAGCAGGGGACAGTTTCGCGTCGTGGACGATGTGTTCTTTCTTTTCTTTTTGTAGGAGCTCAAGGATTCTCTTCAGAGTTTCTTCATTGATCTGGTTTTGACCGAGGGTTTTGAGGGCCTGTATCACCAAACTGCTGATTTCACCCTGCATTAATAGGTTCTTGGGGCTGGTACGTCGAAAGGCGATAGTACGCTTGCCCACAGTAACCGTTCTCGCAGTACCGTCGGTGAGGTAAACCACCTTCATGGGTACTTGGGTAGACAATCCAAGTTTGTTTAAGGCGTGGACCCCGGTGGGAAGAATGTGTGCTTTATCCCTTCTGGCGATGGCTTTAGCGATATCGTCGGTGGAGGGAAAGAGATTTCCCAGTTCTGGGTCTCTTTTAGGAAATAGATATATCCCATGGGCCAGTCGGAAGAGGACTTCCTTTTCATTTAAACGGAACAATGCTTTTTTAACGCTTTCGGGACTGCCATAGTCCAGAAAGTCATCGACAAACAGTATGCTTCCTCCGGGGTAGGATTGAACCGCCTCCGCGATGGATTTTTCTACGCGTGGTCTTTCTTGAAAAATCATTTCGTCCCAAATATAGTTAAAATTTGGGACTAAAATCAAATCACACTCAAGGTTCATGGCCTGATGCAGCGTGATTTTGTTTAGAATAGCTCAGATTCTGGGCATTCCCGATGTAACCTTTCCCTAGAGGATTATCCGACTCAAGTTCACGGGAGACTATAGGAGGACGTGTTCTCGTTGTTCTGACACGTTGAGCCTACCCACAGGTGAACTTCTTTTAAACCAAACACCAGATTCCATGGACATCAAAGTAAGCTTCGGCGCAATGCTAGCCTAAATGGGTACAACAGTCTACCCCTCCAAATACCCCTGATTCAAAAACCGCTTCCGGAACCAGAGTTCAAAGGCCGGATCGAGGAACTCATAGCCCGTTTCGGTGTCGTGAATGATGTCTTGCTGGACCAGGGTTTTCACATTCTTGCGGACGTTGTTCGGTGTGCCTAGGGCGTGGGTTTGCATAGCGGCAACGCCCGTCAATTGGGTTTCGCCATGGGCAATGGCGACAAGGAGATTGGACTGGGTAGCGCTGAGGCCATCCATTTCGCGCATATAAAAGGGCGCATTGGCCTGGATCAGTTCTTCAAGGGCCCTGTTGAACTCATCCCAACCCGCGCGGTGTTCCGTCGCGTTCCACGTATAGTGTGCCAGTTGTTGCACATACCAGGAGTGATCCTTCATCCTTGCCGCAATGGCCTCGGCCAAGGAAGGATCGATTTCTTTCTGGGTATTGAGAAACCCCTGTTGAATAAATGAGATCCACTTTTCTCGACGGATTTTCGGCAAGAGCATCATGTCTCCAAATCGATAAAAAGGAGCTGAAGGGTGGTTGAAAATCTCGGTCATCATATGCCTTTTGCTGCCGTAAAGACAATACGTAACCCTCTGTTGCCGCTGCCATTGTGCCCTGAGCTTCTTTTGCAATTCAAGCGCATTGGGAAAAGTCCCCAGATTTTGGAATTCATCGAGGCAGATGATGAACTGCCCATTTTTGGCCTGCGCTATGGCCTCGGGAAGGTTGAGAATTTCGTCGCTGTTTTTTTCCAGCTCCTTCCAGTCCAGACTAAGCGTGAAGTCATTGAAAGGATCGACGCCAAAGTTCAATCGCGGGGTGATTTTCTTGAACACCTCCCCAACCACTTTGACCCATTCTTGCCATAGAGGGCTCGACGCTTTGATCACCTCTCGTGCAAAAGCCTCCAAAAATGAAGCCTCGCTGTTGACCGAATACAGGTCAAAATGAACCACTTTGATCCCGGGCTCTTGGGTTCGAATGTCGGAGGTAACCCTTTCTACCAACGAAGTCTTTCCCCAGCGCCGAGGCGAAATCACCGAGGTATTCACTCCCTGGGTCAGATTGGAGTAAAGTCGTTTGATTTCTTCGTCTCGATTCGTGAACGCGTGCGAAAGGAGGCTCGTTCCATAGACGAAAGGGGACTTCTTCATTTTTATACTCTTCGGTATTATACTCAAAGGTATTATACCAATTGGTATAAAACCACTCCCCAACCCCCAACCACAAAAAAAGCCGCCCCTGGTGCAGAGACAGCTTGTGGAAGTGCGGTTTGCGGAGGGTTACACACCCAGACCCACGCGGCGGAAGGCCGTAAGGGCGAGGTCTTTGTCGACCGAAGTGAGGTATTGGGCGACGCTCAGTTTGGAGTCTTTGATAAACTCCTGCTCCACGAGCGTGCTCTCCTTGTAGAACTTGTTCAAACGCCCTTCGGCAATCTTGTCGAGCATATTCTCGGGCTTGCCCTCTTGACGCGCGAGTTCGCGGCCAATTTCGAGTTCGCGTTCGATCATCTCTTGAGAAACCGCTTCGCGGTTCAATGCCACCGGGCTCATCGCCGCAGCCTGCATGGCCACATTGCGACCCGCTTCGGCGGCCTCTTTGTTCATGCCCACCAAGGTCGCCAGCTTGCTGCCCGCGTGGATGTAGTGCGCCACAAAAGGAGCCTCGATCTTCTCGTAGGCCATGATGTCGATCTTCTCGCCGATCACACCCGTCTGCTCGATCAATTTCTCGGCCACGGTCATGCCATTGTCGTAGGGCAACGCCTTGAACGCTTCTAAATCAGCCGGCAAGTTGGCCAGCGCAATTTCGAGCATCTTGTTGGCCAGGTTCTGGTAGCCCTCGTTCTTGGCCACAAAGTCTGTTTCGCAGTTCAGGCTAAAGACGACCCCAATGCCATGGCTCGACGCCGTACCCGCCAAAACAATCCCTTCGGTCGCATCGCGGTCGGCGCGCTTGGCCGCCACCTTTTGACCCTTTTTGCGAAGCACGTCGATGGCTTCTTCGAAATCGCCATTGGCCTCCGTAAGGGCCTGCTTGCAGTCCATCATACCTGCGCCGGTCATTTGACGCAGCTTGTTTACATCCGATGCAGTGATATTCGCCATTGCGGTTTGGGTAAATTGAGTGTTTGCAAAAAAAACAGGGGCAAAATTCGCATTCCCGCCCCTGCCCACCGGAGAACTCCGGTTAACCTTGTGTTAAGAAGGACTGTTTATTCGTCCTCCTCGGTGCCTACGCGTTCTGCTTTGCGGCGGATTTTCTCGTCGCCGGGTTTTTCCCGCTCCTCTTTGCGATCGCTCAAACCGGCCAAAACCGAGTTCGTAACGTGCTTCATGAGGATCGCGATGCTCTTGCTCGCATCGTCGTTGCCGGGAATGGCATAGTCAATTTCAAACGGGTTGGAGTTGGTATCCACGATGCCAAACGTCGGGATGCCCAAATTCTTCGCTTCGGAAACCGCAATGTGCTCGCGTTTGATATCGACGATAAACAACGCAGCGGGCAAACGGCTCATATCCGAAATCGAACCCAGGTTCTTTTCGAGCTTGGCGCGCTGGCGGTCCACCTGCAGGCGCTCGCGCTTCGACAGCGTATCAAACGTACCATCCGACTTCATGCGGTCGATGTTCGACATCTTCTTGACCGCCTTGCGAATCGTGACAAAATTGGTCAACATCCCACCGGGCCAACGCTCTACGATGTAAGGCATATTCATTTGCTCGGCGTGATTGGCCACAATCTCCTTAGCTTGCTTCTTGGTGGCTACGAAGAGAATCTTCTTGCCCTGCGAAGCCATTTTTTGCATTACCAAACCCACTTGTTCCAGCTTTGAAGCCGTTTTGTGCAGGTCGATGATGTGGATCCCGTTGCGCTCCATAAAAATGTAGGGCGCCATATTGGGATGCCATTTGCGCGTCAGGTGACCGAAGTGCACCCCTGCGTCTAGCAATTCTTTAACGTCGATATTGGCCATGTCCTTGGGTTTAAGCTCAGGTTAAACAACCCCCGGGTAGCGCGTGGCATCCACCACGACAGTCCCGAAAGTTTGGAAGTTGATTGCGAAATAGAGCGCGAATTAACGCTTCGAGAACTGGAAGCGCTTGCGGGCCTTCTTCTGACCGAACTTTTTGCGTTCCACCATGCGGGGGTCGCGGGTCAAGAAGCCTTCGGGCTTCAAGGTGGTGCGGTTCTCGGGGTTTTCTTCGCACAGGGCGCGAGAAATGCCGAGGCGGATGGCTTCGGCTTGACCGGTCATACCGCCGCCTTCTACATTCACCTTGACTTTGTATTGGCCAAAGGCATCGATGGCGCGCAATGCCTGCTCGATTTTGTAGTGCAGGGCAGGAGTGCCGAAGTAGTTTTTGTAGTCGCGGTGGTTCACCACGATGGTGGCATCGTCGGCGGTTTCAACACGCTGGAGGTATACTCGGGCTACGGCCGTTTTGCGGCGTCCAAGGCTGTGAATCAAGGCCATGCTTATTTGAAGTCGTTCAGGTTAATCACCGTGGGTTGCTGGGCCCCGTGCGGATGCTCGGTGCCTTCAAAGACGTGCAGATTGCGAAACAGCTCGCGACCGAGGCGGTTTTTCGGCAACATGCCGCGCACCGACGCTTCGATCAGCTTGATAGGGCTCTTTTGGAACAACTCGAGGCTGCTGACAAATTTTTGACCCCCGGGATAGCCCGTGTGGCTTACGTATTCTTTGTCGTCCCACTTTCTGCCGGTCAACGCCACCTTGGTCGCATTGATAATGATGACGTTGTCGCCACAATCGGCATTGGGGCTAAAGCTCACCTTGTGCTTTCCGCGGATCAATTTGGCCACTTTGCTGGCCATACGACCGAGGCTTTGTCCTTCGGCATCCACCAAAACCCATTGCTTGTCGGCCTGAGCTTTGTTGACCGAGACTGTTTTATAAGAGAGAGCGTCCACTGTTGCTGTGCGTTGTCGTTGTTCCGAGGTCTCTTGAACGCTTGCTGTCGCGATAATTTGTCGATGTGTAAGCAATCTAAACCCCCGGGGAAGTGCCTTACAGCACTCAGGAGATCAGAACGATACACAGAAACAAATCAAAGTACTCGACAGAAAACGGGCTGCAAAATTACGAACCTTTCTCGTTGATGACAAACCCCTTCTGCGAATTTTATTCAGAAACCGTGTTTGAAGGGTTGATCCACGGAGCGGACGCAGGGTCAGGCCTTTGGCTTTATGGTCTATTTTTGCTTTAACAACCCCTTAAGATTTTTCCCGCTCATGCTGCTATCCTTCCCGAGGTTGGCTCGCCACCTCGCCGCCCTTTCCATCTTTGTACTGACCGTTGTTCCTGCTGCCCGCGCCCAGGAAATCTGTGGATTCGACGCGCTCCTCGAGCGCCAAGCCGCAGATCCCGATTGGGTCCGCGCACAAGCCGAAGCCGACGCCCTCTTGTTTGCGCCCGCTTCGACCCCGGAGACCCAACAGGCCGTGGTCCACGTGGTGCCCATCGTCTTCCATATTATCTATGCCGACGGCAGCGACCAAATTTCGGACGCCCAGATTCTCGACCAACTCGAGATTCTGAATCAGGATTTCCGCCGCCAAAATGCCGATGCCTCGAATTTGAGGGCGCTGTTCCAACCCGTGGCTGCCGATCCCGAAATCGAGTTTCGGCTCGCGACCCTCGATCCCTCAGGCAATTGCACCAACGGCATCAACCGAGTACCCTCTTCGCTCAGCATCAACGCCAACGACAATGTGAAGGGCCTGATCTCTTGGGACAACAACAAGTATCTCAATGTGTGGGTGGTGCGCTCTATTAATATCAACATCAGCGGGGGGACGGTTTTGGGGTATGCCTATCCGCCCTCGGCCAATCAACCCGCCAGCCTTGACGGCATTGTGATTCGACACGACCGGGTCGGCACCATCGGCAGCGCAGTGCCCGACAGCCATGGCCGCACTTTGACCCACGAAGTCGGGCACTACTTTGGGCTGCGCCATCCGTTTCAGGGGGGATGCAGTGGAGGCGATCAGGTGGCCGATACCCCCCCAGTGGCCTTGTCCTCGTCGGGTTGTGGTTTGAGCGCGAATACCTGTACCAACGACAATCCGGATTTGCCGGATATGCTCGAGAACTATATGGACTATAGCGACGAAGACTGTCAAAACACCTTTACCCAGGGTCAAAAGACGGTTATGAAGAATTCCATTGCGCAGTTTGCGCTTCGGGGCGATGTTACTTCCGGGACCAACCTAACCGCTACTGGGCTCACCGGTCAAGTGTGCACACCGACACCCCTCATTCGGCAAGAGACGTCTTTGGTTTGCGCGGGCGGAAGTATTCAGTTTGATGCTGCGGTTCTAGGCGGGAATTCGCCGAGTCATTCCTGGACATTTCCCGGTGGTATCCCTGCGAGCAGCACCCAGTCCAGTCCGTTGGTCACCTACAACACCCCGGGCGAATACGCCGTTACCTTAACCGCCACCAATGCAGCGGGCAGCGAACAAACGACGGTGGCCGGAGCGGTGCGCGTGGCCCATAACAACCTTCCGGCGGCCATTTTACTCCCCGGTAACTTCGATCAGGGAATGGTGCCCAATGCCGAATGGACCGTGGTATCTCATCAAGACAATGTGCCTTTTGAGTTGCAGAACACGGCCTTTTCCGGAACGGGTGGATTGCGCATCCGGAGTTTTATCACCACCAATGGACAGGTGGACGACTTGATTTCTCAGCCCATGAATTTGAGTCTGTTTACTCAAGCTGAACTGCGATTCCAATATGCCTATCAAAAGCGGGTGGCTGCCGGACTCAGCGCGTTGCGCGTTTTGGCGAGCACCGATTGCGGACAGACCTGGACCACGCTCCGCGTCATCGGGGGCAACCAACTCAGCACGAACACGACGTTGAATACCACCACCGAATTTGTCCCCACCCCTTCTGAATGGAGAGAGGCCTCCGTCGATTTGTCCGGATTGCTCGGGCAGGCGACCCCTGTGGTTTTTCGCTTTGAATTCACTGCCGAAGGAGCCAACAATTTTTACCTCGACGCACTTGAACTCAATGGTCTGTTGTCAGAGTCCGAAGAGGAACAGGCGGCACTGCGCATCTATCCCAACCCTTCGTCCGAATCGGGATTCTGGATCCAACCCTCGCCTTCGTTTTCGGGGTCTACCCTCCAGATTGCCCTGATCGATGCGCTGGGCCGTACCCTTCTCGAACAAACCGCGAACGGTCAGGGCCCATGGAAAGTGGAATGGCCTGCAGGCTGTCCTGCGGGGGTGTACGGACTCCGCTATCGCTCCGACGATCAAATCGGTCGTTTACCGCTGTTAAAACACTGATCGCCGACCGAGCGCGGTCTGGGATTTCTACAAAAGGTGTCTTTTGAACACCAACGCCTCCTACGGTCGTTGTTGTATCTTTCGCCCTCATGTTTTCCACGTCTATGGAATCGATGGCCGGGGCCAACGGACTGATTGTAATTGCCGAAAGCGGATCGACCAAATGCGATTGGATCGGTCTGGATCGGCAACAAAAAGAGCACTTTCGCTTTGCGACGATGGGGTTTAACCCCTACTTCCACAGTTCCGATTTTATCGCCACCACGCTTCAATCCGAACCCAAGATGCGCCCTTGGGCCGAAGGGGTCGAACGGTTGTTTTTCTATGGAGCAGGGTGCAGCAGCCCCCAACTCAACGCCATTGTCCACAGCGGCCTTACCGAAGTGTTTCCCAATGCGCGCATCGACGTAGACCACGATGTCCTTTCGGCCGCTTATTCGACGTATCGCGGACGACCGGAAATTACCTGCATTCTGGGTACGGGTTCCAACTCCGTGTATTTCGACGGTCAAAACCTGCGCGAAGAAGTCCCTGCTCTGGCGTACATCCTCGGAGACGAGGGCTCGGCGAGCTGGCTCGGCAAAAAACTCCTCGCGGCTTATTTGTACCGCTCCTTGCCCCCAGCGCTCGACCGCGCGCTTCGGGTCGATCTCCAATTGACCAAAGAAGCCATCTTCGAATCCGTATACAACAAACCGAACGCCAACGTTTGGCTGGCGTCCTTTGCCCGATTGCTCGGGCAATATTCGACCGAACCTTGGGTGCAAGACGCGGTTCGCGAAGGGTTTAGGCTATTTCGCGACATCCACATCTTGTGCTATCCCGAGGCGCGCTCGGTCGAAGTCAACTTTGTGGGGAGTGTGGCTTGGCATTTCCGCGATCTGCTCGGCTCGGTGCTCGAAGAAGCCCAGGTGCAGTTGGGTCAGGTTGTGGCCCGACCCCTCGATGGCTTGGTGCAATATCACTTCGAACAAAAGCGCATCGTCGAACAGCTTGAAGCGGGGAATCCCCCTCGTTAGTCCATGGCTCGATCGTTGACCCAACCGGCGTTTATCTTCGATTTGGACGGGGTGATTGTCGACACGGCCAAATACCATTTTTGGGCGTGGAAGCGCTTGGCCGAGGGCCTCGGTATTGGCTTTGACGAAGAACAAAACGAACAACTCAAGGGCGTGAGTCGGGTCGAATCCCTGAACCGAATCTTGCGCTGGGGCGACAAAACCTTGGGTGCAGAGGCGTTTGCCGACGCGCTCGACCGCAAGAACCGAGACTATCTCTCTTATGTTGAGCGCATGGAGCCCGACGAAATCCTACCGGGAGTATCCGAGTTTTTGAGCCATTGCCGAACCATAGGCATCCCCATAGCCTTGGGTTCCGCGAGCAAGAACGCTCCTTTGATTTTGGACCGTTTGGGACTTCGAGCGCAATTTGATGCGGTGATCGACGGCAACAGCACCCAGCGCTCCAAACCCGATCCCGAGGTCTTTTTGCTCGGAGCCCACGCGCTAGGGGCATCGCCCGAAAACTGTGTCGTTTTTGAAGATGCCCAAGCCGGAATTGAAGCGGCGCACAGGGCGGGTATGAAGGCCGTAGGCGTGGGCCCAGCTTCGGAGTTGTCTGAGGCCGATCTGCGCATTCCCGGCTTTCGCGATCTTCTGCCCGAAGCGCTGTTGGAACGGCTTTCCTAATCCCCTTAACCCTTAAAAAAGGACCGATGCACTCCTATCTCGAACCGCACGAATGGAAACTGGTCGAACGCGGATTTGAAGCGGAAAATTTGGAGCGATCGGAGGCGCTGTTTTCGATCGGCAACGGGCATATGGGCCAGCGCGCCAATTTTGAGGAAGACTATTCGGGACCCACCTTGAGGGGGAGCTATGTGGCCGGGGTCTATTATCCCGACAAGACCCGGGTGGGCTGGTGGAAAAACGGCTATCCCGAATATTTCGCCAAAGTGCTCAACAGCGTCAATTGGATTGGCATTCGGGTCGGGGTGCAGGGAGAAAACCTCGATTTGAATCGGGTCGAAGTGACAGATTTTGTTCGAGAACTCGATTTCCGCGATGCGTTGTTGAGCCGTCAGGCCGGGGTTCGCATGCAGAATGGGAGTCGTTTGTCGCTGTCGGCCAAGCGGTTTGTCAGTATGGCTCGGCCCGAGATAGGCGCCATTGAATACCGCATCACCGCCCACGATCGGCCCTTGACCCTCGAGCTCGAGCCCTATCTCGACTTTGATGTGCGCAACAAAGACAGCAACTACGACGAAGGTTTCTGGGAGGGTCTCGACGCCCAGGTGGGGAGTCAAAAAGCGGTGCTCAGCGCCCGTACGCGCAAGCTCGATTTTCGCGTTGCCTCAGCCTTCCGGTTCGATTTAACCCTCGATGGCAAACCGCTAACGGTCTATCCCGAAACGGTCCAACAATCGATGTATGTCTCCAACCGAATCTCGGCCGAGGTTCCTGCGGGCAAAACCCTGACCCTCACCAAGTATGTATCCGTACTCAGCAGCCTCGACCACGCCCCCGAAGCCCTGTTGAAACAGGCCGACGAACGGGCCTCGGAAGCGCGAAGGGTGGGATTCGATGCCTTGCTCGAAGAGCACAAGGAGCGCTGGGCGCAGAAGTGGGAATTGGGCGACATCCGCATCGAGGGCGATGTCAAGGCGCAACAAGGGATTCGCTACAGCATTTTTCAACTGCACCAGACTTATACAGGCGAAGACGAACGGCTCAACATCGGCCCCAAGGGGTTTACGGGCGAGAAATATGGGGGCAGTACTTATTGGGACACCGAAGCCTATTGCCTGCCCTTTTATCTGGGCACGGCCGAACCCAAGGTGGCGAGGCAATTGCTGACATATCGCTATAAGCACCTCTCCAAGGCCATCGAGAACGCCGCCAAGCTCGGGTTTCACGACGGAGCGGCACTCTATCCGATGGTGACCATGAACGGGGAAGAATGCCACAACGAATGGGAAATCACCTTTGAAGAAATTCACCGGAACGGAGCCATTGCATTTGCGGTCTACAACTACCTGAGGCATACCCAAGACACGGGTTATTTGCTCGAGGGCGGGCTCGATGTGCTCGTGGGTATTGCGCGGTTTTGGGCCCAACGGGTCCACTGGAGCGAGAGACGCGCAACCTATGTGATGCACGGGGTGACCGGGCCGAACGAATACGAAAACAACGTCAACAACAACTGGTACACCAGCTACATCGCGCGGTGGTGCCTTGTATATGCGGGAACGGCTATCGATTCGGCATCTGGGATCGACGCCCAGAAAACCCAGCAAATTCTCGAAAAGCTCGGCTTCGATGCTGCGGCCGAGCGCGAACGCTGGAAGCACATTGCAGAGCACCTTTGGTTGCCCGAAGAGGCTGAGCTCGGCATTTTTATCCAGAACGAGGGTTTTCTCGACAAGGAGTTGATCCCGGCGGCCCAACTGCCCCCCGCCGAGCGCCCCATCAACCAACACTGGTCGTGGGACCGCATTTTGCGCTCGTGTTATATCAAGCAAGCGGACGTGCTCCAAGGCGTGTATTTGTTCGAAGAAGACTTTGACCGCGGCCAAATGGAGCGAAACTTCGATTTCTACGAGCCGCTTACGGTGCACGAAAGCTCGCTTTCGCCTTGTGTCCACTCGATTTTGGCCGCGCGACTCGGCCGCATCGACAAGGCCTACGAACTGTATTTGAGAACGGCTCGCCTCGATTTGGACGATTACAACCACGAGGTGGCGGAAGGACTGCACATTACGAGTATGGCAGGCAGTTGGATGAGCGTGGTGCAAGGGTTTGGAGGCATGCGCTGGGAAGGCGCTGAAATGATTCTCGAACCCGCTCTACCCGCGGCTTGGAAAACCTATGCCTTTCACCTCAAGTTTCGCTCGGCCGTGCTCGAAGTCTCGGTGACCCAATCCGGTGTCGAAGTCCGTCATCGATCGGGAGGGGCTGCGGCTTTTCGGCTTTTTAACCAGTCGCATACCCTTGAAGCCGGGGGCGTACTTCACCAAGCCTTTTCAACAATCCATCCCCAATGAAGACACGGTTCCTCTGGATTTTGGGTACCATCGCGCTGGGGTGCACTACGCCCGAGCCGTTTCAGCCCGCGGTCCATGGATTGGCCAGCCCGATCCGGCTCCAAGCCCGCCAAACCTTATTCCAACCCGAAGACTACTTTGCGGGCAAAGCAGCCGAACTCGACAGCGTTCGCTGGCCCGAGGGCATGGCTGCTGCAGCCACGGATAGCGGTTGGGTGGTGATTGCGGGTCAACCCCAGACTTCCGTTACCGTCGCTCGTTTTTACCTCGATGGGGTGCGCTACGACATTCCCGTGTTCCGCTCGGCCCGCCGCAGTGTTGAACTGAGGGTAGAGGGCATCAAGGCGCGCGAAGTCTACGCCTTTGGCACGTTCAACGCCTGGAATCGCGGGCAATTGCCGATGGTTCAGGAAGGTGGGGTGTGGAAGGCCAACCTTGAACTCGAACCGGGCAAACACGAATATCGGCTGATGGTCGATGGGAAGGAGCGCACCGACCCTGGGGCTTCCGATTCGGTCTCGAACGGCATGGGGGGCTACAATTCGGTCTACGAACTCGAAGGCGATCCTGAGGCGCTCAGCCCGCTGGTGGCCGATCAAATGGGCAAAAACTTTGTGTCTTTGGAGCCTGTCAACGAAGGGCAACAGGTCGTTGGGCTTTGGGAGAACCACGAAATCGAGCCGCGGACCACATTTGAAAACGGCAAGGTGGTCTACAACTTCCCGATTCCGAATGCCGCCTTTCGCATGGGGCGCACGCATTTGCGGATCTACACTGGGGGCGAATACGTCCGAGGCAACGATGTCCTCATTCCATTGGAGCGCGGACAGGTCATCACCGATGCAGCCCAGCTCAACCGCTCGGATTGGCCGGCGGCGGTGCTCTATTTTGCCTTTGTTGACCGCTTCCTCAATGGGCGGGCCGACAACGACAAACCCGTGGCGGACCCTGAAATTCACCCCAAGGCCAACTATCAAGGGGGCGATATCGATGGATTGAGACGGAAAATCGACGAGGGCTTTTTTGAAGAACTCGGGGTCAACGGAATTTGGATTTCGCCCCTGAGCCGCAATCCCGAAGGGGCCTATGGACTGTGGGACAAAGGCGGGGTCAAGAGCAAGTTTTCGGGTTATCACGGTTATTGGCCCGTATCGAATACCCAACCCGATCCGCGGCTCGGCAGCAAGGACGAAATGCTCGAACTGGTCCGCTTGGGGCACGAGAAAAACCTGAATTTGCTCATCGACTACGTGGCCAACCACGTGCACGAAGAAAACCCGATCTATCGGCAACATCCCGACTGGGCCACTCCGCTCCACCTGCCCGACGGTAGCCTAAACACCGAGCGCTGGGACGAGCACCGCCTCACTACATGGTTTGATGTGTTTATGCCGACACTCGAATTGCGCGATCCCAAAATTGCTGGACCCATGGCCGACACCGCTTTGGTTTGGGTCAAAGACTACGGGTTCGACGGATTTCGACACGACGCCACCAAGCACATCAGCGAGGTCTATTGGCGGAGCTTGACGCGCAAAATCAAAGACAGCCTTCCCGACCGCGAGGTCTTCCAGATCGGGGAAACCTATGGTTCTCCGGATCTGATTGCGAGCTATTTGTCGAGCGGAATGCTAGACGCCCAGTTCGATTTCAACGTCTACGATGCCGCCGTAGGGGCGTTTTCGGGTCAAGGGCCGGTCGGGGCGGGACTCAAGCGCTTGGTGGAGGTGGAAACCCAGAGTTTGGCGCAATACGGAGCCCACAACCGCATGGGCTACATCAGTGGCAATCAGGATCGGCCGCGGTTTATCACGCTGGCTTCGGGCGACGTCCTTCTGTCCGAAGACGCCAAATTGGCAGGCTGGACCCGCGAAATCCCCATTCCCGACGATACGGCCTATGCGCGTTTGGCGCTGCTCCACGCCTTCAATATGGCGATTCCAGGCATCCCCGTTATCTACTACGGAGACGAAATCGGGCTGCACGGGGCGGGCGATCCAGACAATCGCAAAATGATGAAATTCAGCAATCTTAGCGCTCCGGAGCAACGCTTGCGCGAAGACGTCATCCGGCTCGTCCACCTCAGGCGGGGCTCGATGGCGCTGACTTATGGTACCACCGAAATCGGGGTACTATCCGGCGATGTGCTCTACGTGCGCCGCAGCTATTTCGATCAAGAAGCGGTCGTGTTGATCAACCCCAATGCCAACGACGTGTCCATCGACCCCAAGTTGATTCCCGCTCGGCTCAAAGCGCGCTTTGGGCATTTGTATACCGAATCGGGCGACTACCGCATTCCGGCCTTTTCCTTCGACTATGTGCTTTAAATTCCCAAGACCATGAATGCATTTAAGACCCTGCTGTGGGGAGCGGTCAGTCTCGCCCTTGTTGTTTCGTGTGCCGAAGCGCCTCAGGAAGAAGCCGAGCCCGAGACCCCCGTAGCGACACGTCATTTGGAATGGGTGCGCAATGCCAACATCTACGAAGTCAATATTCGGCAGTATACCCCAGAGGGCACGTTTAAGGCCTTCTCCGCCCACCTGCCTCGGCTCAAGGAAATGGGGGTCGATGTTTTGTGGTTGATGCCCGTTCAACCCATCGGCAAACTGAACCGCAAGGTGGTGGGAAAGGACAGTTTGGGCAGCTATTACAGCATATCCGACTATTCAGCCGTTCATCCCGGTTATGGCACCGAAGCCGAGTTTAAGGCCATGGTCGATCAGGCCCACGGCTTGGGCATGAAGGTCATCCTCGATTGGGTAGCCAACCATACCGCTTTTGATCACCATTGGACCCAGGAACACCCGGAGTTCTATACCCGAGACGAAAAGGGCAACATTAGCGTGGCCCGCGACATGGACAATACGCCCACGGATTGGACCGATGTAGCCGATCTCAACTACGAAGCTCCGGGCTTGGCCGAGGCCATGTTTGGCGAAATGCGCTGGTGGATCGATCAGTTCGACATCGATGGATTCCGCTGCGATGTGGCGGGCTTTGTGCCGAATGCGTTTTGGGACGAACTCCGCCCCAAGCTCGAAGCGGTCAAGCCGCTGTTTATGCTGGCCGAATGGGAAGACCCGGCGCATATGAAGAGCTTCGACATGAACTACGGCTGGGATCTCCACCATCGCCTCAACCAACTCGCTCAGGGCAAGGTGGGGGCTAAGACCCTCGATGCCTATTTCGAAGAACAAAAACAGAAATACCAAAAGGACGACATTCGGATGTACTTCATCACCAACCACGACGAAAATTCGTGGAATGGGACGGAGTTTGAGCGCATGGGCGACCATGTCAAGAGCTGTTTTGCGCTCTGCGTGGGTCTTCCGGGTATGCCATTGATGTACAGCGGTCAAGAAGTGGGGCTCAACCGCCGTCTAAGCTTTTTTGGCAAGGATTCGATCGAGTGGGGCAATCCAGCACTGCTGCCGTTTTACAAGGGCATGCTCCAGCTCAAACACGAGGTTCCGGTACTCTGGAACGGGAACTGGGGGGGCGATTTGGAGCGCATTCCGACGGCCGATTCTACGGTCTATGCGTTCCGCCGTTTCAACGCGCCCAACCATCCTGAATCCGAATTGTGGATGTGGGTCAATCTGGGTGCGGCTCCGGCCACAGCGACTATGCCCGAATCGCTGGCTTCTCGTATGGGTGCCGAAGGGGTTGCAGTCGTAGAATGGAAGGAGTCCGGCGCAACGGCCTTTGATGCAGCTCAGCCCATCATCCTTAACCCGAATTCGTTCCGGATGGTGTATTCCCGTAAACCCTAATCCATCATGGAGTCGGCCGATCCGCTCAAAACAGAGGGCGTAGACGTGCGTCCTACGCTGGGAGATCGCGTACTCAGTGGTCTGGGCCTGCTGGGCATTGTGGTGTCGCTAGTCTGGGTGGCCTCGGTCTATACCGAGCTGCCAGAGCGCGTTGCCATGCACTTCAACCTTCGGGGCGAAGCCGACGACTATTCGGGAAAGGCCGCATTGTACGGGGTTCCTACAATGCTCGGTTTTGTGTGGTTTATGTTGTTTATGCTCTCCGAGCATATGCCGGCCGCTCAGATGAACCTTCCGGTCGACATCGACGACACCAACCGCGACCGAGCCTATGTGATGAGCAAGCGCCTGTTGCGCGTGGTTCAATCGGCCATAGGGCTTACGACGGTGTTGTTGACCGGGCATTTGATTCGCTACAACCTCGATCCCGTGGCGGGTCAGGCGCAGTCGCGTTGGGTGATGATATTGGTTTTGGTGCTGGTCGTCGCTCCGGTGCTGGTCTATTTTGTTCGTATTCGCAAAACCCGAAAAGCGTGAAGATTGCACTGATTGCCCACGATGGGAAAAAGGCAGAGATGGTGGCGTTTTTGCGCGATCATTTGGATTTATTCCACCGCAGCGATATCGAATTGGTGTCGACGGGTACCACGGGCAAACACGTGAAAAACGCGGGTTTGACGGTCAACGCGATGCTGAGCGGTCCGTTGGGGGGCGATGCGCAAATTGCCGCGATGGTGGCCGAAAAGCGCATTGCGGCGGTGTTCTTTTTCCGAGATCCGCTCGACAAACACCCGCACGAACCGGATATTGCGATGTTGATGCGGCTGTGCGATGTCCACAACATTCCGCTGGCGACCAATCCGGCCACGGCTTCGCTGATGTTTAAGGGGTTGCTCGAGCGATGAAGCCCTATGTGCCCATCGATTGTGGGATATATGATCAGTACGAGCTCTGGTCGATGCGGCAGGTGCCCTTGAGGGTAGAGACCGCAGAAGGGGTTGTTTTTGAAGGGATTATAACACAATTGAACACCCTGCCCGAGGGGGAGTTTGCCACGTTTGACGGGGGACAGCGGTTGCGTTTGGATGCGGTGGTTTCGATCGAACCGCTGGGCTGATGGGGTCGCGTTCCAAGCTCACCCTGCAGTTTTTAAGCGAGCCGACCGATGTCAACTACGGGGGCAAGGTGCACGGGGGGGCGGTGATGAAGTGGATCGACCAAGCGGGTTATGCCTGTGCCTCTCAATGGGCGGGGCGCTATTCGGTGACGGTGTATGTGGGGGGCATTCGGTTTTTTAGTCCGATTTTGATTGGGGAGGTCGTGCAGGTTCGGGCTGCCGTGATTCACACCGGGAACACGAGTATGCACCTGGCCATCGATGTATTTTCCAAAGGAGTGAGCGCGGAGCGCTTTGTCAAGAAGACGCACTGCGTGGTGGTGTTTGTCGCGGTCGACGAGCAGGGCCGCCCACAGCCTGTGCCGCGCTTTGAGCCGAGCACGGAGGCAGAGCGTCAGAAACAGGCTTATGCGCTCAAACTGATGGAATTGCGCAAAGACCTCGAACAGGCCATGGAGCCTTTCCTTCGGCCCGATGCCGACCCGACCGATGGGGGCCATTCCTGATTCGTTTTGGGCGGAGGTTCCGAGGTTTGAAGAGATGTTGGCTCGGGTAGAACCGGTGGCCCTCCGTCCGAATCCAGAGGTCTTGGATTCGCTGTTGGGGTGTATTGTTGAACAACAGCATCCGCTGCGGAGCTCCAAGAAAGTCCACGCTCGGTTGTTGGATTCCATGGGTCTGTTGGTGTTGAAGCCGGAGGATGCCGAAGCGTACATCGAGGCGACCTTGAAACGGTACGCGTTGTCCGAATCCAAAATCAAAGCATTGGCGGGCGTGTTGGCGTCGGTGGAGCAAGGGAACTGGGCCAGAGAACCCGGCAACAGAGCGGAACTGGGCCAGGTTTTGGGGCCGATTTTGGGCATAGGCGAATGGACGCTACAGATGATCGAACTTTTTGACTGGGCAGAGCCCGACGTGTTTCCAGAGCGCGATTTTCACCTCGGCCGTGCGCTTTTGGCCTTGCCGGGCGGACCTCGGACACCCGCTCAAGTGCGCCGTTTCGCCCAGCGCTGGGCACCCCAAAGGTCTTTGGCCGCGAGGCTGTTGTGGGCGGGATTGGGATAGGGGGTTACAGTGGTTCTAATGGGTTTCGAATCGCAGTGCAGCTTATGAGTGCGAAGTCCTGGGAACGATTTGGAAATCTGGACACTGCTCAAGGCCCATTTGACCGACGACATCTACAATCGGGCTTTGATTTTTATTGGGATCCGCAGACTCCATTCGACCTCCCATTGCCTCCAAAACGTTCTCAGAATAAGGGTTGCCGCAATCATCTATCTTTGAAAGATGAAACTGCTTGCGTCCGATTTAGAGCAAATCCGGAGATACTTTTCAGCGCGACCGGTCATTCGGGCTTATTTGTTTGGATCGTACGTTCGAGATCAGGCAGACGAACGGAGTGATATCGATATCATGATTGAATTGGATTATCAACAACGCGTGGGTTTGTTGTTTGTCCAAATGCAAATGGACTTGGAAGAAATACTCGATGCAAAAGTGGATTTGGTGTCGGCCAATGGACTTTCGAAATACATTAAACCGAGGGTGGACAAGGAAAAGAAATTGATCTATGAGAGGTCGGTTGGGTGATGTGGTTCGCTTACATCATATTTATGATGCTATTGTTGAAATCGAAGCGTATTTAATAGGAGTAAATTTGGATGGCTTTAATACGCAGTCTATGCTTCGGAATGCGTGTATAAAACAATTGGAGATTATCGGAGAGGCGAGCGATCATATTTCTATGGAGTTAAAAGAGAAGCATTCGGGTATTGAATGGAATCAAATAAAGGGAATGCGCAATATTCTCGTCCACGAGTACTTCGGTATTGATTCTACGTTGATTTGGCAGATTATTCAGTTCGATTTGCCTGACTTTAAAGAAAAGATATACGAAATTCTTCAATCAATGACCGCAGATGATTCGGCAGAATAGTGCGCTGATTAAGTATTAAGTCCCTCTCCTTCAAAAACGAGTTTTACTTTTTTAGAAAATACCCCGCATACTCCTCAATACACGCTTCGAGGGGGCGGAAGGTGAAGCGAAAGGTTTCGGAAAAGAGGCGGGCGGAATATTGGGTGGTGCGAAAGGCGCTGGCGGCGGTTTCTCGGGTAATCGAGGCCTTGGGACCCCCGAGCCGTTCGCGCAAGGCTTGGGCGAGGCGAACCAGGTGTACCTGCCAGACCTGGGCTTGTTTGCGCGGAGGGGCTACGCCGAGGTGGCGGGCCATGGTGTCCATCAGTTGTTTGTAGGGCCAGTGCTCGTTGACCATTACGAACCGTCGGCCGTGTTCGCCCTGCTCGAGCACCAAAGCGATGGCCTCGGCCAAATCGTTGACATCGACAAATCCCGTGGCCCCGGGGCTGTAGTACGGAAAGCCGCGATGCACCAACCCCATCAGCCCTGAACTCCCGCCCCGATCCCAAAAACCGGGTCCGATCACAATGCCCGGATTCAGAATGCAGGCGCGCAGCCCTTCTTCCATCCCTCTCCACACCTCGTTTTCGGCCAAAAACTTCGACAGACCATAGGTCGAGTTGGCCACATCGTCTTTCCACTCCGCTTTTTCGTCGAGCACCACCCCGGCTTCGCCGTGTTCGCTCCGCCCTAAAGCGGCGACCGAACTGAGGTGAACGAGGTGGAAGTCCGGAATTTCGAGCGCGGCGTTGACCACGTTTCGGGTCTGTACTGGATTGGTGTTGAGCAACAGCGCTCGATCTCGGGCGTGGAAACTCACCAAGGCGGCGCAGTGCACCAAACCCTGTGTGCCTTCCAACAGCGCCTCGGCGGCCGTAGGGTCGAGCAAGTCGGCTTGAAACCATTCGACTCGGTCAAAATCGCCCTCTCGACCGTAGTACCCAAACACCCGTTTGACTTCGTCCAGATGCCCTGGGTTGCGGTATTGGGCGCGGACGGCATGGCCTGCACTCAGGAGCCTCAGCACCACATGGCTGCCCACCAATCCACTCGCTCCGCTCACGGCTATCATCGTTCAAAGATAGGGTTGGGCTTGGGGCGGGTTGTGCGGCCTCGGTATCTTCGCACCCATGCAGCGCTATCACTTTGTCGAAGAACTCCGCTGGAGGGGAATGCTCCACGACCTGATGCCCGGAACCGAGGAAAAACTCCTCCAAGGAACCTGCAAAGGCTATATTGGATTTGACCCCACCGCCGATTCGCTCGGGGTCGGAAACCTCGTGCAGGTCATGACCCTGCTCCATTTTCAACGCAGCGGTCACCAGCCCTATGCCCTGATCGGCGGGGCCACCGGCATGGTCGGAGACCCCAGCGGCAAGAGCGAAGAGCGCAATTTGCTCGACCTCGACCAACTCCGGCACAACCAAGAGCGCCAAAAGGCCCAACTCGAGCGCTTTTTGGACTTCACCACCCTCGAGAACCCCGCCGTGCTGGTCAACAACTACGACTGGTTCAAAGAGTTTAGCTTTCTCGGGTTTATCCGCGACGTAGGCAAACACCTGCCCGTCAACTATATGATGGCCAAAGACTCGGTCAAACGCCGGCTCGAAACCGGAATGTCGTTCACCGAATTCAGCTATCAACTCATTCAAGGCTACGACTTCTACCACCTCTGGAAAGAGCACGGAATGGTGCTCCAAATGGGCGGGAGCGATCAGTGGGGCAACATCACCACCGGAACCGAGCTGATCCGCCGCATGGCCGGGGGCGAAGCCTATGCCCTCACCACCCCCCTCATCAAAAAAGCCGACGGCAGCAAGTTTGGCAAGAGCGAAAGCGGGAACATCTGGCTGGACCCCGCCAGGACCAGCGCCTACCACTTTTATCAATTTTGGCTCAATGCCGCCGACGCGGACGCCCCCGGCTATCTGCGCATTTTTAGCCTCAAGACCCGGGCCGAAATCGAAGCCCTCGAAGCCGAGCACCAGCAAGCCCCGCATTTGCGGCTGCTGCAAAAAGCCTTGGCCGAAGAAGTTACGAGCCGCGTTCACTCCGCCGAGGCCACCGCGCTCGCCCAAAAGGCGGCCGAAATTCTGTTCGGAAAAGCCGGTAAGAACGAGCTCTTCCACCTCGATGCCGCCACCCTCCACGACGCGCTTCAGGGAGTCGAGACCCACCCCATTTCCAAAGACCTCCTGGCCTCTGGACCCGATGCCGTGGCCCTGCTCGCCGAGCATACCGCGGTTTTCCCGAGCAAAAGCGAAGCGCGCAAAATGCTGCAGGCCAACGGCGTCAGCGTGAATAAAGAGAAGATTGGCCCCGAGAAAATCTTCGGACTCGACGATCTGTTTGCCGACGGCGTCCTCCTGATTCAAAAGGGCAAGAAGAATTACCTCCTGATCAAAGCGGAATAAGGCCGTTTTTGCGCCTAACGCGCGGTGGTCTTGAACTTGGGCGCCAAGGCCGCAATCCAGTGTTCGAGCCGCTCTTGGAGCAAGGCATACGAAAAAGGCTTGGAGATATAATCGTCCATGCCCTCGCTCATATAGCGCTCGCGATCGCCCTCCATGGCATTGGCCGTCATCGCAATGATGACGTGCGCCTGACCGAACTCGCGCCGAATGGCCTTGGTCGCCTGGATCCCATCCATGCCGGGCATTTGGATGTCCATCAACACAATGTCGTAGCGCTTTTTCCGCACGGCATCGAGGGCCTCAAACCCATTGAGCGCATGGTCGGGCTGGAAGCCCAATTTTTCCAGAATCAATTGGGCCAACCGCAGATTGATTGGGTTGTCTTCGACCAGCAATACGTTGATCTCGCTCCGGTCGATGTGTTCGGGCACTACCCGTTCGGGAGTGGTCTCTGCTGCCGCCGGATTGGCCAGTCGCGCATCGAGACAGGTGGCGAGGAAATACCACAACCGACCGATGTGGACCGGCATGGGGAAGCGGAGCCATCCCTCTGATTCGGTTTGGAGTTCGTCTGAGGGATGCAGCAAGGCGACCTGGTATTGACCCGAGGGTTGGTGGGCACCCAAAGCCCGCGGTTCGAACAACTCAAAATCGACTGGACCGGCATCGCTGGCCCCAACCAAACGGAACCCCCGAATCCGGCAGGCATCTTCGAGAATTTCCCGTTGCTTTTGATTGCACACATGCAAGCGCACCGTGCGCCCCCGCAAAATTTCGAGCCGCTGATCGCTGTCGATGCCGATCTGCCGGTTGAGGTTGATCGAGAAATAGAAAATGGAACCCGCCCCGGGCTCGCTTTGGAAGTGCATTTCGCCCCCCATTTGCTGCACCAATCGACGGGAAATGGCCAGACCCAGCCCCGAACCCCCGTGTTTGCGGTTCACCGAAGAATCGATCTGGCTAAAGGCCTGAAACAGGAAAGGCGCCTTGTCCATCGGGATACCAATCCCCGTGTCTTCGACCGAAAACAAATAGTTCCCAGGCAGTTCCGTCTTGCTGCGGTTGGCCTGCACGCTGAGCAAAATCCGCCCCGAGTCGGTAAACTTGACCGCATTGCTCACCAGATTGAGCAAGATTTGCCGCAAGCGGGTCGGGTCCCCAAAGACGTCTAAGGCCAAGTCGCCTTCGACGCGATACATCACCGACAACCCTTTTTGACGGGCGCGCTGATACACCTGATCCAAAGCTTCAAACAAGGTGTCTTCGAGCATAAACGGCTTGTGCTCGAACTCCATTTTGCCCGACTGGATTTTCGAAAAGTCGAGGATGTCGTCAATGACCGACAGCAGCGAGTCTCCGCTCGAGCGGATGGTTCGGAGCAAATCGCGTTGCTCGGCGTTGAGCGTGGTGCGGTCGAGCAGATCAGCCATGCCCAAGACCGCGTTCAAAGGGGTGCGGATTTCGTGGCTCATGGTCGCCAAAAAGTCGCTCTTGGCCCGGGCGCCTTGTTCGGCATTTTCCTTGGCGGCTACCAGTTCTTTTTCCTTGTGCTCGAGTTCTTCAATGAACTCTTCTTTCTCCTGGGTGAGCTCCTCCAAATCGGCCAAGTTGTGCTGCAAGCGCGTCTGGCTGTTTTTCAGTTCAGCATTCGAATACTCGAGCTCGAACATAAAGGCATTGAGCTGGTCGTTTTTGCGAATCAAATTCCCAAACAGCAAAAAAATGGTCGGCAAAATCATCGCGAGCATTACCAAGGCCGAAAGCGAGAGATCTCGCCGAATCGAGCTCAAACTCGCGCCCAACCGCTCGTTGTCGAGCTGGGCGAGCAACGTCCATCCCGAGGCCTGAAAGACCGCCGACGATTCGTTCGACATCATCTGCTCCGCGTTCAGATTTTCGAAGGCCAAAATGCCACTGTCGCTTTCGACATTGCCTCGATTGTCTGTTTCGAGAAGCGGTTCCAAAGCCGGAAAATGTCGAGACAATTGGTCTTCTGAATCGGGATTCAACATAAAAGCGAAACTCTCTTGGCTTTCAGGCCCTTTGAGCCAATTGCCTTGCGCATCGGCCAAAAACAACTTGAGATTCGAATTCTGTTCGACCAAATTGATCCGATCCAAGATCAGACTTCCGTTGTAGGTCAAGACCACATACCCCAATTTGATGCCATCGGCGCTGTGGATGGGACTCAAAAAACGAATGACCGGCTGTGGGGGTTGAGACACCTTGCCGTTTTCCATATTGAGGTCGAAGCGCGAGATGTAAATGCCACCCGGCCCCAACGGTTTGGCGGCCTTGAAGTAATAGCGCTCGGTTTTGTCCTGCAGATTTTGATTGACGTCGTAGCCTCCTGGGCGATAGTCCACTTTCAAACGCTCGCGACCATTCTCGTCGATGATCCGAATCTTGCTGTATTTGTTTCGGATGGCACCAAACTGCGCCAAGGTGCGTTCGGTCACGGCCGCATCGGGCAGGGCGTTTTCAGATTGGAGGTATTCCGAAAATTCCGGGTTGCGCGTCAGAAAAATCAGGTCTTGTTCGACTGATTTCAACTCGCTGTTGAGGAATCCTTTAACAATTTCCAAACTCCAACGGCTTTCAGCCATAAAACGCACCTTCTTTTCCGCGCTTTCGCGCTCGAATACGAGATAGGTGCTGACAATGACCAGCGTGACCACAGCCAAACACACCAACACGAGGGTACGGTAGAGCCCTTTGTTCGAAAAATTTTGAAGATGGCTAGGTTTGTGCATCATCGATACGTTCAAAAATAAAATAGGACATGCGGCCAAATCATGGACCGCTCAAGAGTTATTAAGAAGCAATCCATCGAATTCTCTTTCCCGGTTCCGTCCGGGTCCATCCATTCATTTCTGCGGTAAAAAACAGGGCCGAGGCGGCCGCTGCGCTGATTCCAAGCGCTTCCGACAACGCATCCGATTCGAGCACACCGCCCCGAGCCAACAAGGTTTCCGCAAGACGGCGGTATTCGGGTTCGAGTTGATCGAGCTGGACGCGTGGCGCCCGTGGTTCGGCTGGGACGAGAGGGGTCGATCCATTGGCTTCGGGTTCTTCCCAATGCATCACGCGCAGAAGCTCTTCGGGTTCTGTGAGAATTAAGGCCAAGTTTTTCCGAATCAATTCGTTGCACCCTCTCGTATTGGGGCGATCCCAACTCCCTGGAACGGCGATCACCTCTCGACCATAGTCGTTGGCCATACGGGCGGTAATCAACGCTCCGCTGCGTTCGGCGGCTTCTACGACTACCGTGGCATCGGCCATTCCCGCCACGATGCGATTGCGCTTGGGAAAGAGCGCTGCATCCGGGCGGGTTCCGGGCGGATATTCGGTCAAAAGCGTTCCGTGCGCCGCAATTTCGTCCGCCAGCGCGGCGTGGAAATCGGGAAAAATTTGGTCGGGACCCGTGCCCATCACTGCCGTGGTTTCCGCTCGGTGTTTTAAGGCGGTTTTGTGCGCGGCGGCATCGATGCCTTCGGCCATGCCACTGACCACCTGAGCTCCGCAAGCCGCGGCCAATTCCGCGATGCGTTCGGTCGCCCTCAGTCCAAAACGGCTGGCAGCCCGACTGCCGACCACCGCAAGGCTGCGACGCGGATTGAGCGTACCGCTTCCCCGAGCGTACAGGATTAAAGGCGCATCCGCACAGGTTTTGAGCCGCTGGGGATAGGCGGGGTCGTGGTAATCGATCAACGTCCATCCTCGGTCGATGACCCGATCCAGTACGCGTTGAGCGCGTTCCCGCGTTTTGGACCACCCCTTGAGCAGGGCTCCGGTCTGCTTGCGGTCCCATCCGTCGAGACCGGGAAAGAGTTCCAAACCTTGGTCTAAAACCGCTTGGGCAGAGCCGTAGTGCGCCATGAGCGTCTGGATGCGCCGAGGGGTAAGCCCCGGGCACAAACTGAGCGCCAGCAATGCGAATTGTTCAGTTTCGGAGGGTGCGGAGGGCATCGGCCTGGGCACTGGGCATAATAAGCACATCGTTGATGCAGACGTGGGCGGGCCGACTCAGAATCCAATCGGCGGTTTCGGCAATGTCCTCGGCCGTGAGCGGTTTGAGTCCTTGATATACGCTCGCGGCTTTGGCGGCATCGCCTTCAAACCGCACCAGCGCAAACTCCGTTTCGGCCATGCCAGGGGCGATGTTCGACACCTTGATGCCGCGTTCGAGCAAATCGAGGCGCATGGCGCGGCTCAGCGCATCGACGGCATGCTTGCTCGCACAATACACGTTGCCATTCGGATAGACCTGCTTACCCGCCACCGAGCCGATGTTCAGAATATGGGCACCGGGGTTCATCAAGGGCAAAAAAGCGCGGGTGACGTAGAGCAGCCCCTTGACGTTGGTGTCGACCATCGCATCCCAATGGTCGGGGTTGCCTTGGTCAATTCCGCCCAATCCCAAGGCCAAACCGGCGTTGTTGATCAGCACGTCGAGTTCCGAAATTTCCAAGCGCATCTCTGCGGCACTGGCTTCGACCGCCGCACGATCTCGGACATCGAAAATGAGCGCGCGGTGGCCCCGGTCCCCCCGAGGGTCCAAGTCGCGAAGCAAGGACTCGATGCGGTCGGTCCGCCGAGCGTTGAGCAACAATCGATGGCCGCGGAGGTGGAGCCGGCGGGCCATGGCAGCGCCAAATCCCGAACTCGCTCCGGTGATCAGCGTCGTGATGGGGGTGTTTTCCATAGGTCCAAATGTAATAATGAGATTTCAAAAAATAACCCGCCCGACCCTGTTAAAATTGGCTAGATTGCCCTCGAAAGGGAGGGCTAAAACCGAAGACGATGAAGCATGGATTCGCGTTGTTGATGGCATTGGGTGGGTGGATTTGGGGTGGTCCCGTACTTGCCCAAAATGTTCCCTCGATCGAGCTCCGCGTGGCCGATCCGAGCGGGACACCGGTCCCCGGAGCCGTAGTGCGTTCCATCGATCGAAATCAGACCGCTTTTGCCGATGCCGAAGGCCGTGTGGTGTGGATTCGGAGCGCAGCTGCTTCTGCGGAACGCGTGGAAATTTCGGCTCCGGGCTATAGAAAAATGACCGTGGAACTCAAGTTTGACGGTGGTGCGTCCCAATCCATTGTCCTAGAGGCCGATCCGGCCCAATTGGCCGATGTCGTTGTTACCGCGAGTCTGTCAGAGCAACGCCGTTCGGAAACATCGGTGTCGATTAGCGTACTCAAGCCCTATGTCCTCGACAACCGGGGCAGTTTGAATGTCGAAAATACCCTCGAGCAACTCCCGGGTTTGAACATCGCCGATGGTCAGGCCAACGTGCGCAGCGGAAGTGGCTGGAGCTATGGAGCTGGAACGCGGGTGCAGGTGTTGCTCAACGATTTGCCCTTGATTTCGCCCGATGCCGGACAGGTGCAATGGGATTTGCTTCCGTTTGAGAGTGCTTCGCAAATCGAAGTGCTCAAGGGGGCAGCCTCTTCGCTCTATGGTTCATCCGCCCTGAACGGCGTCATCCATTTGCGCACCGAACTTCCGAGTGTCGAGCCCCAGGCCATGGTGCAACTGGGCACTTCCGTTTACGATGCCCCGGCACGGTCCGAATACCAATGGTGGGAAAGCGCCCGCACCGCCCAATCGGCGCGCTTTGGATTTTCGTCGGGGCAGGCCAAGGTCGCCTACCGGTTTTCGGGTTTGTTGATGAACGACCGCGGTTATCGCTTTGACGAGCCCGATGCCCGAGCGCGGTTGTTTGCCCAGACACAGGTCCAAAGTACCCGAGTCAAAGGCCTGGCCTACGGCCTCGACGGGGGATTGATGTGGAGCAAGACGGGCGATGCCCTGCTTTGGAACAGCCAAAAAACCCCCTATGTGGCGCTCGACAGTTCGGTGACCCAGACCACGGGTTCTGATGTGTTTCTCGATCCGCATGCCACCTATGTGCAAGGCGCCAATACGCACAAGGTCCGATTGCGTTATTTGCGGGTCGACAACAACGCGGCCAACCGCACCACCGACTTTGCCAATCGGTCAGACCAGTGGATGGGTCAGTATACCTACCGCCGAAGTTTCAATCAAGGCTGGGTGGTGCAGTCGGGATTGTTCGGGAGTATGAGCGAGTCGAATTCCGAATTGTTCCAGGGCCGGCACGAGGCGTCGAACGTGGCCGTGTTTGCCCAGATTGAAAAAGACTGGGGTCGTTTAAAACTGATTGGGGGTTTTCGTTGGGAAGAAGTGCGCATGGACGAGGATCGCTATTCCCGCCCTTTGCTCCGCTTCGGGTTGAATCATCGCTTTGGGCAGGCCACGTATGTCCGCGCCAGCGTGGGCGAGGGCTTTCGCTTTCCGAGCATGGCTGAGCGGTATACCCTGACCAACGTAGGGGCCATATTTGTTCTTCCCAGTCCCCAGTTGAAACCCGAAGAGGGCATCTCGGCCGAAATCGGGGTGCGTCAGGAGCTGCCTTTGGGTGACAAGGGGTTGTATGTAGATGTGGCCGCGTATTGGATGCGCTACGAGAACATGCTCGAGTTTCAATTTGCCCAGTGGGAATCGACCCCACAGAATCCGGTGGGCCTGGGTTTTCGCTCGATCAATACCGGCCCGGCCCAAATCAGTGGGGTGGAGTTCGAGGTGGGGGGCGAGGCGCGATGGGGTGCGGTCGATCTGCGCTTCCTCGGCGGGTTTAACTGGGCTTTGCCCGTGGCCCTCGAACCGGGTTTGATCTATGCAACCGACTCCAACGGGAACGAAATGAGTTATTTGAATACGAGCAGTGATACAACCAACCACATCTTGAAATACCGCTACGAACGGTTGTATCGGCTCGATGTGGAAGCGCGCTGGGGGCAGTGGACCCTGGGCGCGGGGTTGCGCGGCAATGGATTTATGCGCAACATCGATGGGATTTTCGAAAGCCCGCTGGTCGAAATTCTGATTCCCGGGGTCGGCATCAAGGAGTCGAGGATCGAGCAAAAAGCCGAAGGCGACGATTTGCTGTTTGATGCCCGTTTGCTCTATGCCTTCAATGCGCACTGGATGGGGGGGATCACCGTCGACAATGTAACCAACGAAGAGGTCCAGCCTCGCCCAGCACAGTTGGGTCCTCCGAGGCGCTTCAACGTGCTTTTGCGCTGGACGCTCTGAGGAATCGCGCACGGCCCTTGGGCGCGGCGCATTTTGACTAATTTCGTCCGCAACAACTACACATCGTGAAATATCAACGCATTCTCCTGAAGCTCAGTGGCGAAGCCCTTATGGGTGATCAGAATTACGGGATTGACGGGGCGCGATTGGCGGAATATGCGCAGGAAATCAAGACCGTGGTCGAGGCCGGGGTGCAGGTGGCGGTGGTGATTGGCGGAGGGAACATCTTTCGCGGTATGCCCGCAGCCAATCAAGGCATGGACCGGGTTCAGGCCGATCATATGGGGATGTTGGCGACCATGATCAACGGTTTGGCGCTGCAGTCGGCGCTGGAGCACGAGGGGGTCTATACGCGTTTGCAGTCGGCCATCGAAATGGATAAAATCGCAGAGCCGTTTATCCGCCGCCGAGCAGTGCGTCATCTTGAAAAGGGGCGGGTGGTGATTTTCGGGGCCGGAACGGGCAACCCATATTTTACGACCGATACCGCCGCGACCTTGAGGGCGATAGAGATTGGTGCCGATGTGATTTTGAAGGGTACGCGGGTAGACGGCATTTACACAGCCGATCCGGAAAAAGACGCCACCGCGACCAAGTACGATACGGTGACCTACGACGAGGTCTACGAAAAGGGTTTGAATGTGATGGATCTGACCGCGTTTACCTTGAGCAAGGAGAACAATTTGCCGATTTTGGTTTTCGATATGAACAAACCGGGTAATCTCAAAAAGGTGGTGATGGGCGAGAAGATTGGAACCTTGGTGAATCATTGAGTATTATGGAAGAGGATTTGGAGTTGATTTTCGATTCGGCCAAGGCCGATATGGACAAGGCGGTAAAGCACCTTGAGAAGGAATTGGTGAAAATCCGGGCCGGTCGCGCCAACCCGAGCATGCTCGAAGGGGTGCGGGTGGACTATTATGGTGCCAGCACGCCCTTGTCTCAGTTGAGCAACATCAACACCCCCGATGCGCGCACCTTGACGGTTCAGCCGTGGGAAAAGAAGCTGATTCCGGATATTGAAAAAGCCATTTTGGCGGCCAATTTGGGATTAAACCCCATGAACAATGGGGAGCAGATCATCATCAACATTCCGCCCTTGACCGAAGAGCGACGCAAAGATTTGGTCAAACGGTCCAAAGGCGAGGCCGAAGATGCCCGCGTTGGAATTCGCAACGCGCGCAAGGAAGCCATGGAAGAGCTGAAAAAATTGGGCAAAGACGGGTTGCCCGAAGACATGGAAAAAGACGCCGAGGCCAAGGTGCAGAAGCTGACCGATCAGTACATCAAATCCGTCGAAGACGTCCTGGTGAAAAAAGAGGGCGAGATTATGGCGATTTGATCCCCGCATTGTGCGCAGGGAAATGCGATTGAATACGCGATTGGAATGAAATGGGGGATTGCAATGAAATGTAGGAATGGCGGGCAATTCCATTTCGCGGGATTTCCGATTATAGGGATTGGGTCCGATTCCAATGATCGCATGAAAATGATCCGGCATCACCACAAATGCCCCTTGGAATAGATTCATATCAAGGCGCAATTCGAACGTTCGATTCCATTCAGCCTGCGCAATGAGGCCAATCTGGGAATAGATCATTTCCAGATTTCCAGCCTGATTCCGGACAATGGTGCCGAAAGGACGCGTTTTCTTTTGGGTACAGAGGGTAATGAAGAACAGACCAGGGCCTCGGTAGTTCCAATGGTATTTGCGATGAGATGGGATGCGATACAGATTGCGAAATAAATTCATGCGAATCAATATATTCCTACAAAAATGAAAATGAACCCCTGTTTGGCGTCCCGTATTGGAATGAATTTGCCAACAGGTAGCGACGGGATGCGTATAACGGAGAGAATCGGCAGAACACGAACGACAAACCGTATAGTGAATTGAAAATCATAGTGATACAATTAGGAGTGTGGGTAACGGCTGTCGGATGACTTTACGCTCACGTTCACATTTTCCTTCTCACGATGGGAGAATCACACCATTTCAGGGTGTGGAATGTCAGAAAAAGTGTATGTTTACGAAAACCACAGGCCATGTCTAAAATCCCCATTTTCCTCAGTCCTTCCAATGAAGAATGGCTGGAGAATCAGGCCAAAAGCCGCGCGTTTTTGAGCAAGAGCGATATGGTGAACGATTTGATGGATCGGGCGAGGGCCGAGCAAAGCGAGAGGGACTGGGTAAGGGGTTGTTTGGATCGGGCCGAGCAAAGGGGTTTTACCGAGTTGACCCCTGCGGAGTTGCTGGAAAAAGCCCAAGCCCGGGTCTTTGGAAAACTATAGACTGAGTAAGGGTGCCGAAGATGACTTGATGCGGCTGTACGAATACGGTCATGAACGATTCGGTGTCGCCCAAGCGGAGGTGTATTGGGCGAAATTATTTGATCATTTTGAGCTCATTGCACGATTTCCCTATGGATTTGAGGCGGTCGATCATTACAAACTTGGATACCGTCGTTCTACGTTTGATGCACACCGCATCTTCTACCGGATTCAGTCTGGAACAGTAGAGATCATGGCCATTCTCGGTCGACAGAATGAGCGAGACTGGTTTGACCCTGGCGTTCCGCCTTATTCCCCCTCCACAAAATCCAATTCTTTTCCAAACGTTTCCTCGAGCCCATAGGCCGCCCAGAGCGCGATGCCGAACGAAACGAGCATCACCGGAACCGCGCCAAGCAACATTCCCCAACCTAGGGTCTGAGCAAAGTACCCAAACGAAAGCGTAATCGGCACCGTGGCTCCCCGGACAAAATTGGGCACCGTGGTCGTAACCGTTGAGCGGATGTTGGTGCCAAAGTGCTCTGAGGCTACGGTCACAAACAACCCCCAATACCCCATCGGTATGCCGAGGGTAAAAACCAGCGCATAGAACCCTGAGGGCGATAGGGACGGGGCCGAGAGGTAGACCGCCGATAGCGCCAAACCCGACCACAAGGCCCATACAATCGGGCGTTTACGGCTGCCAAGGACCTGGCTCAAAATTCCGCTGAGTAGATCGCCTGACGACAATCCAATATAGGCCCACATCACCACCTTCCCGGGATTCACGACCCCCTCAACCCCCAAGGCCACGGCAAATTCTGGGGCAAACACGACGAGAATACCCACCACAAACCACACCGGAAGCCCGACGAGAATGCAGCGCAAGTAGCGCATAAACAGCGTCTTGTTCCGGAACAACATCCCAAAATCGCCGCGCTTCACCCCGCTGGGCTTAAGCTTGTGGAACATCCCCGATTCGAGCGAACGCATCCGCAACAGCAAGAGCATCAACCCCAGCCCACCCCCGACAAAATAACTTACGCGCCAGTCGAAAGCATCGGCCACCAAGGCCGCCACCACCGCCCCGAACGTCCCAAAGAACACGACGATCATGGTGCCATACCCCCGCTTCTCCTTGGTCAAAGTCTCAGATACCAGCGTAATGCCCGCCCCCAATTCTCCGGCCAAACCGAGTCCCGCAAAAAAGCGCACCCAGGTATATTGGTCGAGAGTGGTGACCATTCCATTCAACAAATTGGCGACCGAATAGAGTAAAATCGAGCCAAAAAGCACCTGAATTCGCCCTTTGCGATCGCCCCAAATACCAAAGAGCAAACCGCCGAGCAGCATCCCGAACATTTGCACATTCAACAGACGCACGCTCGCACTGGCCAACTCGACCTCGTTCAAGCCCAGATCGCGCAAACTCGGCAGGCGTACCACCCCAAACAAAATGAGGTCGTAGATGTCGACGAAATACCCGAGCGCGGCCACCACAATCAGGCGATACGACCGCAGCGATTCCATCCGATTGGGCCTCATAAACCCGAGACGCTCGAAGCCGCGTTCAATCGTCGTGTTCCGTTTCGCCCTCGGTCGGCAGCTCGGTTTGGCCCGGGTTGTTGGGATCTGGGTTGGGGGCGTTTTGCGTCAGTTCCAGATGCCGGATCAATCCCCCCAAATGGGCGGTGCGCATCATCGCTACCCCTCCGAACAATCCAACGGCCACGGCAGCCCACGAGAATACCTTAGACCGCGATTTCCAGAACAAGGCGACCACGGCCAATAGACCGGAAACCACCATCAACGGCGTGGCCCATTCGGCGGCTTCTTCGTGTTCGTGAATCAGTGCGTGCGATACCCCGGGCCATTCTTCCATGACCTCTTCCGAGGCTTCTCCTGATTTGCTCGCGGGGATCCCCGTCAAACCCGCTATGGCCAAAACAGTAAGCCCAGTGGTGCGTACGATATCGTTTTTCCGAAGAATCCCGACAATGAGAATGGCCAGACCGATCCACCCCCCCACAACGGGCAAGTGGTTGAAGAGCATGTGGAGTTGAACAGGATTCATGGAAAACGGGGTTTTGAGTTAGTGTTTTTTTCCTTTTTCGGGCGCCATCACACCGGCGCGGATTTCGGCATCAATAAAGTTCTCTGCCGGGACAATGGGACAAGAATAGCGCTCAGAATAAGCGCAATACGGGTTATAGGCCCGGTTGAAGTCGACCGTGATTTCGATCCCCGAGGCGGGTAGACGCACATCGAGGTAGCGGCCTCCGCCATAGGTTTCGCTCCCGCTGGTGCGATCGGTAAACGGGAAGAACAAATAATCTTCGTAGCCTTCCGAATCCGCAATGTCGGCTGAATAGTACACGGGTACACGAAAAATCTGGGTTTCGAGCGAAAACTCAAGAAAGCCCCATTGTCGATACAGGGGTTTGCGCGCGGTGCTGGTCGGCATTTCAAAGGGCTCGGTATTCGGTGTCTCGATCAAGGTCGCCTTGACCCTAAACCGCTCGTCGGGTTTGAAAAAGGGCAGGGTTTTGAATTTTTTAAGCGCCTTGGGCGTTAAGGGAGAGGTTTTTGCATCGGAAAATGAGGCATTCATTTCGGCTTGCCAGTGGCTCAGTTCTCCGGCCCAATCGCTTTGAGCCGAAAGCGTGACCGAATGCCACAGGAACATCGCCGCAAAAACGCAGATTCGGTACAAGGGACTTGGCATTCAAAACGTTTTTGATGAGATATTGCGCGTCAAATAAACCGAAATAATTCCACCCCATATGCACCGTCTTTTTTCTTTGGGAATCATCGCTTTTACGACTTGGAACACCGCGAGTGCGCAGAAAACGGAAGATCGTTTTTGGTATCATCAAAGTGTCGAGGAAAACAAGAAAGCCGCGGGTATTGCCTCGGAACAGGCCTACCGATGGGTATCCAATCGCCCTTCCAAAACCGTGATTGTGGCGGTGATCGACGGGGGCATTGACACTACCCACGAAGATTTGAAGCCGATTCTCTGGGTCAACCAAGGCGAAATTCCTGGCAACGGCATTGACGATGACAACAACGGCTTTGTCGACGACATCCACGGTTGGAACTTTCTCGGGGGCGACAGCGCTTCGGTCGAATGGGCTCAGATGGAGCTGGTCCGCATCGTGCGGGACTATAGCGATCTCGTGGCGCTCGGTAAAGCGACTCCCGAACAGAAATCGCTGTACAACAAAGCCAAAAAGGAATACAACGAGCTCCAGAAAGAAGCCTCTGAAACCCTCGAGGAAGTCGAGCAGTTTGCCATGATTTACCGCATCGCCGACAGCCTAGCGACCGCCGATCTCGGAGTGAATTATACGGATGCCCAACTCAAGAAATGGAAGACGTACGACGAGCGAACCAAAGCGTCCAAATCATTCCTGAAAAGCATGCGCAGTGGCGGTTTTGAGAAAAGCGAGTTGGATGCGTTTCTCGAAGAAAGTCGAATCCGGGTGGAACTTCAGCTCAACACCGAGTTTAATCCCCGAACGATTATCGGCGATCGCGAGCGCGATTGGAACGACTCGATTTACGGCAACAACGACATTATGGGTCCCCGGCCCGATCACGGAACCCACGTTTCGGGCATTGTCGGGGCATTGCGCGGCAACGACAAAGGGGGAGATGGGGTTGCCTCCAATGTGCGCATCATGACCCTAAGGGCGGTTCCGGATGGAGACGAATACGACAAAGACGTCGCCAACGCCATTTTGTATGCCGCGCGCAACGGGGCTCAGGTCATCAATATGAGCTTCGGAAAATACTATTCTATGGATTCGGAGATGGTGGCTCGCGCCATCCGCATTGCGGAATCCAAAGGGGTCATTATGGTTCATGCCGCGGGCAACGATGCCAAGAACATCGATGGGGCCGACCACTATCCGGTGTATCCCGAAAAGCGCGAAAGTCCCTTTTGGATCGAGGTGGGCGCCCATACCAGTGCGCTCGACAAGAACTACCCGGCTCCCTTCAGCAATTACGGATTGAGCACGGTCGACTTTTTCGCCCCGGGCTACGACATCTACGCCCCGGTTCCCGGGGGCAACACCTACGACTTCAACAGCGGAACCAGTATGGCTGCGCCGGTAGTTACGGGCGCTGTGGCGTTTTTGCTCTCCTATTTCCCAGAACTCAAACCTTCCGAAATCAAGGCCCTGCTCAGCGAGACGGCCAACGACTACAGCAAGCTCAAAGTCCTCGAACCCCACGAGGGCGAGGGCAAACCGAAAAAAGTCCGGTTCGATACCCTCAGCCCCGGGGGCAAGAGCCTCAATTTAGAGCGCGCTACCCAACGCGCATTGGGTCAATAACTAGAAGGTCCACTGCAGACCGAGTACAAAGTTTCGACCTGCCCCGCTCAATCCTGAGCTATAGGGGCGGTAACGCTGGTCCGTGAGGTTTTCGACGGCCCCAAACACCGTCATCCCCTGGGGGAGCTTCTGACGGAGTTGGAAGTTTAAGGTAACCCAAGAAGGACTGTACGGATGGCCCGCGGCATCGAGGGCGTAGAGGTAGTCTTTGCTGATTTCCTCCAGGGGCATGTCCTCAAAACGCCTTTCCGCTTGGCCCAGAACGTACGCCTCTAAACGAGTCTGGGCGCGTTCATAGGTCAGGCCGAGCCGACCAAAGGCGGGAGCGGCGTGTCGCAGAGGGTCTGTGGAGCCGTCTTCGAGTTCTTCTATTCCATTTTGATAGGTCGCGGTGGCATAGGTTCCAAAGCCCCCACCCAGGAGGGCCTTGATCTTGGCTTCGATGCCCCAAACTCGCGCAAATGCAGCATTTTGAACCGATTGCACCTGACTGAGCTCGCCGTCGTAGACCAGGCTGTCGGCTCCGTTCAAGGTGGAGGGCCGAACGACCATGGCGTTGTCGAGATAGCTGTAGTAGGCAGCGATATCGATTTCCACAGCCGAACCCAGGCGCTGCCTCAGGTCGACCTCGCCAGAATAGATCGTCTCGCTTTGGAGATCGGGATTGGGCACCAAGACAGAACCCGGTTGACTGTCGAATACCTTGCCCAGATCGTCCACATTGGGGGCCCGAAATCCCGAGCCTGCGTGCACCGAAATCCAAGTGTGTTCCGCGGCCTTCCACTCCAATCCGAGTTGAGCGGTGATGTTCGACTCGGCGGTGGATGCTGTGGTAAAGGGAAAGGGATAAAAGTCGAGGTTGTTGCGAAAATCAGCATCGAGTCCGAAGTAGCTGAAGCGCACGCCCGCTTCCAAGGTCCAGCGCTCGGCCCAGTTCTTCTTCCAATCGAAATACGCCCCAAACGCGCTCCAATCGCTGTTGGGATAACGGGAGGGACCCGGGTTCGTGGTGTTCGTACTTAAATCGAAATCGGTGCCGTTGGACGCGACTTGGTTCAACACGGCTTCGGCTCCATACATCCATTGGGTTCCTTTCGCCCCCCCTTTGGCGAAATCGAGGTTGAGTGAATAGGCGTTGACCCCCTCGACCCGCGAACGGCGAATCGGATCGTTGAAATCGCGGTCGATGCGGCTTTCTTCAAACCGCTGAAAGGCTGCATTCAAACGGAGTTGGTCGTAGAGCCGCGTCGTTTTTTTGTGGACGACTTCGAGTTGATGCAGATTCCACAACTGTGGTCCGTATTTCCATTCCGCGCTCCGGGGCAAGTTGTTGCGGGTGCGGAGCAAGCGGTCGTAGCGGTCGTAGTCGGTGGTGGTCGAATAGTGCAGCGCGTAGGTAAGGGACCAATGGTCGTCGGGGACAAAGCGCACTTTGCCGAGGAGGTTGCTCTGGGCATAGCCCGAATTGACCTGGTCGTGCGGATCGGGGTTGGTCACCACTTGATCGACTCCATCAACGGTCAGTACAGACCAAGGACGCACGTAGTCTTCCGGCCCGAAAGAGCCCATGCGCAAATCGTCAAATTCGGTAAAGCTCGCGCTGAACACAATCCCCCACTTTTTCCAACCGAGTTTAAGATCGGTGTGGAAGGTATTTTCCCGGTTGGCTGAGCTGTAGCGCACGTTTGTCCGTCCGGTTGCGCGGACTTCGTCTGTGGTAGACAGTTCTGGAGCCAGGGTGAAAAACGACATCACCCCGCCCAGCGCGTCGCTTCCATAGAGCACCGAGCCAGGTCCAAATAAGACTTCGGCCTGCTGCACGGCAAAGGGATCGATTGAGATCACATTTTGCAGATTGCCGCTTCTGAAAATGGCCGTGTTCATCCGAACTCCGTCTACGGCAATGAGCAGTCGGTTGGTGGCAAATCCCCGAATCATCGGGCTGCCGCCTCCTTGCTGGCTTTTTTGCACAAAGACCTCTCCGCTTTTGCCGAGCAAATCGGCGGTGGTTTGAGGCTGATCGAGCACGGGCTCAAAGACCCGCACTTTGACAGGCACTTCATTTTTGGGTTGCAACCCGCGGTGGGCGCTAATGACCACTGGATGGAGCTCCAAAGGGTCGGGCCGCAAAGCCACGGTGTAGTTTCGGCTTCGCAGTTCTTCTGGGCTATAGACCACTTCGGCATAGCCTGGGGCCCGAAAGTGGAGCTGGTCACATCCCGAGAGCAGCCCAAGCTCTAAATGGCCTTCTGCATCGGCCAAGGTTGAGCGGAGTGGTTTTTCACAAAAGGCAACCGCACCCGGCAACGGAACACCGCTTTGGGCATCGAGCACTCGAACGGTTTGTGCTTGTACCAAAGCACATAACAACAACAGTCCTCCCGCAAGAGGATTTGATAAATTCATGACAGTCACATGGTTATATGAAACACAAGGCTTCGACACCCCCATCTATGGGCGGGTTCTCGGCGCGCGACTTAGATCCTATGGGGGCCGATCGCTCGGGGGGGCGGCCCAAACCCTAGTGAGAACCCGTCTTGCAGGGCGTAGGCCTTGGAGGGGGGCCATGGAATGTGCGGAACGGGTCGGGCAACCTCAGATGGATCCGGTGTCTTCCAAAAGCCTTTGAGAAAATGCGACCAACGTTGGTTCGTTTGCATCGGCCGGGGGTCGTGTTTTCGGAGCCCCGATACCAAGCGGTCGAGGTCGCTCATCAAACGGTTTTCTTCGGCATCCCACCAGCACCAATAGATCGCACTGTCTGCGCCGTATTCACGGTGAACCACGTCATACATCGAGCCCCGATAGCGGAACTCCTTGTGGTGCACCCAGTCGAGTTCTGAAGCGCTCTGGAGCGGAACGGCAATCCGGCTCAATTGCGCCCGATCAACGGCTTGGGTCAACACCCGCCGCACCGATTTTCGGTATTGCCGCTGTTCGTATTGTACCCAGCCTTGGAGAAAAAGTCCGGGGGCCAACAGAACCGCACACAGACCGATGGCCGCCGACGATAGAACCCAGTGGGAGCGCATAAGGCCGCAAGTTAGGCTACATTGCACCCCACCCCGATTCGATGGGGGCGTGGATTCGCGAAACAAATGCGCGGGGCGGGGGTTGAAACAAGCACATGATACAACATTCGGTGGTCCAAGATGGAAGCGCAAAACCCTGGGTGGTGTTTGTGCACGGGGCGGGGGGGTCGTCGGCCGTTTGGTGGCGGCAGGTTCGTCCTTTTTCAAAAGACTACCACCTATTGTTGCTCGATGTACACGCCGAGGGCGCTCGAGAAGCGGCTCCTGAGCGCAGGAACTATACGTTCGATGCTTTGGCGCGCGAGGTCCTCGAAGTATTGGTTTTTCGCGGCATCGAACGGGCTTTTTTTGTCGGGGTGTCGATGGGCTGTTTGGTGATTGAGGAACTGGCGCGCATCGCCCCCAAAAAAGTGAGCGGGATGATATTGAGCGGGGCCATAGCCGGTTTGGACTGGAGAACCCGCTTGCTCATGGGGCTGGGCCATTTGAGCAAGGACGTTTTGCCCTATATGTGGCTCTACCGCTTTTTTGCCTGGGTTATTTTGCCGCGCTGGGAGCACCGCGAGTCGCGCAAAGTGTTTGTACGCGAGGCGAGCAAATTGGGTGGCAAGGCTTTTCGCCGTTGGTATGCGCTGGTGGGCAGCCTGAATGTCAGTTTAAAGCGCATGCAGCGCGAAGGCGCAGCTGTCCCCAGTTTGTATGTGATGGGCGACGAAGACGTCCTTTTTCTCAAGGCGGTTCGGGCCCATGTGCGCACCCAGACTTCGGCCTGGATCGAGGTAATCGACCACTGCGGTCATGTGGTCAACATCCAAGCCGCAGAGCAATTCAACCGGATTTCGCTCGCTTTTATGGCGTCGGTTTCGGCGATGGGTCTTTCTGAAGCCGCCTCAGCTCGGCATATTTGAGCTGTTGATACAGGGCCGAAGCCCGAGCGGCTTGAAATCCCTGGCGCCCGTCGAGAAATCCCCCTTTGAGGACATAATAGCGAATCCAAACGCTCCAGGGTCCGAGTTGGGATTGGATTGCGCTGATGCGGCGCCCGCGTTCGTACTGCGCCTTGGCACTTTTGAGCGCAAAATTCTGCACCTGCCGCAGGTGGTCTTCAGGGGTCTCGTAGGTAAAATGCAAAATGTCTCCGATCAAACGGGCGGTTTGCGCACCGGGTTTCATCAACACCTGATCGTGGGGATTGTCTCC
>Ga0247844_1000858_pt1 | contig 60600 bp, 47 predicted proteins | sample LaCtaG_FD_192421 | JGI IMG/M metagenome (GOLD analysis project Ga0247844, IMG submission 192421) | Freshwater microbial communities from meromictic Lake La Cruz, Castile-La Mancha, Spain - LaCruzMarch201714.5m_1 | ecosystem: Environmental > Aquatic > Freshwater > Lake | place: Spain: Castile-La... | reverse complement strand
TTATTATTTCCTGTTTTGTGTACATATTTATCATGTCTATATAACGTAATTTGTATCACGTTATCATAATTATACTGGTACACTTTTCAGTTAATAGGTGGTATACTTTTCAATTAATATAAACAGTCGAAGACCTTGGTAAATGGTGAAAATCGGCTAATGATTTCAGTATGTAAGGATGGAAAAAGTCTTACAAAAGTTTAGGCATATCTGTAAACCCTGTTTGTTCTGCTCTCCTTCGTACCTTGACCATACCTCGGTATATGTTCCGCTATGGTTGGTATATACTTCCCTTTTACTTCCTAAAGGAAAAAAAGTTAGTCAAAGTTTAAAATATACATAGTATCTACTTTCATAATACATACATATCTTAATATGTATGTATTATGAAAGTATTTAATAAGTAGAATATAAGTATTATGTATGTATTATACATTTAGGAAATATAAAGGAAACATATAGCAACCATATAGGAAGTATGGATGAGAGTATACTGAGGCATGGACGAGGTATGGACGAGGTATGGAGGTGGTAGATATTATTTGCTTTATAATTACATGTAATAAGAACGGAATTTAAAATCAATTACCGTGCGACTTAAATATAACAGTATATTAAATTTGGAATTATCAACCATAAAGTAAAAATTTCAAGTGCTATAACCACATTATACAACATTTTTTATTAATTACAAGTAGCAATAAAATATATTTTTAAATCATCTTTGGTAAATCGATTTATTTCTGTTTATAATTGCAAAATTTTACATACATTTGCAGCTTAGAATTACCTCGTCCGCTGTAGCGACAGCGGCATTACATATTATCAAAAGCGTTAGCTTTTATTCCACTTCTGAAACTTAGACACTTTCAAAGTATAATTGGAATAAGTTAGTAAACGCCTGCGCCTAAGGCGTGGGCTTTAACTCATTACTTTATACAGGCAGTCTAAGGACTCAGAAGCGTGATACAGTTATTGTTCACGCTTTTTTTTGTGCTTGAAAATGAAGAAATTATGGATATTCCCAAACATCCAAATAGGTAAGGGACGCTGAAACCGAACAGTTTGAGAGTAGGTGAAAAGTTAAAAAAAAATAATATGATAGCAAGATTTGGTATTTGGGAAATTATCGAAAATGATGGACTCATTGGAAGAGTTCATGGTGGTGATCGTGATTATAGAATTAGTAGAGAGACCTTATGGCAAACGACTACTTATAATGGTATTTTGATATGGGATTGGTTATTTCATGTATCGCATAGAGATTGGATTAATTCAGATAATTATAATGATTTTGTTGTTGCTTTTTTATTTGCACAAGATTATTTTAATGATTTAAGACCAGAAAACGTTCAAATAACATCTTCTGTTCAATCTATTTTGATTTGTCAAGAGTTAGCAAATGAGAATAATGCTTGAACTACATTTCCTATCATCAATACCAGTTTAACAAACTAATTTAATTCAGAACTGTCAGACAAGTTTTATTTAGCTTGGAATATAAACTCTAATTTACAACGGGTGGAAACCAAGAGACAGTTTTTTTTGTAAAACGAGTCAATCTATTAATAATCATTCTATTGTAATGGTCGATATTTAAAAATTAAAAACAGATAATTATGGGAAATTATAAGAAAGATGCAACTGAAGATTTGAAATCTCAAATCACAGATGTTGACAAACTAAAAGAAGAATTACTTATCGTAATTGAAATGAAAAGTAGTAATTCGACAAATGAAGTCATTGTTTCTTTAAAAAATGAAATAAATCAATCAACAGAAAAAGAAGATTTATTAAAATTAAAAAAGAAAGTAACTAAATTGAAAAAAGAACCAAATAAACTTGAGCATAATGCCAATGAACAAAGAAGCCTGAGTTTTAAGCGAAATATAAATACCCCAGAAAACCCTTATCCAAAAAATAAACACTAATATCATGAAAAAACTAATCTTCACTACAGTCTTGATAATTTCATCAAGTCTATTAGCTTTTGGGTATACATACAATGTTTCTGTCCAAGGAGCAACTTATTTAGGGCTAGTTAACAATATAAAAACATATAGTTACACAAATCCAAATATGCTTATAATTAAATATAATCTTTCTTTTAATACAAGTACAACTTTATATGTTGATAGCATAGCAACAGGAATTCCAATTGATATAGGTGGAAGTACAGCTAGTAACCTTTATGCAAATTTTGGTCCTTTTAGTTTAATTAGCGATAATAATGTACATTTGTTTTATTTAAATAGTAGTCAAAATGATTTAAATTGCGAACCTTTTTATTTAATAAATGAATCAAGCTTTTTAAAGAATACATTTTGTTCAGAAATAAAGCGAATTATTAAACTAATAACTAGTTCAACACAACGTTGGGAAAGAAGTAGCAATAATGGCGTTAACTGGACAAACCTCGTTTGTACAAGTATGATTTATACCGAATCAACACCAACTGCAGGAACTTATTTATACAGAGCATTAAATGGAGATGGTACCTATTCTGCGATTAAACAAGTAACCTATGTAGATGCTGTACCAAGCTCATTAACCGTAACACCTGCCATCAATACGAAAGCAGTTGATGAAGGCATAACATTTACTGTAAGTACCTCTGACCCTACTTATAGTTATCAATGGTACAAAGATGGCTCAACTATCACAGGTGCAACTTCCACCACTTTTTCGATTCCTATAATGAAAGTGGCAGATGCAGGTAGTTATACTTGCACAGTAAGTAATGGTTGTAATAGCATTACTTCGGCAGCTGCTGCCCTTGCTGTAAACAAAGCCGCTCAGGTACTCACTTTTCCTGATATTGCTACTAAAACTTATGGAGATGCCGCATTTACGCTTCCTGCCGCTACAGATAAAGGATTAACCATTGTATATCAAAGCACCAACACAGCAGTAGCCACCGTTAGCGGAAATACTGTAACCATTGTGGCTCCGGGCACAAGCAATATTATTGCTTCGCAAAACGGTTCGGCTGATTATCTGGCTGCTACAGGAGTTACCAAAACTTTGACGGTAAATAAAATAGCACAGGTCATTACTTTTGGAGCATTGGCTGCCAAAACTTATGCGGGTGCCGCCTTTACACTTCCTGCCACTACCGATAAGGGATTAACCATTGCCTATACAAGCACCAATACCAATGTGGCTACAGTTACGGGCAATACAGTCACCATAATGAATGCTGGAACAACGGATTTAATAGCCAATCAGGTGGGAACAGCAAATTATTATGCTGCACCTACTGTTTCGCAAACGCTTACGGTAAATAAAGCAGTACAAACCATCACTTTCGGGGCTGTTGCTACCAAAATCTATGGTGATGCAAGTGTTACATTGAATCTGAATACCGATAAAGCATTACCCATTACCTATACAAGTAATAATACGGCTGTAGTTTCAGTAGTTGGAAATGTGTTAACCATTAATAAAGCGGGTTCGGCAATTATTACTGCCACCCAAGCGGGAAGTTCCTATTATTTGGCTGCTACTCCTGTGCCCCAAACCGTTACTGTAAATAAAGCAGACCAAATGATAGTGTGGAGCAATATGGCTTCAAAAATATATGGAGATGCAAGTTTTACATTACCAGCTACCAGCAGTAAAGGTTTGACCATTGCTTACACAAGTGCCGACCCTACCATTGCTTCTGTAACAGGAAACACGGTCACTATAAAAGGGGCTGGAAATGTCAATATCACTGCCAATCAGGTGGGTACCGAAAACTATAATGCAGCAGTGGCTGTAACATTACCTTTAACGGTAACTAAGGCAATTCAGACCATTACCTTTGCCGATTTGTCGGCTTACACTTATGATAATGGAGCGCAAACATTGGCTGCAAGTTCCAATTCGGGGCTGCCTATCGTTTACGAAAGTTCCGATTATAATGTTGCCACTCTAACGGGTAATACCTTAACAATTGGCAATGCCGGTCAGTGTTATATCACGGCAAGCGTGGCAGGAAATGCCAATTATTTTACTGGAACTCCAGTGCAAAAACTATTGGTAGTAAACAAAGCCAACCAAACAGTAAGTATGGATATAATTCCAGATAAAACTTATGGAGATGCAGCATTTACATTGTCGGGTTCTGTGAATACATTATTACCACTAACTTATAGCTCATCAGTTCCTGCAAAACTAATTGTTTCGGGTACTACTGCTACCATTGCTGGTGCAGGAAGTTATACCATTACAGCAACGCAAGCTGGAACAAGCAATTACAATGCTGCAACTGCCACCAGAACATTTGCGGTAAGTAAAGCCTCATTGACGGCAACAGCTGATAACAAAACCCGTGTGTATGGTGATGCAAATCCTGCCTTTACGGTGAGTTATTCTGGCTTTGTAAATGGTGACAGCAAGTACGAATTGGCTTCTTTGCCAGTAGCTAGTACCACAGCAATAATAACCAGCAATGTAGGCGATTACAGCGTTTCTCTTAGTACATTAACCGATTTGAATTATTCGTTGGTTTATCGTAGCGGATTAATGAGTATTACCCAAGCTCCTTTGATGGTAACTGCTCAAGCTGCCACTAAAACTTACGGAGATGCTAATCCAACATTCACTTTGAATTATTCAGGTTTTAAAAACAGCCAAACATCAACAGTTTTAACTGCTCTTCCGGCAGCTTCAACCGTTGCTAAAACAATGAGTAATGTGGGAATGTATGATATTGTTGTAAGCGGTGGAAGTGCCACGAATTACGCATTGAGTTATACAAACGGTCAATTAACTGTAGGCAAAGCCATGCTAAAAGTGTATGCTATAGATGCAACTCGTGTTTACGGAGATGCGAATCCAACGTTTACTTTGAATGTGACTGGTTATAAAGGGTCAGATAATGTAACAATACTTACCGCTTTGCCAGTTGTTAACTGTGCTGCTATTACAACTTCAATAGTTGGGGCATATAATGTCACTTATGCAGGAGCTTCAGCCGATAATTATTTGTTTGATTATGCAACAACAGTTGGAAAACTTACTGTTACCAAAGCAGCTCTTATGGTTACGGCAGATAATCTGACGAAAGAATATGGTAACGCTAATCCAACATTGACATACAGTTTTGCAGGATTTAAAAACAGTGAAACTTCAAGCGTATTGTCAGTTCAGCCAACAATATCAACTACGGCTTTAGTGGCTAGTAATGTAGGTGCTTATGACATTGTAGCTAGTAGTGGAAGTGCGAGCAATTATGCACTCAGCTATACTGGAGCAAAGATTACTATTACTAAAGCGCCGTTAACTGTAAGTGGAGTAAATGCAACCAAAATATATGGAAATGCCAACCCAACATTGACGGTTAGTTATTCGGGTTTTAAGAATAGCCAAACTTCAACTGCACTAACAACAGTGTCAACAGCATCTACTACAGCCATTACAACAAGTAATGCAGGAGATTATGATATAGCTGCCGCTGGTGGCACATCCGTCAATTATTCGTTTGCTTACACAAATGGTAAATTATCCATCACGAAAGCACCACTTAATATCAGTGCAAAAAATGATTCAATAACTAAAGGTGCAGCTATCCCAAGTTTCGTGCTTGCCTACAGCGGATTTAAAGGAAGTGATGATTTTAGCATACTAGATGTTTTGCCATCAATAAGTTGCTCAGCTTCTTCTGCTTCAGCCATTGGTAAATATGATATTGTTGTACAAGGTGGTTCGGATAAAAATTACAATTATACGCTTAAGAACGGAGTGTTTGTGATTAAAGACAATACAGGCATACAAGATGTGAATAGCTATAATACAAGGCTTTATCCAATTCCGGCAGATAATAAAATCTTTATTAAGTCTAATTTAGTAATTTCCAAAGTGGAAGTTTATGCAGTTAATGGTCAACTAATGAATATTCAAACTGGTACTGACATGAAGATTATGGATGTATCTGGCTTAATAAAAGGTTCGTATATGATGCGCTTGTATAGCAATCAAACCATTGTAACAAGAAAGATTGTGAAAAAATAGGCGTGATTTCTTGATTTTAATAAATGTTTAAGTTTTAATTCAATCGGCTGAATTCAGAAATGAAGTACAGCCGATTTTTTTGCGCCATAATCTCAATATCACATTCCAAAATACTCCATATTTACCTATAAAACAAAAACATTACACAATTATCGTTAACCTACGTAATCTTATACGGTTGATAATCATGCCATTTTTCAAATATAGCAAAAAGTATTGATGAACTATTTCACTCAAAATACCGTTTGGTAATATTGTTGAACAATTTTGTCAAACAATTTAGTCAGAACTATGAAAGAGAGCGCCACCGAGGAATTAATTATCAACACAGCCATGAATATTTTCTTTTTTAAAGGGAATTATCATGCAACCACGCAAGACATTGCCGATGCAGCTGGTGTGAATAGGGCTTTGATACATTATTATTTCCGTACCCGTGAGCAATTGATGGATGCTGTTTTGAAGGTGGCAATGACAAAAATGAATGAGCGGCTTTACTTGATTACACAATCGGAAGTGAGTTTCAAGGAAAAAATCAGCAATTTGATAACTATAATTATTGACGGGATGCTGGAAACGCCATATCTTGAGAATTTTGTGGTGAATGAGTATAACCGTCTGAACTTAACTTGCGTGACCAACCCTCACAAAGAGTTGATAGAAAGTTGTCTGGCAGGTTTCCTCAACGAATTACGAGAAGAAATGCAAAAAGGCACTATACCTATCGTTGAGCCATTGCATTTTATTCTCAATTTATTGTCTATGTGTGCGTATCCAATAAGCATGGGTCCATTGATTCAGCGCACTTTTGGAATGGAAGACGAAGATTATCAACAATTTATCCAAGACCAGAAAAAGATCATTTACAATCTGATTTTTAGAGAATCGGCTTAATGGCTGACAAAGAACATGCTACGAAATTCAAACGACATAGAAACATAACATTATCAAGAATTACACTTAATTATTAGCATTAGAATAAAGTAATTTCAAAACATATCCGTCTTCAATTAAATAAAAGGTAATTAGTTTAGTATAAAAAGAAAAGTAAATGAATCGAAAAAGAATCTTCAAACAAACAATGCTGGGCATCCTCCTCCTATTGGGTGCGCAGCTACAAGCGCAAAAAAAGTACACGCTGGACGAATGCATTCAGCAAACATTGACGAACAACTTGCAGGTAAAAAATAGTGAACTGGACCAACAATCTGTCAATGCGCAAATTACAGAAGCCAAAAGTGGATTTTTACCATCAGTAGATTTGAATGGGCAGTATCAATACTATATTACCATTCCGTCGATGCTGGTGCCTGCAGAAATGTTTGGCGGAATAAAAGGTGACTACAAAGCGATTTCGTTTAGCTCCAAACAAACTACTACGGCGAACATTCAAGTATCGGAAGTACTGTTTAACCAGAAGGTTTTTATAGCCTTGAAAGCAGCAAAAACAGCCAAGAACATGACGGCGCTGCAAATGACAAAAACCAAGGAGGATTTAATTTACAATGTTTCAGCCGTGTATTATAACATTCAAGTGCTGAATGAAAACCTAATGATGCTCGATAGTAATATTGTTAGCATGGAAAAAATGTTGAAAATCAACAAATCATTGGAAGCCAATAATATAATGAGTAAAAGCACCTACAAGCGACTTCAGATAAATTTCGAGAATCTGAAGAATGAACGACAGAACCTTGGATTGGCAGGCGAAAAGGCCACTAACTTGTTGAAATTTTTGATGGGTTTGCCGATGACAAACGCCATCGTAGTTAGCAACTTTGAAGAAAAAGAATACCAATTAAGTGAGGAAATAACGAATGTAGATAAACGCACCGATATTCAGCTAATGAATAAGCAAATTGAGATTGCAAATTTAAACAAGCAAGTGGCCATATCAGATTTCTATCCAACGTTGGCGGGTGTTTACAATTACGGACTAACAGGCTACAACAATGAATTTTCATTGACAAAAACCATCAACGATAGCTGGATGAAAGGAAGTTATATAGGATTGCAACTTAAAGTGCCGATATTTAGCGGATTTAGTCGCACGCAGAAAGTGAAACAAAAAGAGTTTGACATACAGAAAGCCAAGAATAACCTGGAACTGGTGAAACAATCGGCTCTAAAGGAAGTTTCGGATGCTGTGAAAAACTATACAAGCAGGTCCAATTCGTTCGACAACACCAAGCGTAGTCTTACATTGGCCAAAGAGCTTTTTCAAAGTTCAAATACAGAATATCAAAATGGAATAATTAGCATTTCCGATTTGCTATTGATACAAAACGACCTCACCACGGCCCGCAACAATTATAGCAATGCCATGATTAATATGAGATTGGCAGAAATAGAATTACTAAAATCAAAAGGAGAAATAGCAAACAACAAATAAACAATAGGTTATGAAAAAGAATATTATTATCGTCATTATTATTGCCATAGTACTTGGAGCTGCAGCTTACAAACTGGTAGCCAACGTAGAAGTAGCAAAAAACAAAGCATATATCCCCGAACTGTCAAAAGCGGTAGTGGTGAAAGCGCAAGAAGTGCTAAAATCCAACTTCAGCTACGAATTTACCTACTCGGGCACCTTTATTCCCAACCGCGAGATTATGCTTACCCCTCAATCGCAGGGCGAAGTGAAGGGCGTTTATTTTAAAGAGGGCGATATGATTAGTGAAGGAAAACTGCTGTTGCAAGTGGACGACGCCATGCTACAATCGCAAATGATAGCTGCGAAAGCTAGCTACGATAACGCCAAAAACAACTACGAACGCTTCAAGAATGCATCTTCAAGCGAAGGCGTTACCAAAATGCAGGTGGACGGTAATTATCTGCAAATGAAAGCTGCCGAATCGCAATTGAAACAATTGGAGATTGGGATTAAAAAAGCCAAAATGACCGCTCCATTCAGTGGCACCATCACCATGCGAAATGTGGAAATGGGTTCGGTGGTGGGACAATCGCCAATAGCTCGCTTGACCGACATTTCGTCGTTGAAACTTGAAATAAATGTACCGGAAACAGACATTATCTTTTTTCAAACAGGGAATACTGTAAACATCAAATCGGAACTTTATCCTACAGAGTCATTTCAGGGGAAAGTGGAATTTGTTTCCGACCGTGGCGACGATTCTCACAATTATATAGTGAAAATAAGAGTGGCCAACAGTTCCAAGAATAAACTAAAAGCGGGAATGTATGCTTCAGTTACATTGGCCAAGAAAATGGACGCAGCGTCATTAAACATTCCACGTTTGGCTTTGTTGGGCTCTGCCAAAAAACCACAGGTGTACGTGGCCGAAAATGGAAAAGCAATTCTGCGCGAAATTGTGGTAGGTCGCAGCAACGGCACCAGCATTGAGGTTTTGAAAGGAATTGCGCTGGGAGAAAAGGTAATTACCAATGGACAGATAAATTTGTCGGACAGTTGCAAAATAACGGTGGCACCCTAATCCCGATAGCTATCGAGGATCCCGAAAAGGGGGACTTAAAGACGTTCGCGTCTTAAAAATAATAAACTTGGTCTTCAACCTCCCCCTCCACGATAGCTATCGGGATCGGGGGAACGAGGGGGCTTCATATTTTAATCTCAAATTATGACTCTTACCGAAATATCAATCAAAAGACCCTCACTTATTATTGTGATTTTTGCAATACTTATTCTGGGTGGAATATTTTCATACAAACAACTGAGCTACGAGCTGATGCCACCATTCACGGTACCCACGCTCGTCATCTCTACTCCCTACCCAGGCGCTTCGCCAACGGATGTAAACCAAACCGTTACTAAAAAGATAGAAGATGTCATCACGGGTCTTTCGCAAATATCATCCACTTCCGCACAATCATACGAAGGTGTTTCGGTAGTAATTGCTGAATTTGAAAACAGTGCCGATATGAGCGACAAGCAGCAAGAAGCTCAGCGGAAAATCAATAACATTCTGGGCACATTGCCCGATGGTGTAAAAGCACCATCGGTGACCAAAATTAGTCCGAGCGAGGAAGCCATTATGCGCGTAACGGTGGTGGCCAAGATGGGCGACCGTGAGTTTTACGACTTGATAGACAAACAGGTATTGCCGCAACTGAAACAGATTGATGGTATTGGCGACATTTCGGTAGTTGGAGGATTGCAACGCGAGGTAAAAGTAAATGTGGACAAAGCCAAGCTGGCATCTTACGGTATTTCGCTGTCACAGATTACTCAGGTGGTGAACAGCGCCAATCTCGATTTCCCAACCGGAAAGGTAAAAAATGCCAACGACCAGATTACGGTTCGACTTGCTGGTAAGTTTAACTCTGTACAACAAATTAAAGACCTGGTCATATCTGCCAACCCCAAAGGTGGGAACATTCGCTTGGAAGATTTGGCCGAGGTAGAAGATGGCGTGAAAGAACAAAAAACCATCAACCGATTCAATGGCGTAGACGGTATTGGGCTTACTGTAACTAAGCAGTCGGATGCAAATGCTGTAGAAATCAGCAAGGAAGCAAAAGACCGATTTGCAAAAATTGAGAAATCATATGCTGCCAATGGTTTGAAATTCAACATTGCGCAAGATGCTTCGGACATGACACTGGATGCAGTGGATGCTGTGACGCACGATTTGATAATGGCCATTTTGTTGGTGGCACTGGTAATTCTGGTATTCCTGCACAGCTTGCGCGATTCGCTGATTGTATTAATAGCCATCCCAACTTCAATCATTTCTACCTTCATTGCCATGTATTTCTTTGGCTATTCGCTCAACCTGATGACGTTGCTGGCCATGTCGCTGGTAATTGGAATTTTGGTGGACGATTCGATAGTGGTGCTGGAAAATATTCACCGACATTTTGCAATGGGGAAAAACAAACGACAAGCCGCGTTGGATGGCCGTAACGAAATTGGATTCTCGGCACTGGCAATTACCATGGTGGACGTGGTGGTGTTTCTGCCCATTGCACTGGTGGACTCAGTTATTGGCGATATTTTGCGTCAATTCTCCGTTACCATTGTGGTTTCCACTTTAATGAGTTTGTTTGTGAGCTTCACGCTTACTCCATTTCTATATTCACGCTTTGGAAAGAAAGTAAAACTGGACCGGGCCAACTGGCTGCACATTCCACTATTTTGGTTCGATACCGCAGTGGAAAATGTAATCAATTGGTATGTGAAAAAGTTAAGTTGGGTGCTCAACCACAAACGCATTAGTGCGGCAGCGGTTGTATTGATGTTTGTAATTACCGGTTACGTGATGAGTTTGGGTATTTTGGGACAAGAAATGGTGGCCAACGGCGATGGGGGTCGTTTCAGCCTGAAATTGGAATATGACAAAGGGGTAACATTGGCACAAAACAATATTAGGACAAGAGAAATAGAGAATTACCTACAGTCGCAACCCGAAGTACAAAGTGTGCTTGCCAATGTGGGTGGTTCGAGCGATAATTTCATTACCGAAATGGCGGGTATCAGCAATGAAAATAAGTCCGCACTTACTGTAAAACTAATTGACCCAAAATTGCGAAGCATAAATACAGAAGATTTTATGCTTGCCACGCGAAAAAAACTCGAAAAGCAATTTCCTGCCATAAAAATAAACAGCGCAGTGATAGGAATAATGGCTGGACAAGTGGAACCAATCATGCTGATATTGAGCAGCGAAGACCACGATGCCATGATGCACACGGCAGAACATTTAAAATTAATCATCGACCGATTACCGGGTGCCATCGATGCCAGTATCACCGTGCAAGAAGGAAACCCGGAATTGAACATACAAATTGACCGTGAAAAAATGGCCAGTTTGGGGTTGAATATGGGACAAGTGGGCATGGCCTTGCAAAATGCATTCACTGGAAACACCAATGCCAAGTACCGCGACGGATTGAATGAATATGATATCAATATTCGATTGGATGCATTCGATCGTAATAGTTTGACCGACGTATCGGGTTTTATTTTCCAGAACAATAAAAACCAGAAGATTACGCTGTCGCAATTCGCCACCGTAACCCAAAGCAGCGGCCCAAGTATGGTGGAACGTAATAATAGACGCACTTCGGTTACCGTAAAAAGTAATGTGTTGGGAGTAACTTCGGGTAAATTGGCACAGGAAATCGATGCCGAAATTGCGAAAGCTAAATTCCCTTCCAATGTAGAAATAAAGTGGAGCGGAAACGTGAAACAACAAGGCGAGTCATTCACTTCACTCGGTCTGGCTTTGCTGGCAGCGGTCTTGTTGGTATATTTAGTAATGGTGGCACTGTACAATAGTTTCGTGCAACCGTTCATAGTATTCTTCTCTGTACCTGTGGCCTTGATTGGTGCATTTCTGGCGCTGAACCTAACCATGAGTTCCATGAGTATTTTCACCATGTTGGGGCTCATCATGTTGCTGGGTCTGGTGTCCAAAAACGGTATTCTGATTGTCGATTTTGCCAACGGACTTAAAGCAAAAGGTATGGATACCACCAGCGCTTTGTTGGAAGCAGGGAAAGAACGGTTGCGCCCTATCCTGATGACAACAATTGCCATGGTATTTGGTATGATCCCGATTGCAATAGCCACTGGAGCCGGCGCAGAATGGAAAAACGGTTTGGCATTGGTACTGATTGGTGGGTTAACATCATCACTCCTACTCACTGTATTTGTGGTGCCAATGGCATACCTTACCATGGAAAAAATTCAATTGAAGTTTGCTAAGAAAAAAATAGAAGAGGAAGAATAAAACGATAGCTTTGCTAATACTGGGGGCGCGACTCAAAGTCGCACTCCCAGTATTTGCATTAGAAAACGCTTCTGTGTGCTTAATGCATGCAGGAGCGTTTTTTTATAAATGTAAAATACTCTTAGTAAACCAAGTAGCTTTGACTGTGAACAGTAAAAATACCCTATTATTAAAGGGAGAAATAAATTTAAAATGTTTTAAAACACATTTATTAATTATGTATAATTTATTGCTTATATTTGTGCCTTTCAACAAACAGTTTACACATTCGCAATCATGCAATTAGAAAAATCGCACATTGAATTTATCGCTGACATAAAGAATCAGATAAAAGCTGCACAATACTTATGGTATATGAGGAATTTATATGACCAATATTGTACCAGCAATCTAATTCTGCAATCAATGTCGGTAGAAATTCAATTAATTAATTCACCCATACATAATAATCATTTTGCACACCGCACGGTTACGCACCCGTAGGAATAAGTCGCGACCTGTCCACATTCAAGGATAGGTCGCGACCTGTCCATACAACACTCACAAAACAATCAAGACAAACAAGGTGTTATATAATTGATATTAAATAGGATAGATTGAATATAAAAATATACATTATAGACTAGAAACAACCAATAAAATCCAACAAAATGAGAAAGATTACTGCTTTATTAATTGCGATTTTGAGCATGTTTACTTTACTACAATTCACCTCTAGTGCCAATGTAGTGTTGAATGTAACTGTACCAAACCAAACTTACGAAGTTTGGGTAGTTGGTAGTTTTAATAATTGGAATAACAATCTGACTAAATGCACAAAAGTGGATGCGAACCATTACACAATTACACTCGATGAAGCCACATTTGTTTCTGGAGTTACAAAAAACAACATGGAATATAAATACTTACGTGGTGGTGGCGACTGGATATATGTTGAAAAAGATGCTCTTGGTGCTGAAATCCAAAACCGAAAATATGCAGATTCAAATGGGAATGATGTTGTGCAAGGTTGGATTGTTTATTATCCACCATTGCCACTTTTGCCCATGAATGTAACCATACATACAAAAACTCCTATTGGCACAAAAGAATGTTATATTGTAGGTAATTTCAATGGTTGGGCAGGACCTAATGCTGCTATTGACAGTTGCAAAATGAAAAAAACCAGTACAAATCCAGATGGCACCATCGTTTTTGAAAAAACAATTTACAGTCCCGATGTCAATAAATTGATGTATCATTTTTGTTCAGGCCCGGATTGGTCTTTTGAACAAAAATCTCCGGTAGGCGATTTCATTTATCCTGAATTGAACCCAGTGGTTACAGAATGGAAATCCATTTACAATCCGATAAATGTAGGAACAATTAAAATTAATGCAACCGTGCCAACAGGAACTCACAATGTATGGGTGGTGGGTAATTTTCTAGGTTGGGATATGTCAAAGGCTGTTGAAGGGACTAAAAATGCCAATGGCACCTACTCGTTCACAATTCCAAACGTAATATCGATTGAATATAAACTTTACAATCAACTTGACTGGGTACACGGTGAAATTGACCCTACAACTGGCCAAGACCGGGCTAATCGTATGGCTTCATATCCAGCAGATTCGATTACAAACATAACTGTTTTGAAGTGGAATGATATAATTGACAGTATAGCTCCTACTGTTCCATGTGATTTGAAGATTACTCCATTAACCGCGACAACTTATTATTTATCATGGCAAAAATCATTAGATAATAATGCGATAGTGGGTTACGAGGTTTATAAAGATGGGGTATATTATGGAATCACCAGTAACTTAGGGTTGAATATAAGTGGTCTTATCGCCTGTGAAACTCAAATAACAGTGAAAGCCAAAGACATTGCGGGTAATTTATCTGTTTCCAGCTTACCATTAATTGTAGGTTCAGTCAAAGTGAGTGCAGGAGCTGACCAAATAATTACCAGCGGAGGCACTGCCTGGTTGAGTAGCGATGCAACAGTATATGCAGGTCTTGGAACATTGAAATACAAATGGACGCCATCTACAGGACTTAATAATGATACTTTGGCAAATCCTACGGCTACTTTAACCAAAGACATTGTCTATGTGTTGACAGTTACCACGCCCGCAGGATGCACCAAATCGGATACAGTGGCGATACGAATTAGTTCAATGGAAAAACCAGAAATCGGCATTGTGGGCATTGGCAGTGCTAATAAAAACAGAATTGTTTGGAATAAACCCATTTCTACAGGCATTGCATCCTATTATATATACCGAGAAACGAATGTAAGCAATGTATACGTAAAAATTGGTAGCACTTCGTATGATTCATTGAGCGTTTTTGTTGATGAGCAATCATTACCCGCTGTAAAATCGAACAAATATAGAATGTCTATTTTTGACCGCAGTGGCTTTGAATCAGCACAAAGTAATGCACACAAAACCATGCATTTGAGTATCAATAAAGGCCAAAACTCTACATGGAACTTGATTTGGGAGCCTTACGAAGGTTTTGCTGTTTCTACTTATAATATTTACAGAGGATCAAGTGCCAATAGTCTTAATTTTCTGGATGCTGTATCTGGAAGTAGCACGCAATATAGTGACATTTCGGCACCTACAGGAGATGTTTATTATCAATTGGAGGTGATAAGTCCAACACTTATTAGTCCAACAAAAGTGCCTTTTGCAGCACAAAAATCAAACGATTCAGAAAGCACAATTGCCTCAACATTGGTATCCTACAGTTCATCTCGTTCTAATATTGCATCAAATGTAATTAATGGCATTCATGAGTTTGAAGGTGACAACAACATCAAACTCTATCCAAATCCGGTGAAAAATGAATTGAGAATCTATTTTGAAGGTGGAACAACTTTTGATGTTTTGAATTTAATGGGACAGATTGTTTCAACAGGAAATCTTAATCAAAGCAACCTCGTAGACACATCCAACTATTTGTCGGGAGTATATCTTATGAGAATAAAAGTTGTGAATACTTTTGGATATAAGAAATTTGTGAAAGAATAAAAGGTGATGTTGTAGGGAGAGGTCGCAATCTGTCCCTACTCCGCTCCTACCACCAACGCATCCCCCAATTTGGTGCTGTAACAGGGTGAGAGTTTCTCGTTCTTCAGTTTCCATTTGCGGTCGAAACCTTGCGCGGCAATCTTTACTTTTTGTTTTCCGTACGAAGCATTCAAACTGTCCATCACGCACATCACTTTGTTGAATTTTTCGCGGTTGCGGGTATCGAATAAATCGCCTTGCAGCGGTCGTTCAGGTACAATTTCGCTGATAATAACACCCGCTTTTTTGTATCGATAACCTTTGGCAAAAATAGCTTTTAATCCACGCAAAGCATAATTTATCAATTCCGTAGTATCGTTGGTGGGAACTGCCAATTGCATGGTGGTTTGGTTGTAATATTGCGCCTGATTGGTAGCAAAAGGGTTGGTGTGGATAAATACAGTGAGCACACAGCCGTAGGAATGTTGGGCACGCAACTTTTCGGCACAACCGGCAGCAAAATTGGCCACCGCTTCCGAAATTTGTGGCAGTTCGGTAAGTTTCTCGCCAAAACTGCGGGAAGTGCAAATCGACTTTTTGCTTTTGGGCGTTTCCATTTCCAGACAAGAAGTACCACGCAATTCCAGCCAGGTACGTTCTCCAACCACGCCCATGGTCTGTCGCACCCAACCTTTGGTACGTTGCGTAAAATCCCAAGCTGTATTCACGCTGTGGTACTGTAAGGTTTTGGTATAGCGCCGCCCAATGCCCCACACGTCGCCGATTTGGGTCAACTTCAACGCCTTTTCGCGCTTCTCATCGGTATCAATAATGCAAACACCTTTATAATCCTTGTATTTCTTGGCAAACTTATTGGCTACTTTGGCCAATGTTTTGGTGGGCGCAATTCCCAAACTTACCGGAATACCTGTATTGCGATGAACAGTGCGCACAATTTTTTCACCAAACACTTTCAAATCAACATTTTCATATCCATTCATCAACAAAAAAGCTTCATCGATGGAATACACCTCCATGTCGGAAACAAACTCGGCAATGGTATTCATCACCCGGTGCGACATGTCGCCGTACAAAGTATAATTGGAAGAAAAAACGCTAACCTGATTGGATTCAATCAATTCTTTGAGCTTGAACGCAGGTTCACCCATCGGAATTCCCAAGGCTTTGGCTTCCGCGGAGCGTGCAATCACGCAGCCGTCGTTGTTGGAAAGCACCACCACAGGCACGCCGTTGAGCAACGGATTGAAAACCCGTTCGCAGGAAGCATAGAAATTATTGCAATCGAGCAGACCGTACATTTGTTGTGTATTTCGTATTTCGTGAACAAAATCATAATCTTATAACTAATTTAGATTTTAGCGTTATTCTTTCGACCTTTTTGCGGTCGTGAATTCTTATGATTTTTGATAGAATAAGTTACCACTCCCCAAATGCAAAAGTTATTATCCTCGGTCACTTTTATGGGTTGAAATTTGCTATTGGCAGGAACCAAATACACTGCATCAGGTTCAATGCGGATGTATTTCAGCGTAAATTCCCCGTCGATAAAGCAAACCGCCGTGTCACCATCCTGCGGTTCCAGAGATTTGTCAATCACCAATATATCACCGTCTTCAATACCCGCATCCTTCATCGAAGGGCCTTTTACACGTCCGTAGAAAGTGCTCGAAGGATTTGCTATCAATTCTTTGTTTAAATCAATTTTCAAATCAATATAATCTTGCGCAGGACTTGGAAATCCGGCAGAAATTCCGCCATCTACCAAGGGCAATTCCAACACAGAACTTGTATTTATCGAATAAAAATCTATGGTAGATGAAATGGCTATTTTTTTTGCTTTTGGCATGTTGAATAATTGAAATCTATAGTTGAGCAAACGCTTCATAAACACAACACAAACAGCATCAACGATATAAAATTTGAATCCGTTTGAACTTATGATAATGCAAAGTAACACATTTTCTTTGATAAAATGGAGAAACAAAACACTTCGTTAAATGAAAAATAACAGAATCAAAAAGATGGTCTAAAAACCAATAAATTACCTACAAATATACAACATAAACGCACTAATAGTTTCACAAACAGATGTTTTTTTGTACTTTTGCAGAAAATATTATATACATTGCCTTACTCTTTTTATATTCATTCAATAAGTTATTTCAATAAAAAAGAATAGTATAAGAAATAATATTATATTAACTTTCACAACATTATACCAAAATGAGTATCATACAAATTAAAGACAAAAAATTTGCGTTATCCATTCCTGAAGCCGAAATACAGGCTGCCGTTCGTCAAGTGGGCGAAAACATCAATCGGGATATGGCTGATTCAAATCCATTATTTATATGCGTGCTTAACGGTGCATTTATGTTTGCTGGTGACTTGATGAAAACCATAAATTTTCCTTGCGAAATAACATTTATCAAGCTGTCATCTTATGAAGGTTTGTACACTACTGGGACAGTAAAGGAAATTATTGGACTGAATGAAAGCGTAGTAGGTCGAAGTGTGGTGGTGGTTGAAGACATTGTTGATACTGGCATTACCATGGAAAGAATTTTGGAATCGCTACGAGCCAAGGGAGCTAGCGATATTCACGTGGCTACTTTCCTTCAAAAACCAGATGCTTTGCAACGTGACATTACAGTTGATTATGTAGCCATGAAAATTCCGAATGACTTTATCGTGGGTTACGGACTTGACTATGATGGATACGGACGTAATCTGAAAGACATTTATACAGTTACAGAATAGTTAGAGGCTGGAAAGATATTAAAATAAATTATACATGGAATTGAAATGAATAGGTAACATTTCTCATCCATTTTAGGTAACAATAAAAAAGAAAAAAATTATGTTGAACATTATTATTTGTGGTGCTCCTGGCTGTGGCAAAGGAACACAAAGTGATTTGCTAGTTGAGAGATATTCGTTAACTCATTTATCTACAGGCGATTTGCTCCGTAAAGAAATCGATGCTAAAACAGATAATGGCATTATTGCAGAAAGTTTAATTTCGAAAGGTGAATTCGTGCCAGACAGTATGATTATCAACATGTTGATTCAACATATTGTGGAGCAACCCGAGGGAAGTAACGGTATAATTTTGGATGGATTTCCACGTACAGTGGCGCAAGCAGAGGCTTTAGAAAAACTATTAGACAATCTGAACAAAAAAACAACTGTATTGATTGATTTGAATGTCGACAATGATGAGTTAATCAGCCGATTACTTCATCGTGGAAAAACCTCTGGACGTAGCGATGACAACTTGGAAACAATCAAAAAACGTTTGGAAGTATACGAAATCAAAACAGCTCCTGTTTGTGATTATTACAAGAAACTTAATAAATATGCCGCCATCAACGGTATGGGAACAGTAAATGAAATTTTTGCTCGCATCACTGATGCTATTGATTCAAGAATAGAGAAGGAAGTCAATTCCAGACTGTTAGTTGATACTGAATACTAAATTGATTTTAAAATCAAAAATCATCACAATAAAAATCACGACATTCTTTTTTCAAACACAATCGAACTTAAAACCGAAAATGTTTGTTATTTTCCTAATTAAGTGTATTTGATAATTCATTATCAAAAAAATTCGCTTGAAAAGTGATAAATATCAATACTTTAATAGTGTACACTTAATTATTAATTCAAAACAAATCATGTCAAGTTCAAACTTCGTTGATTACGTAAAAATATATTGTAAGTCGGGCAAAGGTGGTCCGGGCTCGAAACATTTATACCGCGATAAACTTACCCAAAAGGGTGGTCCAGACGGTGGAGATGGCGGTCGCGGCGGTCATATCATTCTAAAAGGAAGTAAAAACCACTGGACTTTAATTCACCTAAAATACGCCCGACACATAAATGCCGGTGATGGTGAAGGTGGAAATAGAAGTCGTAGTTTTGGGAAAGAAGGAGAAGACAAAACCATAGAAGTGCCTTGTGGTACTGTGGTTTACGATGCCGAAACCGGCGATTATATTTGCGACATAACCGAGGATGGACAAGAAGTGGTTCTATTTGCTGGTGGACGTGGCGGACAAGGCAATTGGCACTTCCGCACCTCTACGAATCAAACTCCACGATTTGCACAACCAGGCGAACCATCATTGGAACGCACAGTGATTCTACAACTTAAAGTGCTGGCAGATGTTGGTTTGGTAGGTTTTCCAAATGCTGGAAAATCAACTTTACTATCGGTGGTATCGGCAGCCAAACCCGAAATTGCCAATTACCCATTTACCACACTTGTTCCTAACTTGGGAATCGTAACCTACCGCGACAATCGTTCGTTCGTGATGGCCGATATACCTGGTATTATTGAAGGTGCAGCCGAAGGTCGCGGATTGGGATTACGGTTTCTACGACACATTGAGCGAAACTCAATTTTGTTGTTCATGATTCCTGTAGACACCGAAGACATTCAAAAAGAATACGACATTTTGTTGAATGAATTGAAGCAATATAATCCAGAACTAGTTGACAAACAACGAATTTTGGCCATCACAAAATGTGATATGCTTGATGAGGAATTGTTGAACGAAGTAAAAAAGGATTTGCCTGAAAATATTCAAACCGTATTTATTTCGTCGTTAAGCGGATTGGGAATTACTGAGTTGAAAGATTTAATTTGGATTGAAATAAACAAGGATTCTAATAAAGTAGTTGAAATATCTCGTCGTTCAATTGAAATTACCCATCACGATGTGGAAATTGAAGAGGAAGAAGACTACTTTGAAGAAGAGGAAGAAGACGATGACTTGAGTAAATACAAGGGAATTGGGTGGGATGAACTATAAAGAATTTACCATTTAATCATTTACAATTTACCATCAAATTTATCTTGATAACTTATCGTTTATTAAATAGTTACAAAGAAATTGCCCATTTTTGTACCACCCGAAACGGAGGTACAAGCGTGGGCAATTACGCATCAAATAATCTGAGTCCATTTTCGGGGGATGACTTTGTACATTTTTCGACAAATCGCAATCATCTCGTTGAGTTATTAGGCTCTGAATGTCAACAAATAGTGATTCCATTTCAAAACCATGGAACGGAAATTAGGGTGATAGATGATGCATTTTTAGAACTTAGCAACGACCAGAAAAATGATTACTTAAATGGCGTCGATGCCATTTTCACTGAGCTTTCGGGTATTTGTATTGGAATAACCACAGCCGACTGTGTTCCATTATTGTTTTATGACCCTGAAAAAAGAGTGATAGCAGCCGCTCATGCTGGTTGGCGTGGAACTTGTGGACGAATTGCGGAGAAAACAATCGCTGCTTTAATCGAAAAATATGGTTGCAGAACTGAAGATATTCGTGTCGTTATTGGACCATCCATTTCAGCCGAAGTGTATGAAGCTGGAAAAGAGGTAGTTGGAAACTTTGAAGCTGCTGGATTTGATATTACGAAAATTGTAACTGAAAGAAATAATGCTCTTTATCTGGATTTATGGAAAGCCAACCAATTATCGCTAAATGAAATCGGCATTCAAAACAATCACATTGAAACAGCTGGTATTTGTACTTTTACCGAACACGAAAAATATTTCTCGGCACGAAGATTGGGAATTAAATCTGGGAGAATGCTGAGTGGAATTATGTTGAAATAAAAATTCACTAAATAATAATTAGTTGCCTGATTTCAATCTATGTCTGACATCATTTTTTCCAATTCCACATCCAAGTCATGCAATTGCTTCTTGCATAAATCCATAAGTATAGCTGCACGTTTCACTTTTTCTGAAATTACATCCATATTTACATCAGAACTTTGTTCTAATTGCACCAAAATGGTTTCTAGCTCGGCAACTGCTTCTGTATAAGATATTTTTTGTTTTGACATAAGAGAAAGGGTTTGAAAGTTTGAAAAAAAATGAAAATTGAATTCAGTTTTAGCTTCGAGATTTACCTAAAATCCATTTGAAAAAATCGAAAATTTAAATCCAAAATTTAAATTAATTGAGCCGATACTAACTTAATTCCCCTTTAGGGGTAAGGGGTTTTCTATTCTTCTGAGAAATGCACCAACACATGTCTATACGAATTAAATATCTTAGATTTAGACACATAGCCCACATATCGTTTATTATCATCTACCACCGGTAAATTCCAGGCACCAGTATCTTCGAAAATTTCCATTACTTTTTCCATAGCTAAATTTTCATTAATAGTAGCCGGAGGAGAAATCATCAATTTTTGCACCGTAAATCGGGTATACAAATCGGGACGAAACATAATGTTACGTACTTCATCGAGTAAAACTACACCCATTAACACCTGATTTACAGGATTCACCACCGGGAATATGTTTCTTTTTGATTGGGAAATAACCTTCACCAATTCTCCCAATGTCATTTTGGGTGACAAAACGGATAAATCTGTTTCGATCACATTTTCCATTTTCAGCAAGGTAAGTACCGCTCTATCTTTGTGATGTGTAAGCAGTTCACCTTTTTGAGCCAACCGCATGGCATACAAACTGTGTGGCTCAAATAAAATAATGGTGAGATATGAAAACGTTGAAACAATCATCAGCGTCATAAACAGATTATATCCACCTGTAAGCTCTGCGATGAGGAAAATTCCAGTGAGCGGTGCATGCATTACTCCAGACATCAAACCTGACATACCAGCCAAAGCAAAATTGGCTTCGGGAACAAAAAAACCAAAATGCGTTAGTAATCTAGCAAAAAGAAAACCAGTAATACAACCGATAAATAATGTTGGTGCAAAAATACCTCCAACACCACCTCCACTTGTAGTAGCGGTAGAAGCAAGAATTTTAAAAACAATTATTAGTACTAAATAAGTAATTAAAACCCAGGGACTATCGCCCAAACCTAAAAAAAGACTTCGGTCAAGAACTGTTGTCGAATGTCCATTTAGCAAAGCTTCAATTGTGTCATAACCTTCGCCATAGAGTGGTGGAAAAATAAAAATAAGTAAACTTAAGGCGCCTCCTCCTATTGCTAATTTGGCGTATGGTTTTTTTATTTTACGGAAAATTCCTTCGAGCCAATTCATTCCGCGAGTAAAGTAAAGTGAAACCAATCCGCAGACTATTCCAAGCAAAATTAAATACGGAATACGCTTGATATCAAATGGTTCATAAGTACTAAACTGAAACATAAATGCACTTCCCGAAAAGAAATAGGACAGTGAAGTGGCAGTTACAGAAGAAATTAGCAACGGTACAATGGCGGTTAGCGTCATGTCGAGCATAAGCACTTCGAGCGTAAAAACCAAGCCTGCAATTGGGGCTTTGAAAATTCCACCAATGGCACCGGCAGCTCCACAACCCACCAAAAGCATCAAGGTCTTTTGGTCCATTTTGAAGAAGTTCCCGAGATTTGAACCTATGGCAGAACCAGTTAGTACAATAGGTGCTTCAGCTCCTACCGATCCACCAAACCCAATCGTTATTGAACTTCCCACCAAAGAAGTCCAGGTATTGTGCAATTTCAGAATACTTTTTCGTTGCGAAATGGCATAAAGAATACGCGTAACACCATGACTTATATTGTCCTTAACAATGTAACGAACAAAAAGATAAGTAATTAATATTCCAATGACAGGAAATACCAAATACCAATAATTAACTTGATAACGGCTAAAACCTTCGGTAAGTAAACGTTGAATGAGATGGATGGTTGATTTCAACAAAAATGCGGCTATGGCAGTTAAAACGCCGACGACAAAACTTAAAATCAAAATGAATTGCCGCTGATTAATGTGTTGTTCACGCCAGGCAAGCATTTTTATATACCAACTTATATTTTCCATACTTTTTAAAATGATTGCAAAGATAGCGAAATTACATGTTTATCGAAAGGAGTAATCATATTTAAATTACAAACCAATTATACCTTGCGCCTGTTTTAGTCAAAAATCAGTATCTTTGTACCTTATTAATTTATATATGAGAAAATTCTTCATAATTCTGTTTGGTGCTATACAGTTGATAGCTTGTAATCAAGTAACAAAAAGCGCTCAGAAAGTTGAAAAAAGTGTAAATGTACCTTCATTTTCATCTGATTCTGCTTATAAATTTGTGCAACAGCAAGTTAATTTTGGACCACGAGTTCCAAATACAAAAGCACAAATTGAATGTGCCAATTATCTTTCTTCTACACTAAAACGATTTGGTGCTCAAGTAATTGAGCAAAAAGCTAATTTAATAGCCTTTGATGGGACAAGCTTGCAATCCATTAATATTATTGGAACAATAAATCCGAAAGCAGAATCGCGTGTGCTGCTTTTCTCACATTGGGATTCACGTCCGTGGGCAGATAATGACCCAAACCCTGCGAATCATAAAAAACCGGTTATGGGAGCCAATGACGGAGCTAGCGGAGTTGGCGTTTTGCTTGAAATGGCAAGACAGTTTCACAATCAGCAACCAAACATTGGCGTTGACATTATCTTTTTTGATACTGAAGATTATGGAGCTACAGAAGAATTCAGAGGAGAAAACACGGAAGATTCATGGTGTTTAGGAACTCAATACTGGGTTAAAAATCCACATATATCGGGTTATCACGCCCGTTTTGGAATTTTGCTAGACATGGTTGGTGGTGCTCAAGCAACATTTTACAGAGAACAAATTTCGGAATATTATGCTACGGATGTGGTTAGTAAAGTTTGGTCGCAAGCGAAAAGTCTTGGTTTTGGACAATACTTCATCGACCAAAAAGGCGGTGCCGTTACCGATGACCATGTATATGTGAATAAAATTGCAGGCATTCCAAGTATAGATATTATTCAATTTGACCCCAACTCTGATAGTGGTTTTGCAAGTTATTGGCACACAGTGGATGACGTTATGAAAAACGTGGACAAAAATACGCTTCAAGCTGTGGGAACAACGCTTATGCATGTGGTTTATAATGAAAAATAGTTTGTCGGTATTAAGTAGAAAAAACAATGAAATTCAAAAAAATAGCAGTCAAAATTGGCAGTAATGTATTAACCCGCGCAGATGGCACTTTGGACATCACGCGTATGTCGGGCTTGGTAGATCAAATCGCACTGTTACACAAAAAAGGTGTTGAAATCGTGTTGATTTCATCTGGGGCTGTAGCCTCGGGACGTAGCGTGCTGGGTATCAACAAAAAGATGGATGTGGTGGATCAACGGCAATTATTTTCGGCAGTTGGTCAAGCCAAACTCATCAATCATTATTGGGATTTGTTTCGCGAACATGGTATTACGGTTGGGCAAGTACTGACTACGAAAGAGAATTTCAGCAGCCGCCGCCATTATCTGAACCAACGAAACTGCATGCAGGTAATGCTCGAAAACAAAGTAATTCCGGTTGTGAATGAAAACGATACAGTTTCAGTTTCTGAATTGATGTTTACCGATAATGACGAGCTTTCGGGGTTGATTGCTTCGATGATGGACATGCAGGCTTTGATAATATTGAGTAATATTGATGGTATTTACAACGGTTCACCGTCCAATCCCGAATCTGAAGTAATTCGTAAAATTGAGAAAGGAGAGGATATTTCAGATTTCATTCAAAGTTCAAAATCTACTTTTGGACGTGGTGGAATGCTAACAAAAACTACCATTGCGCGCAAAATTGCCGACCAAGGGATTGATGTTTTTATAGCCAATGGCAAGCGTGATAATATTTTAATTCAGTTGCTCGACAAAAAAGAAAATGTGGTTTGTACCCGTTTTGTGGCTTCAACTGGTGAAGTTTCCAGCGTGAAAAAATGGATTGCACACAGTCAGGGTTTTGCAAAAGGTGAAATTCACGTCAACGAAAATGCTGCCATTGCTTTGACTGGTGAAAAAGCGGTAAGTCTTTTACCCATAGGAGCTACAAAAATTATAGGTGAATTCGAGAAAGACGACATTGTAAAAATAATTGACGAAGCGGGCAAGGAACTTGGTGTTGGTAAAGTACAGTATGACAGCGATAAAGCTCGTGAAATGCTTGGTAAAAAGAACCAGAAACCGCTGGTACATTGCGATTATTTGTACTTGGAATAATATGGTTTAAGTGTGTTTCTCACTTTAATCAATTATTTAAAATCAAGTATATTAATAACATTAGTTCGTTATAAAAAATGTTTTTTTGAACGCAAAGCCGCTAAGTTGCAAAGCCGCAAAGAAAAACTGAAAGTTTTTGTCTTAGCGTTCTTTCTCTTGTTGTTGAATATAAGGTGTTTAAAACTTAGCGGCTTTGCGTTTACTCTTTGTTTTGATGAAAGCCACAATTAGTTAAATTATACTGTTTAAACCCGTATTAATCAATTCGATACAACTTTTTATAACGACCCATTGTTAATAATATATCTACTTTATTCTTCAAGACTATTGAAATTTAGTAATCAGCAAAAAAGATTCTGTTTATTTGTTGGTTTGTCGTTAAAAACTGTTGTTGGTTTAGCGATTGGGGCACCTGGCTATATTATTAATCTGCAATCTGATACAACTTATGGTTGGGTTCAATTGAGTCGTTTCGATCAGGTTACAGGCGGATTGGTAATAAATGGTATTGAAGAAGAGTCTTTTCATTCAAGAGTGGTATTTTTGGCAAAAGACAAAGACAAATTTAAAACCTATTTTCCAGAAATGCTTCTGGGATTCGGATTCACATATAATTCGACAGATTATATTTATCAACAAATTAAAATTCAACGAAAAAGCATCCTTGAAAGTGAACAACATCAACTCCGATTTATGCGACTGATTTATGAAGACAAAGTCGGTAGCAGATATAAAGATGTACAAATGATTCCAAATCAAAGTTTACAAATAAATGACGATAAATATAAAAAATATAATACGACCCTTTTTCGAATAAAGAGAAATAGCAAGCAAACAGACTCACTGAAATGTTTGTAAGTATATAAAAACGATGAATAGATAATAAACAACAATATGATACAACCCGACTGGAAACAATCCGCACTATACGCATCACGTTCTTTGAACTTGGTAAGCGATGATACAATAAATCAGGTTTTGCTTGCCGTAGCTGACGAAGCTGTGGCAAAAAGTGACGTCATCCTAATTGAAAATGCGAAAGATTTAGCATCAATGGATAAAAGTAATCCTATGTACGACAGGCTCTTACTTACCAAAGAGCGCATTGAAGGAATTGCTGCCGATATTCGAAATGTGGCTTCTTTGCCTTCGCCTTTGGGGAAATTATTGTTGGAAACAGTTCGTCCCAATGGCATGAGAATAAGCAAAATAAGTGTTCCGTTTGGAGTGGTGGGCATAATTTATGAGGCTCGCCCCAATGTGAGCTTCGACGTTTTTTCGCTTTGCCTGAAATCGGGAAATGCCTGCGTGCTGAAAGGTGGAACGGATGCGTATCATTCAAATCTTGCCATTGTGACTGTAATTCGCTCCGTTTTGAGTGGTTATGGACTGGAAAAAGGGATTGTAACCTTACTAGCCGCTGGTCGCGAAGCAGCAACCGAACTTATGAACGCTGTGGGTACAGTGGATGTAATTATTCCACGAGGAGGTAGAGGTTTGATTGATTTTGTACGTGAAAATTCTCGCATTCCAGTGATAGAAACTGGCGCAGGTATCTGCCATACTTATTTTGATGAATCTGGTGATGTGGAAAAAGGAAAAGAGATTATCTTCAATTCCAAAACCCGCCGTGTGAGCGTTTGTAATGCATTGGATTGTTTGGTGATAAACGAAAAACGATTGGTTGATTTACCTGTACTTTGCGAAAAATTGGCTTCCAAAAACGTAATTATTTATGCAGATATAAAAGCATTTACCTTTTTAAACGGTAAATATCCAGCCGCTTTATTGCATAAAGCAACCAATGAAAGTTACGGAATTGAGTTTTTGGATTATAAATTGTCAATAAAAACGGTAGAATCAATTTACGAAGCGGTCGACCACATTTCCAAATACAGCTCCAAACACAGTGAATGTATTGTCAGCGAAAATGAGAAACAAATTGACTTTTTTGATAAGATGGTGGATGCAGCCTGTGTTTATACCAATGTTTCTACAGCTTTTACAGATGGAGCACAATTTGGATTGGGAGCTGAAATAGGCATCAGCACTCAAAAGCTGCATGCGCGCGGGCCGATGGGTTTAACAGAATTGTGTTCATATAAATGGAGAATTAAAGGAGAAGGACAAGTAAGGATTTAAATGTTTTTATTGATTTCAGAGTTTGAAAGTTTTTAAATTTTTGATTTTGCAGTTTGATTTTTTTGAAATTTACATTTATATAGGTGTAAACCCTTAGGGATTCCTAGGCCTTACACCTAATGGTATTAGTCTTTTCACTATATTTCAAATATTTTCAGACAATTTGTTGTATATTCAAGAATTATTGATTTCCTTTGCAATTGAAAAGAAAGTGTATTTTTACCATAACGGTTATTCTCACCTATCCAGTTCATGGACAGCTCATTTTTAACCTCGTTTGTTTACACTGTTCTTGAGTTAATTTATTCAAATTTTATTCTTATTTTTATGAACATTTACGTTGGTAACTTAAGTTACAAAGTTCGAGAAAATGACCTGCAAGGGGTCATTGAAGAGTATGGTCAAGTTGAATCATGCAAAATTATCAAAGATCGTGAAACTGGTAAATCGAAAGGATTTGCATTTGTAGAAATGGCTGACGATGCTGCCGCTGCAAAAGTTATCGAAGAATTGAATGGCGCAGAGTTTGACGGACGATCAATGGTAGTAAAAGAGGCTAGACCAAGAACCTAAGATCTTTCATCTTAAAGACACAAAAAACTTCTGTTATCGTAAGGTAGCAGAAGTTTTTTTCAATTATACGACATGTATTATTTTAAAACAACTATCATTTAAGTCATACCAATAACTCTTTACTTTTCATCAATTTACAATGCTCGCACTCAAAGGAATACTCAAACAAAGTGGAATTTTCTCAAAGCTATTATTATTAACTGGTACAGCCTGTTTTTTTACTATCTTAGCATTACTTTTTTGGAAAATTATCAGTAACGGAGACATTACGAATACAAGTTCATTAAAGCTTATGCAACTATTTCAGTCTATTGGGATGTTTGTAATACCACCAATTATAGCAGCCTTTCTTTGGAGCGAAAAACCAAATACATTCCTGAAAATTAATAAGAAAACAAATTGGAAAAATGCCTCTTTCATTGTTCTTTTTATGATTATTGCCATTCCAATCATCAATTTACTAGGTGAATTTAATCAACTACTTACTCTTCCAAAATCACTTGCTGGACTGGAAGCAATGATGAAGGCATCTGAATTAGAATCGGCAAAAGTTACCGAACAATTGTTGAACGTTCACAGCTTAGGTAGTTTGTTTTTTAATATTTTTTTAATTGCAATGCTACCTGCTTTGGGCGAGGAATTGTTTTTCAGAGGAGTACTTCAACGTGTTTTTCAAGATTGGAAAGGCGCTGTGGTTTCAATTTGGTTAACTGCTTTTATATTTAGCGCCATCCATTTCCAGTTTTATGGATTTTTGCCTCGATTATTGCTTGGTGCTTTTTTTGGTTATTTACTACTCTGGAGTAACAATTTATGGCTACCAATTCTGGCTCATTTCGTCAACAACTTAATGGCAGTGGTTTTCTATTATTTAAAATACAATGGCTATCAGGTATTTGATATTGATACTGTAGGAACTGGCAACACTTTTTGGTTGGGATGGATAAGTGGCATTCTAGTACTTATTGGTATTTTTTTAATAAAAAGAATGCAAACCATTGATTCCAAAATTACATAAACAATCTAATTAAGAGGGTATTGAATTGTAAAAACCCTACCGAATTTAAGGATATTCTTCACAACTTACATTCTAAAATCAAATCTTTCCGTTCTGGTTTTTTCATACACGTCACGATCGAAACTGTAAAGTCGCGCAGGCTTGTGCGAAACTCCGGTCTGAACTTCTTCCAATGGAATCAAGTAAGGCATTTTATTCACCTTTCGTCGATAATTCCGCTTATCATAGGTAGTATTAAAAATAGCTTCGTAGAGTCTTTGCATTTGTGTGAGGGTAAACTTTTCGGGCAATAATTCGAACACCAAAGGTTCATGCAATAAATCATATCGAAGCTTTTTGAATGCTTCATCGAAAATCTCCTTGTGGTCGAACATTAAAACAATATCCTCATATGCATCTGCCCATTTGGCATCATCAATCATAGTACTATGATCTACATCATTCACATTAACAAGTGAATAGAAACCAACGGTAATTACTCTTTCATCTTTCAACCGAGGTTTAACCCATTCAAAATCACGTTTACGTATTTTCAATCGATCGGGATTACTAAAAACCATAAATTGTTTAACAAAAATATTCTCCAATCCAGTTTGCTCTTTTAGTATTCGAGAGGCAGTAGCATCAATGTCTTCGTTTCGACGCACTTGATTTCCGGGGAATTTCCACTCCAAAAAAACTTCCCCATTATAGGGTATAGATTCTCTTCTTACAAGTACAGTCAGTTTATTATCATCATATCCAAATATCACACAATCAACCGAAATGGTAGGTATGGTTTCAAAATCCGATGGGGGGATAAAAATTAGATCATTATTTTCCATAGTTACATTTATCTCATTACAAAATTTACATAATAAATTAGAACAATTGATTATTCGAAAAGTTCACACTTCAAAATTAGACATTTTATTTGATATTTGAGCACAAAATCGATACTTAGTGTAAAATAAACACACTTTTATTTGGTAGATAAAAAAATACGCTCTATATTTGCAGCGTTAAACTTGTTGTATAAATGACACTTTAAAATAATAGGGGCTTAAAAAGATTCATAATACACTGACATCCAGAGCATTTTTATTTTTCCATGGTTAAAACATTAGTTATTATTTGATGTCCAGACCTAAACTTATTAATAAGCTCAGCTATACACAAAGTACTTGATTACATTTCCTTCATCAAACATAATCATTAAATTTAACAGCGCTTATACTCAAATGAAGAAACATCGGAAATAAATTGAAAACAGGTGATTGGATTTGAAATAAATCAGTCAAATTTGATTAATACAAATTTAAAGTGTTCTTTCAAACATTTACTATTTTCATATTGTTACATAAAAGTAAAGATATTCAAAATTAAGGAAAACGAAAAGACAAAGAATTCGCAGTACTAGTTTCGATGGATTTATATGTATTTCGCTCTCCTTGGAAAACGAATACATTGTTTTACGAAAATCAGATTAAAACGAATCAACGCTCTTAAATTTTAACGTTAGCAATATCAATCGCTTGATAAAATACTAATTTATCAATAAAAATATTACCGAATAAAAATAAATCTAGTCCGTTTTTTTATAACAACCTGGTCATTAATCCTCATAGGAATAAGGACTTAAAATTTAATAGTCAATGAAAAACACAAAAACGAATCGGTTAAACGCTAGCGTGCTATTTAAGAGCACACTATTGTTTTGGCGAATGCTGCCTATACTATTATGTATGGTCATTCCACTAAATATGTTTGCTCAAAAAGCAATAATCTCGGGCACTGTAGTAGATGCTAAAAACGAAGCAATTATTGGTGCCAATGTAATTGTAAAAGGAAGTAAATTAGGAACGATTAGTAATTTCGATGGTAAATTCAGTATTGAAGCTGCACCAAACGATGTTTTGGTTATTACCTATTTGGGCATGAATAAATTAGAAGTTACAATTGGAGCTTCAAAAAGTATTCGGGTGGTCATGACAGAAGATACTAAGGTGTTAGATGAAGTAGTGGTTGTAGGTTATGGAACCGTCAAGAAAAAAGATTTGACAACTTCAGTTTCAACAGTGTCTACTAAAGATATTGCCGAAAGGCCAATATTATCGGCAGCTTCTGCAATTCAAGGAAAAGCAGCCGGAGTTACTGTCGTACAACCCAGTGGTGAACCTGGTGCAGGCATGGTGGTTCGCGTACGTGGAAACACCTCTATTACAGCAAGTAATGATCCATTGTATGTAGTTGATGGGGTACCAATGACAGAAATAAATTTCTTATCGCCCAACGATATCGAAAGTATGCAAATTTTGAAAGATGCTTCTTCGGCAGCTATTTATGGTTCACGGGCTTCCAATGGAGTAGTGCTTATTACGACTAAAATGGGAGCGAAAGGCGAAGCCAAAATTACATTCAATGCACACGCTGGAATTACTCAGGTGGTCAAACAAATGAAATCATTAAATGTAGCTCAGTACAAATCGTTGATGGATGAAATTGGAGCGGTAACTTTACCTGACAATTTAACTAACCAAACAGATTGGTTTAAGGAAACCTTTAGAACTGGTATCACTCAAGATTATCAATTGTCCATTTCGAATTCTAGCGACAAAACAAAGTATTATGTTTCAGGAGGTTTAACCAATGAAACTGGTGTGATTCCAGTTGCTTATTACAAACGTTATAATTTAAGAGCGAATATAGAAAATCAGATTCGTTCATGGTTTAAATTAAATACCAATCTAGCCTACTCAGATTATTCAAACAATGGTATTATTTCGGGAACAGGTGCCAATAGAGCTGGTGTAATTTTATCCGTAATCAACACACCTACCTACGCTCCAATATGGGACGCTACAACTCCAACTCAATACTATACCAATTTCTATGGGGCACAAGTTACACATCCAGTAGAAAACATGTCGCGATCAGAAAATAATAAGAGCAATAGCAACAGATTTGTTGGAAGTGGAAGTGGCGAAATTACATTTTCTAAAGCCTTGAAACTTAAAACATCTTTATCTCTCGACCGTGTATATTATAATTCAACTAATTTTCTAGACCCAGTCAAAACTTCGTATGGTCGAAGTCAATACGGTACCGCATCTGATGAAAGATCATTGAGTACCAATATGGTTTTGGATAATATTATGTCTTATGACAAAGTGTTTGGAAAGAATACAATTGGTGCAATGACTGGGTCATCATACACCACTGAGACCTGGAATCAAAGTTATATGGCAGCATCGCACTTTAAGGATGCTGAAATTATGACATTAAATGCTGCTAATAAAATTGAACAATCGAGTAAGACTTATACCAATGCCAAAGCTCTATTGTCTTTTCTTGGTAGGGTAACATACAATTACGACAGCAAATATCTGTTAACAGTAAATTTCCGTGCAGATGGTTCTTCAAAATTAGCTCCCGGAAAAAAATGGGGATATTTCCCTTCCGCATCTGCTGCTTGGCGTGTTTCATCTGAAAATTTCATGAAAGACTTGGAATGGATTGATGATTTGAAAATCAGAGGTGGATGGGGTAAAGTTGGTAACGAATCTGGGTTAAAAAATTATTCATACCTGCAAAGTTATATAATTAATCGTTTAGATTGGTTTGATAAAAGTGGATTGTACAAAGATGCTGTTCCCGCAATGGAACCAGATAAAATGCGAAATCCAGACTTGACTTGGGAAACAACCACACAATCAAGTGTTGGTTTCGATTTGACGGTATTGAAAAACAGAATTAGCTTGTCAGTTGATGCATATTCAAAATACACTACTAATCTACTATTAGAAATAGAACTTCCTGCACCTGCTCTTTGGCCAACTCGTAATATGGGTGAAATGAGTAATCGTGGCATTGAATTTTCTATAAATACAAAAAATCTCACACGAAAACTTAAATGGGAGACAGATTTCAACATTTCATTTAACAAAAACAAAGTTGAAAGTCTTGGCATTCTAAAAACACAATATTATGCGGAATCACCTACAGGCGAGAAAGTTGTAATAATGACTTCGGGTCAACCATTGGGAGCTTTCTATGGTTATACCTCCAAAGGAGTTGATCCTGAAACTGGAAACTTGATTTATGAGACAAAAAATGCAAATGGTGTCCCATTTTTGAGTGAACGCAAAGTGATTGGGGATCCTAATCCAGACTTTACATATGGTATCACAAATAATTTTTCATATGAGGGTTTTTCATTAAACATCTTCCTTCAAGGTTCTTATGGAAATGACATTTATAATATGTCACGTATGGAAACTGAAGGCATGTACGATGCAAAAAATCAATCTATTGCTGTACTTGACAGATGGTTACGGCCAGGAATGGAGACCTATATGCCTAGAGCGACAACAGAAAAAAAGAATCTATCACCATCTACTCGATTTGTGGAAGATGGAAGCTATTTGAGAATTAAATCACTCACTTTATCATATAGTATTTCAAGTAAATTGCTCAAGAAATGGAACATATCACGAGTTCAACCCTACCTAACTGCTCAAAACCTATTGACATTAACAAAATACAAAGGATTTGATCCTGAGGTAAGTCAGTACGGTGGAGATCCCAAAGTACAAGGAGTTGATTATGGTACCTATCCACAATCAAAAAGTTATGTAGTTGGATTTAATGTTGAATTTTAAAATCACAAGAAATATGAAAACCATATATAAATTGGGCTATTTCATAGCCATCGCTTTTACATTAAATGCTTGTTCATTGGATCTGGATCCAATATCTGACCTTAATCAAAACCTGATTGAAGGAACAACAGGGACAGGCACCACTGTTAAGTTTAAAACAAAAGCTGAAATGAAGACTCAGTATGATAATATGTATAATCAATTAAATACAAGTAAACTTGAATCCTATGTACTTGACTATTTGATTTATTCGGATACTCACGCTGACAATTCATATCGCGGTGCTACCGATCTTGAATTATCGCAACTGGAGCAACAACTTCAAAATGGAAATAACAAAAACATCAATCGTGACTGGGATGGATATCTGGGAATTGTGGCAGCTGCAAATAGTATTATAAGCAATGTAGATTCAGTACCAGATCCTACACTTACATTTGCTGAACGCAAACAGTGGAAAGCAGAAGCATTGATTTCTCGTTCTATGATTTACTTTGATTTAGTACGTCTTTGGGGTGAAGTTCCTTTGATTTTGTCAGAACCACCAGCAATTACTTCCGCCAACATTGAAGAAGTTTATCCGTTGTATTTTCCAAAAAGAAACACTGTCAATGAAGTTTATTTACAAATCATAAAGGACTTAAACACTGCTTTAGAAACAGGTGGAGCACCAGCAATCGATAACACAAACAAATTCAAATTCTCAAAAACGGTTGCTAATGCATTGTTGGCAAAAATATATGCAGAAAAACCGATGAGGGATTATGCCAAGGTAGTTCAATATTGTACCGAAGTTGAGAAAGATGTTAGTTTGGTTGCTAGTTTTGCTGACTTATATGATATGAATGCTACCAAAACTGATGTAAAAAACAGAAATACTTCAGAGTCAATTTTTGAAATCACATTTTCAAATGGTGGCAATTGGGTGACTTGGATGTGTGGTATTGATTTAGCAAGTGCCTCTAGTACTTACGATTGGGCAAAATGGTATACACCATCTCGCGATTTAATTGCAGCATTTGATAAAGCTGGCGATACGCAACGTAAAAACCAAACCATGGTTTTTGCCACTGTTATTTGGAGCAATCATTACCCATCAAAAAACTATCCATTTATGTACAAATATCGTTCTAAATATCATAGTGTAATCAAATTAAGATTGGCTGATATTTTACTCCTTAAAGCAGAAGCATTGGTAGAACAGGACAAATTACCTGAAGCTGCAACGGTAGTAAATATAATTAGGACTAGGGCTTTATTGCCTAATTTAGTTGCTGGAACGATTGCTTCAAAAACCTTAATGCAAGATGCGGTATTGAACGAAAGACGTTTGGAATTGGCTTTTGAAGGGCAACGTTGGTTTGATTTGGTTCGGACAGGAAAAGTATTCACAGTCATGAACACTCTTAACAGCAGAGATATTGGTCGTTTACCTATGAGCCCTGTAACTGAAGAAACTACAATTTTACCAATTCCGCAACCGCAGATTGATAAAAATGCATCAATGACGCAAAATCCTGGCTATTAATTAAATCTTAAATTAAAGAATAACAATCATGAAAAACACAATAAAATTCATAATGCTAATATGCATTTCCTATGGCTTCTGGGCTTGTACCAACGAAGATGTAGTTGTAAGCTATCCAGCATCCACGCCAAGAATTGATACTGCAATTGTGACTGAAACACAAATCACTTATGGTGATTCAATTCATGTGAAAATAGCTGTTTCGGACAATGTAGCACCTTTGTCAACTTTGATTTTGAGAGTTGTGGTAAATAACGAGGTAGTTATTTCCGAAACTATTAGAACAAAAGGCAATTCATCGAGTTTAAAACGTGCATATTGGGTTCCTTTTGTAGCCAATCGACCTGACAACGCTGCCGTTAAAGTTTATTTAACAGAAACCAATGTGAGTGGTACTGAAAAGGACTCCATCATTAGCACTACCATTGCTAAAAGACCATTAAACAAAAATACTGATGGTACACCGATACTTGTTACTGATTATTATGTGGTTCCTGATTTTGGGCAAGGTACATCGGCAAAATTAATTAGAGTATCACCAGATAGTTTGGTTTATAAGGCTACCGGTCTGACATACAAAAACAGTTTTAGCTATAAAATCGCGACTAAATTGGATAAATTCAAACGCATCGATTCTACTGGAATGATATTTGGGAAAGTTGGAGATGGTATTGGGTTGATAAATATTAGAGGAGAGTCAATAAAAGTAACCGACGGAACATTAGTCGGAATATCCATTTTCACGTTCAATGCCCTTAGTTTTACGTCAAAGGTAGGTGGAAAACTACTTGAGCCAGTTAAAACATTGGATATGATTGCTGATTTACCTGCAAAACCAGAAACGTTAATAAACAACGCAGATTTTAGAGGTGGAAATGTCTATTTTGGTGAAAATGTTGAAGTTACTTTCACTGGTATAACTGGTAGTTTGGCCAATAGTATTTCGCCTGATTATTTTGAAGTTACTGGTACAAACACTGCAAAATTCTTAGGTAAAACTGGTTTGTATAAAGCTTATTTTTTGACAACTGCAAATTACCTTTACATTGAGCCTCAACCAGAAGCAGTATATCCTGAAACACTTTGGATTGATGGTACAGGCTTTGGGCGTCCTTCTACACCATATATCACCACTGCCAGCTGGAATTGGAATAGTCCGCTTGATTATATTCCGTGTCGGTTAGTATCTACAGGTATTTATCAAGTTACCATATATTGTAAGAATACTCCTAGTACAAATACAAATATATATGGCGGACTCGATTTTAAATACTTCTTCAAACGTGGATGGTGGGATAAAGACCATGAAGAATGGGCAACCGGCTATAAAGTTGATCTACCATTTTTAGGACCTGCCGATGGAAATGGAAATGTAAAAGTTTTAAGTGCTACAGTTGTTGATGGTGTTTATCGCATAACATTAAACCAAAATGACAAAACAATTAAAGCAGTAAAACTCCCTTAAAAAAACCAATTTTGTTTGGGAGCAAATGCTCCCAAACAAAATACTATCAAAATTCAAAGTATGAAAAAATTTCGGCTTAAATTAATAATAGCATTTTTTATTAGTGTCACTTTTGGTGGTTGTAAAGCCGAAGAGCTGGTTACACCAATAGTTACACCGACTAAAGGCGATGTAGAAGTATACGTAACTACAGCAAATAAAAGCATGTTATTTGCAAGTATTCCTCTCAATTTCAACACAAAACCAAACATGTCGGTGGAAACAACCATTACCATGAAGCCGAATGAAACATATCAGGAAATTGAAGGATTTGGGGCTGCGATTACAGGTTCTACCTGCTATAATCTATTGAAAATGACTAATGAAAACAGGACAAAACTACTGAAAGAAACTTTTGATCCTGTGATTGGAATGGGGTATAGTTATATTCGTATTTCTATTGGCTGTTCCGACTTTTCAATGGAGGAATATACTTGTTGTGACAAGGCTGGCATAGAAAACTTTGCCATACATGAATTAGATAAGCGTGATTTGTTTCCTGTTTTGAAGGAAATATTGGCAATCAATCCTAATGTGAAAATATTGGCTTCGCCGTGGACTTGTCCACGTTGGATGAAAGTAAATAATCTGACTGATTTGCAACCCTATAATTCTTGGACTAGCGGACAATTAAATCCTATTTATTATCAAGATTATGCTACCTATTTTGTGAAGTTTATTCAGGACATGAAAACTGCGGGCTTTAATATTGATGCTATTACCATACAAAATGAACCACTCAATCGTGGAAATTCCGCATCACTTTATATGAGTTGGCAAGAACAGGCAGCATTTGTGAAAAATGCATTGGGACCTAAATTTGCAGAAGCTGGAATAAAAACTAAAATTGAGGTGTTTGACCACAATTATAATTATGATAATATCAGTGATCAAATGAGTTACCCGGTAAAAATGTATGCAGACCCTGAAGTGGCCAAATATGTCGATGGTGCAGCGTTTCATGCATATGGGGGTGATAAAAGCGAATTACTTAATGTCCACAATGCCTACCCAAACAAAAATCTGTATTTTACAGAAATGTCCATTGGTACCTGGAATTATTCTTTTAATGGAGATTTGATGTGGAGTATGCGTGAATTGGGTATTGGAACGCTCAACAATTATAACAAGGCAGTGATTGTTTGGAATTTCATGCTCGATGAAAAAGGAGCGCCGAACCGCCCTGGTGGTTGCACAACTTGCTATGGCGCTGTAGATGTGAACACTAAGGATTATTCTACCTTGGATCGGAAATCACATTATTATGTTATTGGACATTTGGCAAAAACCATATCACCTGGGGCAATACGGATAGGTACCAGCGGATTCCAAACATCGGGATTATATTACACTGCTGTTAAAAACACAGATGGCACTTTTGGAATTGTACTTCAAAACGACACTGACAATGCAATTAAAATAACGTTAGCAGACGATGCACATTCCTTTGTATATAATATTCCTTCAAAATCAATCGCCTCATGTAGATGGAAGAAATAGGAACTGTCTTAATTACTACATAGGATGATATAAGTTAGTGCTTTACACAAATTCAAAATAGCAAATTTTTAAAAAAAATCCAATTGCAAACGTTTGCGCTGCTTTTTTAAAGAAAAATCCTATACATTGGATAAAGATAAAAACAGATTGTCTATTTTTGCGTTTGAAAGGACACACAATTATAGCATAAACAGTTGTTATTAAGCTAAAAATATTTGTTAGTGATAATTACCATGAACAAAAACAAATTGCACAATGTTACTATTATCAACAATGTGTAATAATGACACTATAATTTCAATTATCAATTAATTCACTATTAAATCATTTAAAAAATTTATTATTATGAAAAGAATTTTTACTTTCGCAATTGCTCTAATGAGCATGTTTGCCATGCAACAAAAAGCATCGGCATTGGTGTATACCGCTACTGTTCCTGTAGGAACATTTGAATGTTATATAGCTGGGAATTTTCCTGCTCCAATGAACTGGGCACCTAGTGCAGCTGGTGCAAAAATGACAAAAGTAGATGCAACACATTTTACAATCGAATTAACTGCTGCAGATGCAACAATGGAATACAAATATTGCAGTGGTCCAGACTGGGCTTATGTAGAAAAAGACATTGATGGTAAAGAATTGGCTGCCAATCGCAAGTTTGCAGATGGTAATGGAGTTGACGTAGTTATTAAATGGGCGGCTATTTATGACCCTACCGTTCTACCTTTACCAATGAATGTAACTATCGATGTAATTACACCTCCCGGAACAATTGAATGTTACATAGTTGGTACTTTCAACAAATGGGCAGGCCCAACAGCTCCAGCTGACAGTGTTAAAATGGTGAAATTGGCAACCAATCCAGATGGAACAGTTGTATTTGAAAAAACAGTTTTCACTGATGATGCAAACAAATTGGCTTATCACTTCTGTTCAGGTCCAGACTGGTCTTACGAGCAAAAAACACCAACAGGTGATTATAAATATCCTGAAGTTGCTCCAACAGTAACCGAATGGAAAAAAATCTTTGACCCAACAAAAGTTGGTACAATTGTAGTGACAGCAACAGTGCCTGCAGGTACTCTTGAAGTTTGGGCAGTTGGTGGATTTCAAGGTTGGAGCATGGACAATGCTGTAGCTTGTACTAAAAACTTAAATGGCACTTTCACTTTCACAGTAAATAATACTGGTGGTTTTGAATATAAATTATTCAATAAAAAAGATAACAGCTGGGGTTATAATGCAGTTGATGCTTTAGGAGTTGACGTTCCAAATACATTAGTAGAATACCCTGCAAATGCTGTTTCGACAACAACAGTTGTAGCATGGAAAAAAAGTGCAGATGGCATTAATGAAGTAAAAGCTGCAACAAATGTAATGAAAGTTGAAAATTCAACTATCATTGTTGAAGGCGTAAAATCTCAAATTTCATTGTTTGACATTGCAGGTCGTCGTATTCAATCAGAAAACATGAATGGTACATTTACTTCAAACACATTGAAAGCAGGTATGTACATTGTACGTGTTGACGGTGCTACAAGAAAAATGGGCGTTAAATAACAAAACATTATATTTAAAAAGGCTGCATGATTAAATTTCATGCAGCCTTTTTTGTAATTAGACAAAGGTTCCAAGCGGATTGACGCGATTTGATTTTTGACGGATTTTAATATACAGAATTCAGCCTACAAACCGATTGAAATAATAAAGCGGATTTGTTCAATACATTTTCGCCTTTTCTCCTCTCAAAACCCTCAATCCGCTCATGGCAAGTGATTCCATTTCATCCTCGCCGGGATAAACAACGATTTGTATTAATGGCATTATCATCCTTTTTATATATTCAACTATCACATTGCTGTGAGCAATGCCACCCGTAAGAATTACCGCTTCAGCCTTTCCTTGCAAAACAACTAACATGGAACCAATTTCTTTTGCAACGTTATAAGCCATTGCTTCTAGCAGCAATTTAGCATGTTCATCACCAGATTCAGCCATTTCTTGGGCCAACTGCACATCACTAGTACCCAAGTGCGCCATTAAACCGCCATTACCTACCAACATTTTATGAATTTCAGCTTGGGAGTAGTGACCTTCAAAACACAAATTAACAAGCATTCCAGCATCCAATGTTCCAGATCTTTCGGGAGAAAACGGGCCATAACCATCGAAACCTTGATTCAAATCTATCACACGTCCCAACTTATGAGCAGCAACAGTAATTCCACCACCTAAATGTGCAATAACTAAATTCAACTTTTCATAAGTAGTACCCAAACTAGTTGCATATTTTCGTCCTATGGCTTTGTGATTAAGTGCATGAAACATGGATCGGCGAGGCATGTTGGGTAAGCCACTAATACGGGCTACCTCCTGCATTTCATCCACCACCACTGGATCAGCTATGTAAGCATGACAATTTGGAATAGCATCAGCAATTTCACGTGCAATTATGGCTCCTAGATTGCTGGCATGCTGAGAATTTTTAGGATTATTTAAATCACAAATCATTTGATTATTCACCTCGTATACGCCTGATTCGATAGGACGAACGAAACCACCACGCCCTACAACTGCTGATAAATTTGTTAGCAGTATGTCGTTCTGTCTTAAATAGTCGAGCATCAAATCCTTCCTAAAATCACTTTGATCAAACAATACTTGATAAGAATCGAGTTCTTGTGTGGTATGTCGAATGGTGTGTAAACAAATTAAGTTTTCATCCTCATAAAAAGCAAACTTAGTTGAAGTAGATCCGGGATTGATGGATAGGATTTTGAACATATCATAAGTTGTTAATTTAATTTTATTCCGTTAGTTATCAAAAAACACAGATTTGATAACATCACAAAGATAAACGTATTTATTTGCAGGAACAAAAATATACGGATTTTTATGAATAAAAATACAATACAAACGCTGACTTAGTAAAAGCAAAAATCCGAATTTGGAATAATAAACCAATTCTAAATCAATTATTTTCTTAAATCTTTGGAGATTAAAGAATTATTTAGTACTTTTGCACTCGAAATAGGATGTAGATGAGGGGACAACAGTCCCCTCGTTTGTTAACTAACCATTAGATATGATTTTAAAAGAAACTGTACACCAGATAGTTGAAGACTTTATTGTTGACAAAAACTATTATTTGGTTGATTTAAAGATTACTCCAGACAATCGAATTTCACTTGAAATTGATTCGTTTAATGGTGTGTCTATTGAATTCTGCATGGAATTAAATAAGCACATAGAATCACAACTAGACAGGGAAAAAGAGGATTACGAGTTAGAAGTTAGCTCAGCAGGTCTTACTGAACCTTTTAAAGTGCTCAAACAGTACGAAAAAAACATAGGAAATGAAGTGGAAGTACTCACTAAAGTTGGCTTTAAAATAAGCGGAATTTTGATTGAAGTACTTGAAACAGAATTTGTTTTAGAAATTGAAAAAATAGAAAAGCCAGAAGGTTCAAAACGAAAAATAATTGTCAAAGAACGACTTACTTTCCCTTACGAAGATATTAAAACTACAAAATATATTATTAGATTCAAATAAGCCATGAGCAAAAAAGAAACTATTAGCTTAATTGATACTTTTTCGGAGTTCAAAGAGCTAAAAAACATCGATAGAAGTACATTGATAAGTGTAATGGAAGAATCGTTCCGTAACGTTATTTCAAAAATGTTTGGCACAGATGAAAACTACGATGTAATTATCAATCCTGATAAAGGTGACTTCGAGATTTATCGCAACCGTATTGTTGTGGCCGATGAAGATTTAGAAGACACAAACTTGCAAATTTCGCTTACAGATGCTAAAAAGATTGACGAGGATTACGAAATTGCAGAAGATGTAACTGAATTAGTGAATTTCTTGGACTTTGGAAGACGTGCTATTTTAACGCTACGTCAAACATTGTCATCAAAAATATTAGAACTACAAAAAGATAATGTTTTCAGCAAATACAGCGAAAAAGTAGGTCAGATTGTAAGTGCTGAATTATATCAAATTTGGAAAAAAGAAATGTTGCTTATTGACGAAGAGGGCAACGAACTATATTTACCAAAAACAGAACAAATACCTACCGATTTTTACAGAAAAGGTGACACTGTACGTGCTGTAGTGGCAATGGTAGAAAACAAAAATAACAATCCAAAAATTATACTTTCGCGTATTTCGCCTGTGTTTTTAGAGCGATTATTTGAATTGGAAGTTCCTGAAATACATGAAGGATTGATTCTTATCAAAAAAATTGCCCGTATGCCTGGCGAACGTGCCAAAGTAGCGGTAGAATCCTATGACGAACGCATTGATCCAGTAGGCGCATGTGTAGGTGTAAAAGGTTCACGAATACACGGTATTGTTAGAGAATTACGCAACGAAAATATCGACGTAATTAACTATACAAGCAATACTAGCTTATTTATTTCTCGTGCTTTGAGTCCAGCAAAAATTTCTTCAATTCGATTAAATGAAGTAGAGAAAAAAGCTGAAGTTTATCTGAAACCAGAAGAAGTCTCACAAGCCATTGGTAAAAACGGAATGAATATAAAGTTGGCAGGAATGCTTACTGGCTATACATTAGACGTTTTCCGCGAATTGGATGAAGAAACTGATACAGAAGATATTTACTTGGATGAATTCAGCGATGAAATTGATCAATGGATTATCGATGCATTAAAAACCATTGGTTGCGATACTGCAAAAAGCGTATTGGCCATTTCACGTCAAGACTTGATTCGTCGTACCGACCTTGAAGAGGAAACGATTGATGAAGTATTAGCAATATTAACTGCCGAATTTGCCGACGAAGAATAACCGCTCGGTATTTTGCGTTTTTCGCTTGGTGTTTAAATTTTCATTTATGAATTAAAAGCACAGGACGAACAACTGATAAAAAAATAGAAACTGTAATTATACAATATGTCCATAAGATTAAGTAAAGCCTGTAAAGAATTAAATGTCGGGATGACCACCGCAGTAGAGTTTTTTGCAAAAAAAGGCCATAAAATTGTTGTCGACCCCAATTCAAAATTGTCGGACGACTTGCATCTTTTATTGGCAAAAGAATTTAACAAAGATATGGCTCTGAAAATTGAATCAGAGCGGTTGAGCCTAGAGCGCCAGTTTAAAGAAAAATCTGAAACAGTGGCTCTTGAAGGGTATAATAAACCCAAAACTACAGAAAAATCTGTAGAAACGCATCATATCACAATATCTGAAGACCAACTCCCTCATTTCAAATCTGTTGGACATATAGATTTGGATAAAAAGGAGAAAACAGCGGAAGTAAAATCTGAAGTTAAGGTTGAAGTTCCAGTTGTTGAAAAGCCTAAAGTGGTTGAGAAACCAAAAGTGGAAGAAAAGATTGCTCCGAAAGAAGAAAAAGCAATTGAAGTGAAAGAAATTATTCAGGAGGCACCGGTCAAAGAAACGCCAAAAGAAGTAATTTCAGTTCCAAAAGCTGTTGAAGTTGTTGAAATTGAGGCAAAAATTGAAATCCCAACAAAAGTTGTTGAAACAAAAGTTGAAACAGCTCCTGCTGAAAGAGTTGTAAAAGAGGAAAAAATAGAGAAAGTAGAAGTTTTAGATGAGGTTAAAATCATCAAAAAAGAACACAAGAAACACGCTGAACCTGTAAAAGAAAAAGTTATTGCAGAAAAAGAAACCGAAACAATTACTGCTGAGGTTGACAAAGCTGAGGCTAATGTTGGAAATATAGAGACGAAAGACAATGACCATCAAGAAGATGAAATCTTTTCATTGGCACGTCCAGTGCTTGATAAAGCTCCTGTTGTAATTGGAACGATTAATCTCGCCTTATTAAATCAAAGTACGCGTCCAAAACCTAAATCAAAGGATCAAAAACGTAGAGAAAGAGAAGATAAAGGTAGAGTTGTTGTAGATACAAAAAAACCAGTTGCTGTTGGTGAGAAAAAAATACTTCGTACAGCTGCTGAGGTAGCAAGCAATCCATCTCCTGTTCAGCCAAAGAAAAAGAGGGAGCGTTTTTCCAATCAAAGGGTTGATATCAACAAAGTGCCACAATCAAGTGAGCCTTCACAAGGATTTGCACATCCTAAGAAGGTAGTTCCAGGAGCAGCTGGTGCAGCCGGAGGCACTGCCCCAGGCGCAAGACCAAACAGAAACCCAAATGCTCCGAATACGGGACAAAAAAGGCCTATAAAGACTGTTGTTAATGAAGTTGATGTTCAAAAACAAATAAAAGAAACCTTGGCTCGTCTATCGGGTGCCAATAAAAAAGGTAAAGGTTCAAAATATAGAAGAGACAAACGTGACAACGTAAATTCTCGTCAACAAGAACAAGCACAACGCGAACGCGAAGGTGAAAGCGTATTGAAGCTTACAGAGTTTGTTACGGCAAGCGAATTGGCAACAATGATGGATGTAACAGTGAACCAAGTAATTGCAACCTGTATGAACATTGGATTGATGGTTTCCATCAACCAACGTTTGGATGCCGAAACCATCAATATTGTGGCAGAAGAGTTTGGTTTTACTACCGAATATGTGAGTTTGGATGTTATTGAAGCCATTGGTGAAGAAGAAATTGATTTAGAGGAAGATTTGGTACCACGTGCACCAATTGTAACTGTAATGGGTCACGTTGACCACGGTAAAACTTCCCTGCTCGACTATATTCGTAAAGCGAATGTTATTGCTGGTGAGGCTGGTGGAATTACACAACACATTGGAGCATACAATGTAACACTTGAAAATGGTCAACATATCACTTTCTTGGATACTCCTGGTCATGAGGCGTTTACCGCCATGCGTGCTCGTGGAGCTAAAGTAACTGATATTGCCATTATTGTAGTAGCTGCTGACGATAGCGTGATGCCTCAAACGATTGAAGCAATTAACCACTCTGCCGCTGCTAATGTACAAATGGTATTTGCCATTAACAAAATAGATAAGCCGGGTGCAAATCCTGAAAAAATAAAAGAAGCTTTGGCACAGATGAACTACCTTGTTGAAGACTGGGGTGGTAAATATCAATCGCAAGAAATTTCAGCTAAAAAAGGTGAAGGTATCACTGAACTACTCGAGAAAGTGATGCTTGAAGCAGAATTGCTTGATTTGAAAGCAAACCCAAATAAACGCGCTATTGGTTCGGTTATTGAATCTACATTAGACAAAGGACGTGGATTTGTATCTACAATCCTGGTTCAAAACGGAACACTTCGTTTAGGAGATGTAGTATTGGCGGGGACAAATCATGGAAAGATTAAAGCTATGTTCAACGAACGTAATCAACGCATTACGGAAGTTAAACCAGGCGAGCCAGTATTAATTTTAGGTTTGAATGGTGCTCCACAAGCTGGTGATATTTTCAACGTGATGGTTTCGGAACAAGAAGCCCGCTCGGTTGCCAACAAAAGAGAGCAATTGCAACGTGAACAAAGTTTGCGTACCAAAAAGCACTTTACATTGGATGAATTAGGTCGTCGTATTGCCCTTGGTGATTTCAAGGAACTGAATATCATTGTGAAAGGTGACGTGGATGGTTCGGTTGAAGCTTTGTCAGATGCATTACAAAAACTTTCTACAGAGAACATTCAAGTGAACGTGATACACAAAGCGGTTGGTGCCATTTCCGATTCGGATATTCTGCTAGCTGCAGCGTCCAACGCTATTATTTGTGGTTTCCAGGTTCGTCCTACAACTTCAGCTCGTAAAATTGCAGAGAAAGAAGAAATCGACATTCGCTTGTATTCAATCATTTATGATGCAATAGAAGAAATAAAATCAGCCATGGAAGGCATGCTTTCTCCAGAAATCAAGGAAGAAATTACAGCCACAGTTGAAATTATTGAAGTTTTCAACATTACTAAGGTGGGTACAATTGCAGGTTGTTTGGTACGTTCGGGTAAGATCAAACGTTCAAATAAAATACGAATTATCCGTGATGGTATTGTAGTCTACACAGGTGAATTAGATTCATTGAAACGTTTCAAAGACGATGTGAAAGAAGTAGGTACTAATTACGAATGTGGATTGAACATCAAGAACTATAATGATATACGCGTTGGTGACATGGTTGAAAGTTACGAAGAAACTGAAGTTAGAAAAACACTTTAATCAGTTATCAATAAACAGTCAACAGTAATCATAAAAAATGCCGAATTCTTTACGAATTCGGCATTTTTAGCTTTATACATTTTGTGATATTTATTTTTCCAAATTCTCAAGTAATAGCTTCACCCCTTTTTCCACATTTTGCGTTTCTTGTAATGCTTTGATAAAAGCACTTCCAATAATTGCTCCGGATGAGTATTTACAAACCATATCACGGGTAGATTTGTTGGAAATACCAAATCCGATTAATCGTGGGTTTTTAAGGTTCATCGCATTTATTCGATTAAAATAATCAACTTTGTTGTCGAATGAAGTTTGAGTTCCGGTAGTTGCTGCTGACGAAACCATATAAATAAATCCATTGGTATGGCTATCAATTAATCTGATTCGCTCATCTGAAGTTTCGGGAGTAATCAAAAAAATGAATTCTAATCCATAACGTTCGGCAATGTCTTTGTATTCAGCCAAAAAATCGGCCATGGGAAGATCTGGAATAATCATTCCATCCACTCCTACCCGACTACATTCTTTACAAAACGCTTCAAAACCAAACTGCATAATCGGATTCAAATAACCCATCATAATCAATGGAATATGAACTGTGGCTCGAACATCGGTTAATTGGCTAAAGAGCTTCATGATGCTCATGCCATTTTTCAAGGCTGCCTGGCTACTATTTTGTATTACTAATCCATCTGCCATGGGATCGGAAAAAGGAACGCCTATCTCGATTAAATCGACACCGTTGGATTGTAAACATTGGATTGTAGGCAATGTATCTTCCAATTTTGGAAATCCGGCAGTAAAATAAACGGAAAGTATATTTTCCGATTTTTGTTGAAACAAATGATTTATTCTATTCATGTTTTTTGATTTTTGCTTTATCTTGTTTCAATTCATTCAAAAAGGTTTTAAGCTTCAGTTGATCTTTCAAACCGGGTTTTATCTCAAATTTACTGTTTAAATCAATTCCTGCGAATTTGGGATGCTCTATTTTCAAAATTGCTTCGGCATCATCAGCTGCAATGCCACCACTAAGTAAAAATGGTGTCTTTCCAACGTATTCATCTAGCATGTTCCAGTTAAACTTGACACCCGAGCCTCCATAAGCATCGGTTTTTGTATCAAAAAGAAAATAATCACAAGCGCCTTCATAATCTTTTGTAACTTTGAAATTATAAGCTTCAGCAATAGGAAACGCTTTTATTACAATGTATCCTGCCGATTTAAGTTCCTTACACATTTCAAACAACTCTGTACCATGGAGTTGAACACCATCCAATTTGTAATTATAAGCTATTGTAAGAATATTTTCTAGGTTTTCATTTACAAACACACCTATTTTTTTTATCGATGAAGGTAATGCTTTTAATGTCGCAGCATCCAACGGTTCAGCATATCGGGGAGATTTTGGATAGAAAATAAAACCCATAAAATCAGGCTTTAAACTTGCTATAGCTTCTATATTATCGGGGAATTTCATCCCACAAATTTTAATTTTCATCATTATTGAATAGTTATAAAGGCTCTATCTGTTGTATTTCTTCAATGAAATCTCTTAGTATTTCAGCTGGATTTTCTTCTTTCATAAAATTTTCACCCATTAGAAATCCCTTATAACCTACTTTTCGAAGTTCACGTACGGTTTCTACTTTAGAAATACCACTCTCACTCACTTTTACAAATTTATCGGGAATCAAATTTGCCAAATCAAATGAAACCTGAATGCTTTGTTCAAAGGTTTTCAAATTACGGTTGTTCACTCCAAGCATATCCACAAAATCATTGGCATGATTAAGTTCTTCGGCATTGTGGACTTCCAGCAATACTTCCAATCCTAATTCATGTGCTTTACAGGCAAGACTCAATGTTTGTTCCACCGTCAAAGCAGCAGCAATCAACAAAATCACATCTGCTCCAATTGCTTTAGCTTCATAAAGTTGATATTCGTCAATCACAAAATCTTTGCGCAAAACAGGACATGAAATTTGTGGACGGGCAGCCATCAAATCCATCGGCGTTCCTCCAAAATACTCCAAATCAGTAAGAATTGAAATACCAGAAGCGCCTGCAGCACTATAACCAGCTGTTACTTCTACCACATCGGCATCCTCGTGAATCCAACCCAACGAAGGCGACTTCCGTTTGAACTCAGAAATAATTCCTGATTCTGAATTTAGCAAACTTTGCTTCATCGACAAACATTTACGAGTAAAAGCAGGAGATTTTTCTAAAGCGGAAATAGGTAATTGTAGCTTACGCTCAGCCACTTCTATGGCTTTTGACGCTAGTATTTTATCTAATATAGTGGACATTATTAATTATTCAGTATTAAATTATTTTTCTGGAAACGAACTGATTTAAGTCGACATATTGACTTTGGACATTTGAATTTATACTTACGAATAAATTTCTTCAAACCGTACAAAAGCTTTTTTGGCTCTTCCACTTTCTAATGATTCTATTGCTTCAATTTTACAAAGTTCTAGATTTTTATCCGGGCAGCGGGTCTGAATAGCAAAAGCAGTATTTATTACCACTGCATCACGTTGAGCATTTGTGCTTTTATTATCAAGTACGTTCAACAGAATTTGAGAAGCTTCAGCAACAGTATCACCACCCCACAATTCACTTTGGGCTATTTTATTGTAACCAAGTTGTTCGGGTGTAAAAACAAATTCACCACTATTATTCGTGATTTTGCAAGTATCAGTCAAAGAAATTTCATCGTAACCATCCAAACTGAGCGCAATTGTATATTGGCAACCCATACTTTGATAAATGTAATTATACAATCGCATCATTTTCAAATTATAAACGCCTAAACACTGATAATGAGGCTGAACTGGACTAATTAGTGGCCCCAAGACATTGAAAAAAGTACGAACACCCAAGTTTTTACGAACTGGTGCTACATTTTTCATGGCAGGATTACAAAGCGGTGCGTGTAGGTAAGCAAAGCCAGATTCGTCGAGTGACCGTTTTACAATGTTCAAATCAGTTGTGAATTTCGCACCAAAATACTCCAAAACATTTGACGAACCGCTCACCGAAGTTGCACCGTAGTTGCCATGTTTTGCTACTTTATACCCAGCACCTGCCACAGCAAAACAACTGCAAGTGGAAATGTTGAACGTGTTTTTTCCGTCACCACCTGTTCCAACAATATCCAATGGTTCGAATTCGGATAAATCCATTGGAATTGCCATATTCAACAATGCATTGCGAAAGCCAATAACTTCTTCTAATTCAATACTTCGCATCAAGTAAACTGAAATAAATGCCGCAATTTGAGATTCGTTATATTTACCGGCACCAATGTTCGTCATTACCTCGGCAGCTTCTTGAGTTGTGAGCGATTGGTGATTGAATAATCTATTTAGTATTTGTTTCATGATTGTAGTTTTATATCAACTTATCAAAAGTTAATATTTTAAAAGTTACAGGTTTGATTCCAACCAATTTTTCAGCATTTGCTCACCATCAGGTGTCAAAACAGATTCTGGATGAAATTGAACACCACGAACATCATAAGTTTTGTGTGCCAATGCCATTATCATTCCTTCTTCGTCAACTGCAGTAATGGTCAAACACTCTGGTAAAGTCGATTTCTCAGCAGCCCATGAATGATAACGACCTACTTCTAGTTGTTTCGGCAAACCATTAAACAACACATCTTCTTCCAACACATCCACTATTGAACTAACGCCATGATGAACTTCTGTTAGGTTAATTAATGTTCCACCAAATGCTTCTGCAATGGCTTGCTCACCAAGGCAAACTCCTAAAATGCTCTTTGTTGGAGCAAAAGTCCGAATCACATCAAGCAGAATGCCTGATTCGGAAGGAACTCCTGGTCCTGGTGAAAGAATTATTTTATCAAATCCGGCAATTTCTTCCAGACTTATTTGGTCGTTTCTATGTACTTCCAAGTTGGTATATCCCAACTTTCTGACCGCATGAACCAAATTATAGGTAAACGAATCGTAATTGTCAAAAACTAATATACGGCAATCCTTTGCCCCTAAATGGGAACTTTCGTTTGTTTTATTTTGTGTGTTTGCTTCTATATTATTCATATTGAATATTTTAAAATAATCAGTAGTATAGTTTTTCCCTCTCTCTTGAAGTCGGGATTTATTTATTCGATGTTGATGCCACATCAACAGCCTTTTTAAGTGCTGCCAACTTATTGTTAACTTCCTGTAATTCACTTTCTTCATCCGATTTGGCTACAATTCCTGCTCCAGCTTGGTAATATAGCGTATTATTTTTGCTTACAAAAGAACGAATGGTGATAGCTTGATTGAAACTTCCGTCGAATCCAATATAACCTATACAACCACCATAAGGGCCACGGTCATGCGGTTCTATACTGTCAATCAATTGCATAGCCTTAATTTTTGGAGCTCCGGAAAGTGTTCCGGCAGGAAAAGTATCTGCAAATAGTTTAATCACTTTAGTGTCGGGTTTCAACTTTCCACTTACGCTAGAAACCAAATGCAAAACGTGTGAATAGTATTGAACTTCTCGGAACACTTCAACTTCAACATGGTCGGCATTTCGGCTTAAATCATTGCGGGCCAAATCAACCAGCATCACATGTTCTGCATTTTCTTTTTTGTCCTGACGAAGTTTTTCTGCCAATTGAAAATCTTTTTCATCATCGCCAGTTCTACGGAATGTACCCGCAATTGGTTTAATATAAGCTTTTTGCTTCTTTGCATCTACCACCAAATGCGCTTCGGGTGACGACCCAAAAATACGGAAATCACCAAAGTTGAAGTAGAACAAATAAGGTGAGGGATTTACCGAACGTAAAGTGCGATATAGCATAAAATCATCCCCTTTAAATTCTTGATAAAAACGACGCGAAAGTACAATTTGGAATACATTTCCTTTGTAACACTGCTCTTTACCTTTGCGAACCATTGCTTTGTATTCCTCATTAGTAATGTCGCATTTTTCTTCGCCTATAGCTTTGAAATCGTAAGTTGCAAAATTATTAGCAAGCAAAATTTCTTCAATTTCATGAATAGAACTTTCTTCGTTTGGCAACAAGTTTTCGATGATAGTCAGCTCATTATTAAAATGATTGACCGCTATAATGTATTTGAAAAGTACATAATGTAAACCCGGCATACTTCCCGGGACAGTATGACGAGCTGATAGTTTTACATCTTCAAAATACTGCACCGATTCGTATGATGAATAACCAAACAGTCCATTTACACCTACCGGATTATCATTTTCAACCAAGTTGACGGATTTCAAAAACACATCGAAACGCTCAGCGACAGTCAACTTACTAGTCACTTGTGTTTGAATTTTGCTGCCATCAGGATATTCTTCTGTAATCACAAAATTATTTACCGAAATCCCACCAATCGGGCAAAATCCAATATATGAAAAGCTATTTTCAACTCCGTGATAATCTGAGCTTTCCAACAAAACTGAATTAGCATATAAATCACGAATTTTGAGATATATTCCAACCGGCGTTTGGAGGTCGGCAAGCATTTTTTTTGATTTTACAATTAGTTCCATAATATTTTAGTCGACAGTCGCCTGTCTTCAGTCATTAACAGAGTCTGGTGACTGGAGACCGGTGACGATAATTATTTATAATATTTTATGTACGTATCCATATCTTTATCACCTCTACCCGAAACTGTGAGAACCACAATATCGTCAGGTTTGAAAGTGTCTTTTTCTTTTTTCAGTAACGCCAATGCGTGAGCTGATTCAATCGCAGGAATGATTCCTTCCAACAATGTCAATTCGAATGCTGCTTCCAACGCTTCGTCATCATTAATTGCGTGAACTTTGGTACGACCAATTTTTGCAAAGAAAGCATGAGCCGGTCCAATGCCTGGATAATCCAATCCTGCTGAAATAGAATAAGGTTCAATTATTTGACCATCTTCGTCTTGCATCAACAATGTGCGAAAACCATGAATAATCCCTTTGGTTCCAATACTAATGGTTGCAGCTGTTTCGCCGGTTTCAATACCCAAACCACCCGCTTCAGCCGAAATAATCTTGACCCGTTCATCATTCAAAAAATGATAATAAGTTCCCATGGCATTACTTCCACCGCCGACGCAAGCCATTAAATAATCTGGATATTCACGACCAACTTGTTCTTGCAACTGCCATTTAATTTCCTCGCTGATAACTGATTGGAAAAATCCAACCATATCGGGATATGGATGCGGTCCAACAGTAGAACCAATGATATAAAATGAATCGGGATTAGAGCACCAGTAACGAATGGCTTCATTGGTAGCATCCTTCAAAGTCCAATTACCGCTGGTTACTGGTTCGACCGTTGCACCCAACATACGCATTTTTTGAACATTCAAAAATTGTCGTTCCACATCTGTTTTTCCCATAAACACGATACATTCCAGACCCATCAAAGCACAAGCGGTAGCGGTTGCCACTCCATGTTGACCAGCACCTGTTTCAGCAATAATACGGGTTTTCCCCATACGTTTCGCTAACAAAATTTGGCCCAAAGCATTATTGATTTTATGTGCGCCGGTATGGTTCAAATCTTCTCGTTTCAGATAGATTTTAGTGTTGTATTTATCAGATAATCGTTTCGCAAAATAAAGAGGTGAAGGACGTCCTACATAGTTTTTAAGCAAATCGTAGTATTCAGCCTTGAACGAAGCATCTTCTTTAATTGAAAAATAGGCTTCTTTGAGGCGTTCCACCGTTCCATGCAGAATTTCGGGAATGTATGCTCCACCAAATTCGCCGTAATATCCGTTTGAGTCAATATCGTATTTCATAAAGAGTTGTAAGTATAAAATTAAAAAGAATCAGGCTTCAATTGTAAATAGTAAATGAAAAAAGGCTTATCGTGAGTTACGATAAGCCTTTTTTATATTTTGTTTTTGACAATAATATATATAGCTGTTACACTCACGATTTGAATAAACGTGTGTGCCACCAACCATTGTTATTTGTCAAAATTGAATTCATCATTCTAAGTATATTGTTTTGAAAGTGCAAAGGTGATAATTTTATTTTATTTGACCAAGAAAATTTGGAACTATTTTTTTCAAAGTGATCAAACATAAACGAAAAAATATCATATCTATTTGATATTCTACATATTATGTACGAAACAATCACAAAACAACAAAAGATGTCAATTGCTTTCGTTATTCAGTTTTTTTTCCGAAATTTGCAGACTTAAAAATACGGAGAAAATCCGTTTAATTTTAAGATAAAAAAATAGCGTGAAAGAGACAAAGTACATTTTTGTAACCGGTGGAGTTACGTCATCGTTAGGCAAGGGAATTATAGCAGCATCCCTAGGGAAACTATTACAAGCCCGTGGTTTTAAGGTTACTAACCAAAAACTTGATCCTTATATCAACATTGATCCAGGGACATTAAATCCTTACGAACATGGCGAATGCTATGTAACTGTGGATGGACATGAAGCCGACCTTGACCTTGGTCATTATGAACGCTTTTTGAATGTTGAGACCCATCGCGCTAACAATATTACCACTGGTCGCATTTATCAAAACGTAATCAACAAAGAGCGACGTGGCGATTATTTGGGAAAAACAGTACAAATCATCCCTCATATTACCGACGAAATCAAAAAGAATATCAAGCAATTAGGCAGCAAAGGTGAGTTCGACTTTGTAATTACCGAAATTGGAGGTACTGTTGGTGACATCGAATCGTTACCTTATATTGAAAGCGTTCGTCAATTAAAATGGGAACTTGGCAAAAACTGCTTGATTATTCATCTTACCTACGTTCCTTATTTGGCAGCTGCCAAGGAATTGAAAACAAAACCAACGCAACATTCAGTGAAAGCTTTGCAAGAACAAGGCGTTCAGGCTGACATTTTGGTGTTACGTACGGAGCATAATATTTCGACCGAAATTCGCAAAAAAGTAGCTTTGTTTTGCAATGTAGAAACATCAGCTGTTATGCAATCAATCGATGTACCAACCATCTACCGTGTGCCCTTGAACATGCAACAAGAAAAGTTAGATGAAGTGGTGCTCACCAAAATGGGTTTCGACTTGGCAAAAACACCAGCTGCCGATATGGTCAAATGGATTGAGTTTGTAGAAAAATTGGAGAATGCAACAGAAGTTGTGCGCATTGGTATCGTTGGAAAATATGTTCAATTACCTGATGCTTACAAATCCATCATCGAATCACTACTACATGCAAGTGCTTATAATAACAAGAAACTGAAATTGGAACTTGTTCTTTCTGATAAATTAACGGAAGAAAATGTAGAGAAAAAATTGTCTAATCTTTCTGGAATTATTGTTGCACCTGGATTTGGACCTCGAGGAATGGAAGGCAAGTTCACTGCTTTGAAATATGCACGTGAGAACAATATGCCTTGTTTGGGTATTTGTATGGGAATGCAAACCATGTCTATCGAATTTGCGCGTAACGTATTAGGTTATGCTGATGCAAATAGTACTGAAATTGATGATAGTACAACCCACAATGTTGTAGATATTATGGACGAACAAAAAGACATTCTGAATCTCGGCGGTAGTATGCGTTTGGGTGCATATAAATGCAAATTAAAAAAAGGCACAAAAGCTTTTGAAATTTACGGAAAAGAAAATATCAGCGAACGACACCGCCATCGTTTTGAATTCAACAACGCTTACAAAGAAGAGTTTGAAAATGCTGGCATGATTTGTAGCGGAATGAACGAAGAGTCTAATTTGGTGGAAATCATCGAGTTAAAATCGCACAAATGGTACGTAGGTGTTCAATTTCATCCAGAATATAGCAGTACGGTTGTGAAACCACATCCTCTGTTTATTAGCTTTATGAAAGCAGCGATTGAGAAATGACCCATAACCTCTAAAAGGGAACTGGATTAGTTTCAACAACTTAATTTTTTGACACTAAATTAAAAAAAAACAAAATAGTAGTAACTTAATTCTCCGCCAAATCGCGGACTAGGGGTAATATTAAATTTTTATGGATAAAAATACGATTCTAGGATTTGTGCTGATTGCACTAATAATTATTGGCTTTTCGCAGCTGAATAAACCAAGCGAAAAACAAATTGCCGACCAAAAGCGATTTAACGATTCTATAGCGCTAGTTGAGAAGGCTAAAATTGAAGTGAGCAATAATAAAGTAGTTGATGCTGTTTTGCCAGATTCTCTAGTACAAAATGATACAGCTTCTATTGCTAATTCATTTGGAGATTTTAGTGCTTCTGCTGCTGGTGTTGAGAAATTCTATACTCTTGAGAATGAATTGGTAAAACTAACATTCAGCAACAAAGGTGGCCGCGTTTATTCTGCACAATTGAAAAAATACTCGAAACGCGATTCATTGGAAAAAAACCAACCATTGATTCTATTTGATGGAAAAGAAAGTAGTTTGGGCTTTACTTTGGTAACAAAAAACAACCGAGTTGTAAACACAGGCAATTTGTATTTTGAGCCAGTATCGGAAGTTACAACAGACAATAAAGGTAACCAAACCTTAATTCTACGTCTGAAAACAACAGGCGCCGGCTATATGGATTTTGCTTATACACTTCCGGCCAAAGATTATATGCTTAGTTTTGGAATCAAAGCTAACAACATGAATTCTGTAATGCCAGTAGGAACTAACTTCTTGGAAATGCAATGGAAATCAAAAATCCGTCAGCAAGAAAAAGGACGTAAATTTGAAAATCAATATTCCTCTCTTGATTATAAATTCGTTGCTGATGATATTGAAAAAATGAGCGAAAGCAAAAACGACGAAAAATCTTTGACGAATAAAGTGAAGTGGATTGCTTTTAAAGATCAGTTTTTCAGCACTATATTTATCGCAAACGATGCTTTTAGCTCTACAAAATTGGATAGTAAATTAGAACCAGAAGATTCTAATTATCTAAAATCTTATGCCGCAGAAATGACAGTAGGTTTCGACCCAACAGGAAAACAGCCAACTACCTTCAGAATATTTTTTGGTCCAAATCAATATAAAATTCTTTCGGGATATGACAAAGGCGTTGAGTCGGATGCAAAACTGCAATTAAACAACTTAATTCCACTTGGTTGGGGTATTTTTGGCTGGGTAAACAAATTTGCCATTATTCCAATGTTTAATTTCTTTAGTAGCTTTATGAGTAGTTTTGGTTTGATTATATTGCTCATGACAATAGTAATCAAACTAGTGCTTTCACCATTGACATACAAATCATACATTTCGAGTGCTAAAATGCGGGTATTGAAACCTGAAATTGACGAAATAAATGCTCGAATCCCATCAGACAAAGCTGCTGAGCGTCAAAAAGCAACAATGGAATTGTATGGGAAAGTGGGTGTTAGTCCTATGAGTGGCTGTTTGCCAACCATGCTTCAAATGCCAATTTTGTTCGCATTATTCAGTTTCTTCCCTGCAGCTATTGAGTTACGCCAACAAAGTTTCTTATGGGCAACCGACCTTTCAACCTACGATGCCATTTGGACCTGGAATACATATATTCCACTCATCACACCATATTTTGGCAATCACCTCAGCTTGTTTTGTTTATTAATGACAATAACCAGTATTGCATCAACTCAAATGAATATGTCGAGCACAGGCGGTAATGAACAAATCCCAGGAATGAAATGGATGATGTACTTGATGCCGGTAATGTTCATGTTTATGTTCAATAATTACGCATCGGGATTGAGCTATTACTATTTCATTTCAACCTTAATTACTGTAATTCAAACATATATTATTCGCGCTACAGTTGATGAGAAAAAAATACTTGCTGAATTACATGCAAAACGAAGTAGTAACGCTAAAAAACCAGCCAAGAAAAGTGGATTTATGGACAGGCTGGAAAAAATGCAACGTGAACAACAAAAGGCTGTTAAAGGTAAAAAATAATTGACCATTTAAACATTATTCAAGAAAAACGCAAACGGCAGGTTAAGACTTTGCATTTTGCGTTTTTCCATTTTACATATAATTACTACCAAAATGAAGACCATAAAACTAAATTTGGCAATTCTAATCAGCATCACACTGATTTTCAATGCCTGTGGCAAAAAAAATCGGTTTGAAATAGATACAACAAAAAATCGCATAGAGGTAAAAATTCAACGTTTCGACTCCGCTTTAATATCAATTGACACTACAAATAAAAACTTTCAAAGTCAATTGAATAATAAATTCCCTAAATTTCTCCCTATTTATTCTTCTGACATATTGAATATTGAACTAAAAGACACCTCAGCAGTTCGTAAGTCATTTACTCAATTTCTGGGTGATTCTACATTTTCAAGCGTGAATAAAAAAACCATGCAAACTTTCGGGAATATATCTGACATAGAAAAAAAGGTTTCGAATGCTTTTACATATATTCATTTTTATTTCCCTGAAGTAAAGCTACCTGAGGTTTATTTTTTCGTTTCGGGTTTTAATCGTTCGATACTACTTAATGAAAATTTTATTGGAATTGGTACAGATTTATATCTTGGGAGTGATTATTCTTTATACAAAAGTCTCACTTACAAGTATTTGACATACAACATGAAAAGAGAATCGGTTGCAGCAGATTTGGTTTCCGCAACACTTTTCAGGATGTTTCCGATTAACAGCTCTAAGGACAGATTATTGGATAATATGCTTTTTAGAGGGAAAATTATGTATTTGCAATCACAATTTATGCCGGAAGAAAAACCAGAAAACCTCATGGGTTATACCACAGAACAGTGGAATTGGAGTAAAAAGAACGAAAAGGGTATTTGGGCTGCAATTATTGACAATAAAGATTTGTTTTCGACTAATGTGTTGTTAATTCGTAAATATATGAACGAGGCACCATTTACATCACCAATTTCACAAGATTCCCCTGGCAGATTGGGCACATGGCTGGGGTGGCAAATAGTGGATAGTTATATGAATAATAATAATAAAGTGGGATTAGAGGAACTGATGAATGAAAACAATTATCAGAAGATACTTGAAGAATCAAAGTATAGACCTTAGGAAAGGGTAAGTAAGTTTATAGGTTTGAAATTTTCAGGATTATATATAAAAAAAAGACCCAATCAACAAATGATAAGGTCTTTTGAAATTAAATCGTGATAATTAAACTGGACTGATTGCTTCTGAAGGACAAACATCAGCACAAGTGCCGCAATCTGTGCAAATATCAGCATCAATAACATAGATATCACCTTCTGCAATTGCGTCAACAGGACATTCGCTGATACATGAGCCGCAAGCTATACAATCTTCTGAAATAACGTAAGCCATTTTTTTAAGTTTTTTGTTAGTACTAATTAGTTTTGCAAAAGTATAACTTTTTCTATATCAAAAAAAATTTTTTCAACTATTTTTTACTATTAAAAGCAAATAATAAACTCCATATGGATTATAAAGAGTTTCGAACAACATACAGCACTGATTATCTGAAATATAACTAACATGAAACATTCCAAGGCTAAATCTAAAATTATATTCCATTTATTTATCAAAATCACAATAAAGAATTAAGAAAGAAGGGATTCGAGTTACTTAATCAACATGCAATGTTACATTTCTATGAAATTTACATGAAATAAAAGTAATAAGTAAGACAGTTTTTAGTACATTTGTGCCTTAATTGAATAACTAAAATAGACATCAGAAATTTAAAATAGTCATCGTAAATTTCAATACATGCATTTACTGTATAACTAACAACAAAACAAGTACTTACATTTCATATCCTCTAAATTATTTTTATCATGAACAACTTTTTCGACAAATTCGTACCTAAAGAACCTAAATTTTTTCCAATACTGAAAGAAATGGCAGAAGTAATCTTAGTCGCTTCTGATTTAATAATTGAATGTGTTCAAAAAGACAATCATGAATCTGCAATTGAATACTACAAAAAAATAAAAGTACAAGAAAAGAAAGGTGATGCGTTGTCAGTTAAAATATTTGATGAACTAAATTCTACGTTTATTACACCGTTTGACCGTGAAGACATTCATCATTTAGCTGACAGATTGGATGACGTGACCGACTATATTAACAGTTGCGCAAAACGTATTGTTCTTTATAATCCAAAAGCATTGCCACAAAGTGCAGTGGAATTGGCCAAATTGATTAAAGAAGGAGCAGTAACTATAAGCAAAGCTGTTGATGAACTGGATGTTATGAAAAAGAACTCCAAAAAAATCAAGGAGTATTGTGTGGAATTACATGATATCGAAAATAGAGCAGATGATGTATATGAAAATTTTCTAATTGAATTGTTTGCAAAAGAGAAAGATGCTGTAGAAATCATCAAATTAAAAGAAATTATGTATGAGCTTGAAAAAGCTACAGATGCTGCAGAATATGTAGGTAAAATCATCAAAACCATTATTGTTAAGTACGCCTAACAGTTAATGAGTAATTAGACTTACTGCCAATTGTTATAATACTAACAATTGCAATAGTTTTAAATAGCCAATTTGAATTTACTTAATATTCTAACAATGAACCCATTATCTCTATTAATACTCATTATTGCCTTGGCTTTAGTGTTTGATTTTATCAACGGTTTTCACGATGCTGCCAATTCCATTGCTACCATCGTTTCTACTAAAGTACTTTCGCCTTTCCAAGCAGTTTTATGGGCTGCATTTTTTAATTTCGTTGCCTTTTTCATTGCCAAATATATTATCGGAGAATTTGGAATTGCTGATACTGTAGCAAAAACGGTAATTAGTGTCAGAAAGAAAACACCCTATTTTTTTCAACAATCTTATTGATCCAAAATGATTCAATTTCATTTCGGTCTTATTTTGATTTATTTCGTTGTGTTTTGTGAACAAATTATCAATCATG
>Ga0247844_1000855_pt1 | contig 60671 bp, 56 predicted proteins | sample LaCtaG_FD_192421 | JGI IMG/M metagenome (GOLD analysis project Ga0247844, IMG submission 192421) | Freshwater microbial communities from meromictic Lake La Cruz, Castile-La Mancha, Spain - LaCruzMarch201714.5m_1 | ecosystem: Environmental > Aquatic > Freshwater > Lake | place: Spain: Castile-La... | reverse complement strand
TGCGCTTCTCTCAATATCCCGATAATTTGCTCTTCACTAAATCGACTTCTTTTCATTTTGTTCTGCTCCCTTTTCTTTGAGCAGAACTCCACTTTTGTCACGTCCACTTTTTGGGGGGCAGGTCATGGGTATCCTTGCCGCACTACTGATTCCGTTGGTCGGCAAGATGATGGACAAAGCCGGCATGACTGCGGACCTGAACAACTTAAAGCAGATCGGGCAGGGGATTGCGGGCTTTGTAGCGGATAATGACGGGCGGATTCCGCACAAGTCGATCCCCCTCATGGGGAACGCCAATGCGAACTTCATGGAGTCTGTGGATCGCATGATGGCGCCGGATTCGAAGTTTTCCACCGCGAGTCAGTATAACTACCTGCGCCGTCCGGTTTGGTATTCCAAGGCTTTTGCCAAGATGCCGTCCGGGCAATCGTTCAACAAGAATACGCAGTGGTATTGGGGCACCGCATGGGGAATGAATGTGTATCTTTGGGAGAATTCATCACCGCTGAACAGCCCGAATTTTGATGGTTACATCAACCGTGCGCCGGATCGGGCGAAGCTCGTTCTCGTCGGGGAGAAAAACCGTGCAGGAGGCCACTTTTTCGATCCAAGAAATGCGCCGGTCTTCGAAGATAATGTGCAAACCGAATATCGGGTATCCCGCAACGGCAAAGCATATTATTTGTTCGCGGATTACCACATCGATTTGATTGAAGGAGATCAGTCGGTGGCCACGAACCCGGAGTTTAAGTCTTACGACCCGGCAAACCGGTTGTATTACGCTTGGCAGTAAGCGCCGCTCCACGGCTTAGGGATTCAGGATTCTAAAACCACGGATCTCACGGAGGGGACGGATGGTTGGAAATGGCGGATTTCGTGTCATTTCAAACCTGCCAGGGCCCAAAGCAATCACCGCTTATACCAGCGGCGGTTTCGTTGGCCGAGGCAGTGTGAGCGTTAAGAATGTGGCGAACAGCACGAGCGCTGCTCCGACCCAAAGCGGGGTGCGCGCATAGGCCTCGATAGGTTTGGTGACATCCATTGCGAGAAGCAGTCCGGCGATGGCCGGGCCTACCCAGCGTGCCAAGCTCCCGGCGGATTGAAACAACCCGAGTGCCCGGCCCTGCCAGTCTTGATCGACACTGCGCGACGCCAGTCCGGTCAGCGTCGGGGTGAGTAGGCTGTTCCCAATCGCTATGCCGGCGCTCGCCAGCAGTAATCCCGTCAGGCTCGAAGTGAGGGGCAACCAGAACAAGCTGCCAGCAAGAAAGAGCCCACCCGCAAATGCCAGCCGGATCTCACCAAACATTTTCACCAAGCGGCCAATCAGTCCGCCTTGAATCAACACTCCGATCACACCCACCATCGCCAGGATTTTTCCTGTTGCCGCGGGGCCCATCTCGTAGCGATGAAGAATAAACAGGGCAAAAACAAAAGTGAGCATCGAGAAGCCGGCGATGACAAAAAAATACACCCCGGTCACGACTTGGTAGGTCCGAGCATCTGCATGGCGGAAAACCGCGAAGACGGATTCGTGTTTCCCGACGCCACGGCGTTCCGGTGGCAAGCTTTCGGGTAAGACGCGCCAGACGAGGATGGCACTCACCAGCGCGAGGCCTGCAGCCACATACATCGGAGCGGCATAGCCGAATTTGTCGCCCACGATGCCGCCGATGGCTGGTCCAAAGACAAAGCCAAGACCGAATGCCGCACCGAGCAGCCCCATCGCTTTCGAGCGTTCTTCACGCGATGTGATGTCCGCTAGGTATGCCTGGGCAGTCCCGATATTGCCGCCGCAAAATCCTGCCAACAACCGGGCGGCAAATAGCACCCAAAGCGCACCGGCCAGACCCATGATCACAAACCCGACGGCCGTGCCGAACAGGCTAATGAAAAGCACCGGCTTCCTGCCCGTGCGGTCAGAGATTTTTCCCCACACGGGCGAAGCAAAAAACTGCGCAAATGAAAATGCTGCGACCAACAATCCATTCTGTACCGCAGTCGCACCGAAATGCTCCGCATACAGCGGCAGCACAGGAATCACGATGCCAAACCCGACCATATCGATAAAGATCGTGAGAAAAATGATGCCCATCTGGGCGCGTTTGGGATTCATGAGAATTTTAGATCAGACGCATCTGCCGGGCACGGCCCGGCAGTCGGGTAAATCTGCGTGGCTTGCGGCTTCGCATGCTAGGGAGTTGGCGAGGTCGCCGCATTTTCGATCATGCTGTTGAATGCGTCCGTAGCCGAAAGGACGGCGGCCTTTGGCCCCGTCATCTTAACAAAGACATTCCCTTGCGAGCCTTCAAGGATGGCGCCGAGAAGTGCATAGTCTGTCATCGGTGTCGTTGGTCCGCCCGGCATGCCGCTGTTGAAGGTCCCGGACGCCGTCACGAATGACACCCTCGTGGGGCCGTATTGCTCGACACGTTGCATCGCATTTGTCGCCGACGCACCACCGCTGAATTGACCCACCCAGCGCTGAATGTTCGCATCAACGCTCCCACCTTGATCCGGACCGAAGTAAAAAAACGTCACCTCTGCTGCCGCACTTCCATCCACGCCTGGCGGTGCCAACTCAGCCTTCCGCATTGCTGAAGACGGCACCACCCATGCCCAATCGGCTGGGCGCTCAAATTTAAATGTTGCCACTGAAAACTCCATTGGGTCAGCAGCTCGGAGCGGTGTCGTCTGAAAGGTGAGGATTGCGGCAAGCGATAGGAGTAAAATCGAGCGATGATAAGACGTCATACCAGCATTCATACGATTGTCATCCGACTCCGGCAACCGCGAAGTCGTCACAGCGGACGCATGTCATTCCGCAACATCACCACAACAGGAGTGCCGAGCGTTTTCGTATCCACTGCCAGCGGCGTTATCGCGTTGGAGAACCATGGACGGCCAGCCACGATGATCTGCACGAATAAGAGCGGGCGTCCTGTCGCGCTAAGTGTGGCCTCGTCCACGGGAAGATCAAACGCAAATGGCGGGAGCCCGGATGCCGGTTGTTCGCTGGTCGCAATTGGGCGCCCGTTGCCCTCGGCAGCGGCATCTAAAAGGCTGATATGAATTCTGGAACCCGAGGGGAGGGTGATGGATTCTTGGTAGGTGATCGTTCCCGAGATTCGAGGTTTTGACGGTTCGTGCCGCAGCTCGCCCGGCATTTCTTTGGCGCAACCCGCTAGCAGCAAAATCAACAGCCCGATCGCCGGCCATGTTCGAACGTTTCCCACGGTTTAGAGAGCGAACAAGTCTTCGAAATCCGAGAGATCCAGCTCGGTTTGGCCGGGGAATAGCTCAGCGCGGATTGGGATGGGCAGCAGAGTCTCCAGGATCGCTCGATTCGTTGACGCTGCCGGGGAGTCATTGGCTATCCGGTTATTCAGCACGATTCCGGCGCATGGCACGCCCCGCCGCTGAAGGCTGTCCACCGTGAGCAACGTGTGGTTCAACGCGCCCAGTTTGTTATCGACCACAATCAGAACCGGGATCTCCAGATCAATTGCGAGATCCGCAATGAAGTAATCCGGCAGGATCGGGACGAGCCATCCGCCGGCACCTTCGACGATCACGGACGAGTATGTCTCCTTGAGCCGATTGAATGTGGAGAAGATCGGACCCAAATCGACTTGGGTCCCTGCCAGCACGGCCGCGGTGAGGGGAGCCAGCGGTTGATCGAATGACACAGGGTTTAGATCCGTCAGAGATCCGGTGTAGTCGGATGCGGCAGCAATCGTCGCAACGTCGGACAACGCGTCGCAGGAAATGGGTTTCATCCCGACCGCGTTGACTCCGCGGTTTCGGAGTGCCCGCAGGAGCAGGGCGGTGAAATAGGTTTTTCCGACGTCCGTGTCCGTTCCGGTGATGAAGAGGTTCATAAGTTTGAGGTGGTCGGCGGTGCGGGTGGTTCGTGAGGTCAGTTTCTTTTGGTCTGCGAGTCGTGAGAGGTCACTTCAATAAAAAGGTCCTCGAGCGTGCGTTGTGGGCGATGGGACTGCACGAGAGATCCTCCCTCGGCTGCCACAAGTGCTGCGATTTTTTCGTTGAGGCCGGGCGGGGCATTTTCGACCACATATTGGGTTTGGTTTCCGATTTCGATGAGCTTGTCGAGCGAACCATATTTGAGCATCTGACCGCGCGCCATGATCCCCACGCGGTCGCAGACCTCTTGAACCTGCTCAAGCAGGTGAGATGTCAGGAGCACCGTCATCCCGCGCTTTTTGAGTCCGAGTATGAGGTCACGAATTTGCCGCGATCCCACGGGATCAACACCCGCCGTAGGTTCATCGAGGACGACAAGCCGTGGGTCTTGCACGATGGCTTGAGCTAGGCCGATCCGTTGTAGCATACCTTTAGAAAACGTCCCGACTCGGCGGTCGCGTGCCTCTTCAAGCCCAACCAGCGCGAGAAGCTCGTTGGTCCGGTTATCTAATGCGCGCCCGCTCAGCCCGCACAATTTTCCGTAGAACCGGACGGTTTCCGCAGCGGTCAGGAATTTGTAAAAATACGGATTTTCCGGCAGGAACCCAACCTCTCGACGTGCAGGGAAATCGCGGCTGTCGAATCCAAAGACCTGGGCGGATCCCGTGGTCGGTGTGACGAGCCCCAGCAGCACCTTGAGCGTCGTGCTCTTGCCGCATCCGTTGGGTCCGAGCAAACCAAAAACTTCGCCCTCTTGCACCTCGAGCGAGAGGTCTCGCACGGCGACCAAACGCTCGCGCTTCCATGGCACGGGGAACACTTTGGTGAGGTTTTTGATTGAAACAGCGACGCTCATTGGAGGCAGTCTAATCTAAAATCCTGAATCCACGCAAACCCGATTCCGCGGCGCACGGCTGCACCGATTCCTCTTGGATGTGGCCCGCAAGCGCGCTCTCACGCACGGCCTGCAAAAAGGCATCCACCTCGTCCGCGTCGCCTTGCAAGCGCTGCTCTACTCGGCCATCCGCGAGGTTTTTTATCGTCCCGACGACATCAAAGCCCCGAGCGATCGACTTCGCCGTAAACCGGAACCCAACGCCCTGCACATGTCCTGTGTAATGCACGATGACAGCTTTCATCCCGCGCGCACCTGACCCGTTCCTCGAATCAAATACCGATACGTCGTGAGTTCCGCCAATGCCATCGGTCCGCGCGCATGCAGTTTGTCCGTGCTGATACCGATCTCGGCACCAAAGCCGAACTCCCCGCCGTCGGTGAAACGGGTTGATGCGTTCCAATATACCGTCGCCGAATCGATCGATTGCAAAAACTGCTCCGCAGTCGCCGCGTTTGCCGTCACGATGGCATCGCTGTGGTGCGATCCAAACGTCTCGATGTGGTCAATCGCCTCCGCCAATCCGCTCACGACGCGCACGCCCAGCACGAGGTCGAGGTGCTCGGTGGTCCAATCTGCGTCTGTTGCCGGGCGGATATTCGGGTAGCCCGAGTTTTTCAAAATTGTAGCCGCGGATTCATCCGCTCGAAGCTCGACGTTGGCCGGCGCTAGCATTGCGGCGATGGTCGGAAGTGCGGCCTCGGCGATGGATTCGTGCACGAGCAACGTTTCGACGGCGTTGCACGCGCTCGGGCGCTGGACCTTGGCGTTGAAAACAATGTCAGTGGCCATTGGGATATCCGCCTCGGCATCGACGTAAACATGACAAATCCCGTCCAGGTGTTTGATTACCGGCATGCGCGCGTGCTGGATCACCGCCTCGATTAACCCGCGACCGCCCCTCGGCACAATCACATCGATACACGAATCCATGCGCGCCATCGACTGGACCGCGGCCCGATCGGTAATCGGAATCAACTGAACCGCATCCTCGGGCAATCCAGCCGATTCGCCACCCCGTTGCAGCGCTGCGGCAATGGCCGTGTTCGAGCGGATGCTTTCCGAACCTCCCCGCAGGATGACCGCGTTCCCGGTTTTGATGCACAGGACCGCCGCGTCGCTGGTCACGTTCGGGCGGGATTCGTAGATGATTCCAATCACGCCGATCGGCTTCCGGATTTTTTGGATGGTGATCCCGTTGGGACGTGTCCACTCGGCCAGGCATTCATTTACCGGATCGGACAATGCCGCCACGTCCCGAACCCCCTGCGCCATGGCTGCGATACGGTCCGGCGTTAACCGCAGGCGATCAATCGATGCCGCCGTCAACCCATGCGCTCCAGCCGCCGCAACGTCCTCTGCATTCGCCGCCAAAATGCCCAGCGTATCCGCAATCAAGGCGTCTGCCATGCCCAGCAGCACAGCATTTTTCGTCTGCGTATCCAGCACCGAGAGCCGGCGCGCAGCGGATCGTGCGCGTCGGCCAATGGTCAAAATAAGGGATTCGATATCAGTGCTCACGGCGGGTCTTATGCATTTTCAGGAGATGCAGTATCAGATACATCCACCCCGGCGATCTGTCGAGCGAACCGGGCTGCGGATTTTGGATTACTCGCGGGGAATTTTTTTCTATGGGTGACGATTTTGCAGCTTTTGAAATTTCCGATAGCTACGTCTTGCGTGGCGTGGTTCACTACGGGTGATGGATGCTGAGATTCTAGCGCGCGTGCAGTTTGCGTTCACTATCATGTTCCATTACATCTACCCGCCGCTGAGCATCGGGTTGGGAGTGGTGCTGGTCATCATGGAAACTTTGTGGCTGAAAACCGGGAATCCGAAATTCCACAACATGGCGCGCTACTGGACGCGAGTGTTTGCGCTCACCTTCGCCATCGGAGTCGCCACGGGCATCGTGATGGAGTTCGAATTCGGCACGAATTGGGCCACCTACTCGCGCTTCGTCGGAGATATCTTCGGCAGTGCGCTTGCGGCCGAGGGGATCTTTGCGTTTTTCTTGGAATCCGGGTTTTTGGCCGTGCTTTTGTTCGGATGGAATAAAGTCGGCCCCAAATTGCATTACTTCGCGACGTGGATGGTATGCTTGGGTTCTCACTTCAGCGCGGTGTGGATTGTCGTGGCAAACTCATGGATGCAAACGCCGTCTGGGTATCATCTGGAGCGCAAAGTGAATGGGGTGGCTGAAGTTTTGCCGCCGGGTCACATCGTGACCGAAGCAGACCTCGGAACTGTGCGCGCTGTGATCGATGATTTTTGGGCGATGGTATTTAATCCCTCATCCATCGATCGGCTGACGCATGTCATTTTTGGATGCTGGATGGCCGGTGCATTCCTCGTCATCAGCATCAGCGCGTATTACATCCTGCGGCAGCGGCATCTGGAATTTGCCAAATCCTCGATGCGCATCGGGCTTGCTTTTGGTGCGGTGGCAACATTTTTGCAGATTTTCGTGAGTGCAGATTCGACCGCCAAGGGGGTGGTTGTGAACCAGCCGATCAAGCTTGCTGCGATGGAGGGGGTTTACGAGACGCGGCCTTACACCCCGATGACATTGTTCGGATGGGTGGATACCAAAGAGGAGCGGGTGATCGGACCGCAGATTCCGGGGTTGCTCAGTTTTCTGGCCTTCAGCGATTTTGAAAAACCGGTCACGGGGCTCTTGGACCTCCCGCCGGATGACTTCCTCATGGCGCGGTATCCCACCGCCAGCCCGGAGGAAATCGTCGAAATCCGGCGCGGCTACTGGCCGCGCGTGAACTTCGTATTTCAGGTCTATCACATCATGATCATCGTAGGCACGGGCCTTCTGGGAATCATCGTGGTTGCGTTGTTTTTCTGGTGGCGCGGATGGATATTCAACACCGAATGGTGGGTGAGCCGGTGGTTTCTTGTGGTGCTGGTCCTTTCCGTCCTCGGACCGCAGATTGCGAACCAAGCGGGGTGGTTTACTGCCGAGATCGGACGGCAGCCGTGGGTCGTTTATGAGCTCTTGAAAACGTCGGACGCCATTTCGAAAGTCGTGCGCTCGGAAGAGATCCTCGCGTCGCTTATCATGTTTGCCTTTGTTTATGTGCTGCTCTTCGCGCTTTTCATCTACACGCTCACTCGAAAAATCCAGCACGGCCCCGACGACGAGGAGTCGAGCGAGGAGATGCCGGAAAGCTGGAAGGCTGTGATCCATCGCCGGAACAACCATCTTATCCAATAACCCGCCGCCATGGATCTCAACATCATCTGGTTTGCACTCGTTGGTATTCTTTTTACCGGATACGCCATGTTGGATGGATTCGATCTCGGCGTTGGCGCACTGCATCTCTTTGTTAAAAAAGATGAACATCGCAGATTGATGCTCAACTCTATTGGTCCGGTGTGGGATGGTAATGAAGTGTGGTTGGTGGTGGGCGGAGGAGCCTTGTTTGCGGCGTTTCCAGAGGCTTACGCGACCGTTTTTTCCGGTTTCTATCTTCCGTTCATGCTCCTGCTCGTGTGCTTGATTTTCCGCGCGGTCGCGATTGAGTTTCGAAGTAAAGAAGCGTGGACATGGTGGCGGAAAATGTGGGACGTGGCGTTCAGTATCGCGAGCGTCGTAGGAGCCCTGCTCATCGGCGTGGCCATGGGAAATATCGTGCGTGGTATTCCGCTCGGGCCGGACTTTGAGTTTTCCGGTTCAGTGCTCGACCTGCTCAACCCGTATGCCCTCCTCATGGGGGTGACGACGGTCCTCCTCTTCATGATGCACGGCGCGATCTACGTCTCCATGAAAACCGAGGGTGAACTCCAGGAGATCGTGCGAAGCTGGATTCCCCGACTCATCGGATTATTTCTGGCGGCTTATTTTTTGTTTAATATCTACACGCTTATCGAAGTGCCATGGGTTCTCGAAACGGTGCGTGGCAGACCATGGGTGTTTGCCGTCGTTGCGCTGAACGTGCTCATGGTTCTGAATATCCCGCGCCAAATCCACAAAGGCCGCGAGTTTGGTGCATTCCTGTCGTCGTGCATTTCAATGGCGCTGATGATGGCCACCTTCGGACTCACGTATTTCCCATACATGGTGCTGTCAAATCCGGATCTGGCAAACAGCCTGACGATTTACAACGCAGCATCCACTCAAAAGACGCTTGGAATCATGCTCACGATTGCATTGATCGGGGTGCCTCTCGTGCTTACATATACGGTGTGCATTTACTACATTTTCCGAGGAAAAGTCACCCTGACGAAACACAGTTACTGATGCGGTTCCTCGGGATGTTCCGTCAACATGGTTCTGGCCTCGCAGGTCTGTGTCTGCTGGCGTTGCTCGTATCCGGTTGTGCAGGGGATCGGCGACACGTCTTGATCATCTCGGCAACGGAGCAAAACATGATCGTTTTAGACGAGGGACGCCCGGTGGCTGTGTATCCAATTTCCACTTCGAAGTTCGGGCTTGGTGACACACCCGGCAGTAGTCGCACTCCGCTGGGCAAGATGCGGATCAAGAAAAAAATCGGGGATGGTGCGCCGGCGGGAGCCGTTTTCAAGTCTCGAAAGCCGACGGGCGAGGTATTGCCGGTGGACGCCCCTGGACGCGATCCGATCGTCACACGCATCCTGTGGCTAGAGGGGCTGGAGTCTCGTAACCGGAATACATTTGACCGGTATATCTACATCCACGGCACGCCGGAAGAGCGAAACATCGGGCAGGCTGTGAGCTATGGATGCATCCGCATGCGATCGCAGGATATCATCGAACTCTATGACCGCGTCGGCACCGGAGCCAGAGTCGAGGTGCGTCCGTGATCTACAGGCCAATTCAATCGAAGCGCACGCCCGGCTGGAATTGAACCAGCGACCAATGGATTAGAAATCCACTGCTCTATCCCCTGAGCTACGGGCGCATGAGGTGAACCATATCAGCACACAGGCTTAAAATAAGCAGAAATTTCAGAATCATTCTATGGAAAAACCTGAAGCTGCGGAACTCAGCACCCGACTCGAGCCGCCGACGTTCAGGCGAGCTGTCTGGGTTTGGATAAAAATCGGACTGTTGAGTTTTGGCGGGCCTGCCGGGCAGATTGCATTGATGCATCGGGAACTGGTCGAAAAGCGCCGATGGGTCAGCAACGGCCGGTTTTTACACGCTTTGAACTATTGCATGCTCCTGCCCGGACCGGAAGCGCAACAGCTTGCCATCTATGTCGGTTGGCTTTTGCACCGGACATGGGGTGGGATCGTCGCTGGTGCGCTTTTTGTCCTGCCCGGTGCCATCCTGATGTGGGGGATCAGCGTGGTTTACGTTTTGTTTGGCAAGGTTCCCGCCGTGGACGCTGTGTTCTATGGGTTGAAGCCTGCTGTGATGGCGATTGTAGTTGCCGCTGTGCTGCGAATCGGGAAAAAGGCCCTGCGCAACCGCTTGGCGTGGGCGGTGGCCGGGGTTTCGTTTGGGTTGATATTCTTTCTGAACTTTCCATTTCCGCTCATCATTTTGGGGGCCGCGCTGGTTGGGCTCATCGGGATGCGCTGGTTTCCCGATGCATTGGGTCATGCCGCCGGTCATGGCCACGCGCGGGACGAATCGAGTGTGGTCGGCGACGGAGTGTCCGTGAATCTGGCGGTCCCCACGGTGGTCGGAACAATCCGAAAAATCGCATTCTGGGGTGCGCTCTGGTTGTTTCCCGTGATCGCGTGCGTCGCAATCTTGGGATGGAATCATGTGCTGGTTCAGCAGGGTTTGTTCTTCAGCAAGGCTGCGGTGGTAACATTCGGCGGTGCTTATGCGGTTCTGCCGTATGTCGCCCAGCAAGCCGTGGAGACGCACGGATGGGTGACGGCCGCGCAAATGATGGATGGGCTCGCGCTCGCGGAGACCACGCCGGGTCCGCTGATTCTGGTGCTTCAATTCGTTGGGTTTCTTGGTGGCTGGTCGGCGAATAGCGTTTCCTCGCCGATGCTGACCGCGACGCTCGCCGCGATGATGACAAGTTGGGTCACGTTCATTCCGGGATTCTTGTTCATCTTTGCCGGTGCCCCGTATATCGAGCGAACGCGAGGGAACTTGCGGCTCAATGCAGCGCTTTCCGCAGTGACTGCTGCCGTGGTCGGTGTCGTGCTAAACCTCGCTGTGTGGTTTGCATGGCATGTCGTCCTGCCGGAATCCGGGCGATACGACATCATCGCTGTTTGCGCGGCGATATTCTTCTTCATCGCCCTCCAGCGCTGGAAGTGGGACGTGCTCCTCGTGATCGGTGTGGGCGGGATGCTCGGGCTGATTGTTTGGGGAGTCGGCCTAATCTAGCTTTCGCACGGGAATTCCTGCGGCGGCGAGGTGATGTTTTGCCTGTGCGATAGTGAACTCCCCGAAGTGAAAAATACTCGCGGCGAGCACGGCGTCCGCACGCCCTGCCGAGAGCACATCAACCATGTGGTCCAGCGTGCCGGCGCCGCCGCTGGCTATCACCGGGATCTCAACCGCCGTGCTCACGGCGGCGGTGAGTGCAATGTCGTAACCGTCTTTGGTCCCATCGGCATCCATGCTAGTCAGCAGAATCTCGCCAGCCCCAAGTCGAAAGACTTCAACCGCCCACGAAACCGCATCCAAGTCAGTGGCCCGTCGTCCGCCGTGCGTGTAGACCGTCCAACCCCCCGCGTCATTGCGCTTCGCATCAATAGCGACGACGACACATTGCGAGCCGAACTGATTAGCCGACTCCGAAATCAACTCGGGTTTCTGGATGGCCGACGTGTTCATGCTGACCTTGTCCGCTCCTGCGAGCAAGAGCGAGCGCACATCCTCGATGGTGCGGACACCTCCACCGACTGTGAGTGGCATGAAGCATTGCTCGGCAGTTCGACGAACCACATCGAGCATCGTGTCGCGCCCGTCGCTCGACGCCGTGATATCCAAAAAAACCAACTCGTCAGCACCCTGTGCGTCGTAAGCTTTGGCGCACTCGACTGGATCACCAGCATCGCGGAGATTGACGAATTTTGTGCCCTTCACGACGCGGCCGGCGGTTACATCAAGGCAGGGAATCACACGTTTTGAGAGCATGGGTTGAGAAAATGGATATATCCGATGGGTTAAATCGAGTCTAAAGTGATTGCCATGGCCTGCTTGTTGCTTACTCTGCGGCAGCTAAATCAATCCATGGTCGGAAAATATTAGAAATGGTATCTCTTAGAGTAATCGTATCGTCGCTTCGTCTCGTAGTCGTCGGGCTGGTCAGTGCATTGATGCTGTTCCTCTCTGCGGGCTGTGAGTACTCTGGTTCGCTGGGGCCGGGCAGATTTGATACCGTGGTCGTGGATGCGGGGCATGGAGGGCACGATTCGGGAGCACGATCGGTCCGCGGCTCAAACGAAAAGGCTCTTGCTCTCGATACCGCAAAGCGCCTCGCTGCGATTCTCCGGCGGCGAGGATTTCGTGTCATCGAAACGCGAAAAGCGGACTACTTTGTGACCCTAGACCGCCGCGTAGCGATTTCTAACGGCACACGGAACTCGATTTTTGTGAGTGTGCATTACAACTGGACGCGACGATCTTCTGCGCGAGGCACCGAGACGTTTTTCTATTCTCCGCAGTCCCAGGTCCTTGCAATGAAAGTGCAGCGTGAGCTCACCCGAGCGTATTCGTCACCCGATCGTGGTGTGAAACGCCGAGGGTTCTACGTTTTGCGCAATAATCGGCGTCCGGCTATCCTTGTGGAATGTGGATTCGTTTCAAACTCCGCTGACAACAGCGTCGCCCAAAGTGCCTCGGGGCGGCAGCGGATCGCGGAGTCGATCGCCCGTGGAATCACGGCTGCACGCCAGTAGCAGTTAAGCACAACGTTCCGCGTCCAGCAGCGATTGCATGTCCGAGGGTAGTTCGCACCGCCACTGATGCTGGGACTCCCCATAAACGATGGCCAGCGCTGTCGAGTGGAGCGCGTGTCTGCGAAGAAATAGTGCCCGTTCAATCTCTGGCGTCCAACCATGTTTGACAAAATAGAGATACCATTGCTCGTCAGCGCCGTAGATTTTATCGCCTAAAACGGGGAATCCGTAGTGGCTCAAGTGGACTCGGATCTGATGAGTCCTTCCGGTTACTGGGTTCGCCCGAATCAATGCTAACCGGCCCAAGATTTTGTGCTCCCATCGATCCACCACCGCGAACTGAGTGACGGCCGTCGCGCCTTTCGGATGTACCCCCCGTTTGAGCCAGATTGCTGACGCCTCGACTTCGCCGATTCGCAGGAGCGGTGCATCCACGCAAAACGTGTTTGCCACCGGCCAGCCCGTGACCACGGCGAGGTATTCCTTTTCGATCTGACGACGCGCCATCGCAATCGAACATTGACGCGCCGCCTCCGCTGATTTGGCAATCAACGTCAGTCCGCTGGTTTCGCGATCAAGTCGATTGATGATCGAGACCTGCCCACCATTCGCGATTTCGTAAGCAAGAAGCTCGGATAGGGAATCCCGGAGTGTGACTGGGCCGCCGGGTTTTGTGGGATGCACGAGCACACCCGCTGGTTTGTTCACCACGATGAGATCGGCTGTTTCGTCGATAACGGTGAAGTTGACTAGTGGGGACTGCATGGTGATGGTGCAGGAGTATGGTAAAAATGAATCAAGTCACGCGATGTTATTCCGGCGGGAGCGTGATCGCTCTGGACAAGGTATCATTGGAAATTGCGAAACATGATTTTGTCAGCGTGACCGGACCGAGTGGATGTGGAAAAAGCACGCTTCTCAATCTGCTGGGCGGCCTCGACCGGGCCGACTCGGGCGACGTCTTCGTGGATGATGTGGCGCTGCACTCGGCTGACGAGCACACGCTGACGAACTACCGCCGCAAACATCTGGGCATTGTGTTTCAGTTCTTTAATTTGATGCCTGCCATGACGGTGATTGAAAACGTCGAGTTGCCGCTTTTGTTGCAGGGTGTGAGCGCCCGCGAAATGCGCGACCGTGCGGCGGCCATGCTGGACCTTGTTGACCTAGGTAAGCGGCTAACCCATTTCCCCCATCAGCTCAGCGGCGGCGAAATGCAACGCGCCTCGATCGCGCGTGCGCTCGTACACTCGCCGGCATTACTTCTCGCAGATGAACCCACAGGAAATCTGGATTCCACCAATGCTGGCCGAGTCATGGACGTTCTGGCAAAGATCGCTTCCCAAAAACTGACCACGATGATAGTTGTAACGCATAGCGAGCAAGTAGCCGAGATGGCTTCCTCCAGGATCCGCATGCTCGACGGAAAAGTTATCCATGTCTGAATTACCCAAGCCCGATTGTCATAGCGAGGTGTTGTCGCGATTCCGTTTATTCGCCGGATTCAAAGACGATGAGCTTGCGACTTTGCTCAGTCTATCTGACTTTGAGAGTTTCCCTGCGGGCTCCACGATTGTGTCCGAGGGCGAGCCCGGGCTCTGTATGTATGTGATCTTGTCCGGGCGCGTGCAGGTCGCAGTCCACTCCCAAGTGGAACCAATACCGCTTGCCGAACTAGCGAAGGGTGATTTTTTTGGAGAACTCGCTCTCGTCGATGATGGCCCGCGCTCGGCGAGCGTGACAGCCATCGAAGACACGGAGGTCTTGCGTATCACGCGCATGGTCCTCGGCGTGATGGCCGGTGTGCAACCGGCCGGTGCTATCCATTTGCTCGCCGCAATCGGTCGGTCTTTGGTGAACCGACTCCGCGCCGGGAATCAAAAATATCTCGACCTTATCCTCCTGGGATACAAAGAATCCCAACGAGGAGGCTGATTGGCTTCCGCACCAGTAGTAGTTTTATTTTAAGTATTTCCGTGGACAAACAACGCACACTCGCATCCTCATCCAGCCTCACAGGCACTTCGCTCCATACCGGAGAACTCGTCACGCTCACCCTGCACCCTGCACCAGCCGATCATGGAATCAAGTTCCGGCGAGTGGACCTGCCGGACGAGCCGATCGTCGAGGCGAAGGTGAAAAATGTGAAAATGGTCGAGCGAGCCACGACCTTGGTTGAGGGCAGCGCCAAGATCCATACGGTCGAGCATGTGGTGTCCGCCCTGATCGGTCTCGGTGTGGATAACGCGCTCGTCGAGATGAATGCAAACGAGCCGCCCATCGGTGATGGAAGCGCGGCACCATTCGTGGCACTCATCAAACAGTCCGGCACAGTGGAGCAAGAAGAACTCCGCCGGTATTTCGAACCGTCTGAGCCAATTCACTTGGAGACGCGTGGGGGGTCAATCATGATGATCGTCCCGGATGATAAATTTCGGATCTCCTGCACACAGGTCGGGCCCGAGGGACGCTTTACCCAATACCTCAGCCTGGAAATCACGCCGGAATCGTATGAGAAAGAAATCGCCTCAGCGCGGACATTCGTTTTTTACGAGGATGTAAAGCCCCTTATGGACAAAGGCCTGATCCGCGGAGGCAGCCTCGAAAATGCCATCGTCGCGCGCGGCGATTCGGTCCTGAGTAAAGAGCCCCTCCGATTTGCGGATGAGTTCGTTCGTCACAAAATCCTAGACATCATTGGCGATCTCGCGCTTTCAGACCGTCGTTTGCGTGGCCATGTGATCGCTGTGAAGCCGGGGCATGGCCCGAATACCGAACTCGCAAAGCTGATGGCCAAAGGCTACGACCAACTGGTCGGGATGGCTCCAAGGCCAATCCCCGCCACGGCGGGTGTTTTAGACGTGAACCAAGTCATGGCCATCTTGCCGCACCGCTATCCGTTTTTAATGGTGGACCGAATTCTAGAGGTCGAAGAGCTCCGTGCCGTGGGTGTGAAGTCGGTCACCATCAATGAGCCGTTTTTTCAAGGCCACTTCCCAGGACACCCGGTGATGCCGGGCGTTCTGCAAGTCGAGGCAATGGCGCAAGTAGCCAGCATCGTCATGATGCGCAAGACCGAGAATGCCGGGAAAATCGGGTACTTCATGAGCGCGGATGAGGTGAAGTTCCGGAAGCCAGTCTTCCCTGGAGACACCTTGTTCATCCATGTCGAAATGACCCGTGCGAAACGCAATCTTGGAAAAGCAAACTGCAAGTGCGTCGTCAACGGAGACACCGTCTCAGAGGCCACCCTGCTTTTCGGTATCATAAACCGCTAAACTGCCTCGTAGTTCCCTGATGTCTAAAATCCACCCTGCGGCAATCCTCGACTCGAGTGCTCAGATTGGCGAAGGATGCCAAATTGGGCCTTATTGCGTCGTCGGCGCAGGGGTTCAGTTGGGTGCGGATTGTGTCCTTCATAACCACGTGACCCTTGCCGGCCCATCGACAATCGGCGTCGGCAATGTGTTTTATCCGTATTGTTCTATCGGGCAGCGAACGCAGGACTTGAAATACGAAACCGAGCCGACCTTCCTGTTAATCGGTGATGGCAACACGTTTCGGGAGTTTTCTACGGTCAATCGCGGCACAGCGCCCGAGGCAAAAACAACCATCGGGTCGCGTGGGAACTTCCTCGCATACTCGCACATCGCACACGACTGCTCAGTTGGAAACGATGTCATTTTCTCGAACAACGGCACCCTTGCAGGCCACGTCACCGTGGAGGATTTTGCGGTTATTGGTGGTCTGACTGCGGTGCATCAGTTTTGCCGCATCGGACAGCACGCCATCACTGGCGGTTGCTCAAAAATCGTGCAAGACGTGCCCCCGTTTTTCATTGCTGACGGAAATCCGGCCGAAGTCCGCGGAGTCAACATCGTGGGCCTCGAGCGTCGGGGCTTTGATGTCGCCAATATCCGTAGCCTCCGCGAAGCTTACAAAATCATTTACCGCTCGAACCTCAACACGAAACAGGCCCTCGAAGCCATTCGGGCCCAGATTCCTTCGAATCCACAGATCGAGGACTTAGTTGCGTTCATCGAAGGCAGTAAACGCGGAATCGTTCGCTAGTCGCGGGTCGATCGTGGAGTCTGCACCGCTGGCGTGCCGTGGCATTTGACTATCTGCCCCGGTTAAGGCATCGTCCATACAGCGTGTCGGCCTATCGGGCTGCCGGTGCGCGGAGTTCCTACTAGCCCCTCCGAAAAATGGCCAGCAACAAAACAATCGACATCAAAAGCGCATTCAGTCCGGTCCGGGACGCTCTGTTGCTGTGGGTAGCGTTGCTGGCGGTGAGTCTCTCCAGTCTCCTGTTTGTGGGTTACAAAGCCGAGCGTGTGGTTCATGGCGAAGTCGTCTCGCTGGCTGAAGAAATGGCCGATATGACGGCGATTGTCGTCGATAAATCCGGCCACGCCAGATTTGCAAGCGAGGGAAAGATGTGGTCGTCCGAGCACAAGAGACTCATTCAGCCTTTGATTGATCTTCACAAGAGGTTTCCCGAAGCGGCTCGTTTGCGCACACTGATTCAAGAAGGGGCCAACTTTTTTGTGCTTTTAGACACCGAGGCATTCGCTGGTGAAGTCGGAATGGACCGCCCGGTGGATCCGGCGACGTATCGCGCCCTGCTTGACGATGCCGACGGAGAGGCTTCGCTCGCTCAACGCGCTATTCAGCAAAATGACGCCGTCACCGAAAGCGAGTCCGATCCCGGCCCATTCGGTGATTTCCTTACCGCCGCAGTTCCGATCGATGGAGGTGGAGTCATCTTGGCGACCGTGGATGTCACTGAGCAAAAGCGAGCAAAGCAGCAGATCATCGACGTCGTTTTCATTGGCTGTGGAGTATCGCTGATCGTTGCCACGGTTATCGCGCTCGGCTTTTTTAATATTCGCTCATCGTATCTCATCGTCACCCAGTCCGAAAAAGAGGCGCAGCGAGGCCAAGAGTGGGAGCAATCCAGAAATCACCGAGTCGTCGAGGCGCTCGGTCAACTCGTCCTGCACCGGGACCTCAGAAACCAATGCCTGCTCTGGAGCGGAGAGTCGGGGAACGTCCTCGGGATTGGCATGGAACGCATGCCGCTTGTCGTCTCCGAGTGGGAGGCGCGAATTCATCCTGATGATCTAGAGAACGTGCGGTCGGCTGCTCAAAATGCGAACCGTGCAAGTGGCTTCGAGATCGAATATCGCGTTCGCTCGGAATCAGGAAAATGGGTCTGGTTCATCGAACGTGGTGTCGTTTCGTTCGATCCTAGCCGAGAAAAACCGATCGCTGTGGACAGCGTGCTGCTCGACATCACGGAAAAGAAGCATGCAGAGGAGCGGATTGCTGCTCTGGCATTGATTGCCAGCCGCACGGACAATGCCGTTTGCCTCACGCTTCCCGATGGAACCATTGAGTGGGTCAACGATGCCTTCGAGCGCATCACCGGTTTCTCTCGCACTGAGTCGCTGAATCAACCGTTCGAACGACTGCTCGCCCTGTCGAATCCTGCTGTTTCATCGTTGAGGAAAATGCTGGCATCCGCCGCCGCGCGCGAGTCACAAGTCGCGGAGATCGAGTTGTCGAATAAGGAAAAACAGCCGTATTGGGCGCACCTCGAAGTGCAGCCGCTCACCGATGAGGATGGTCAGGTGAAAAAGCTAGTCGCCATCCAGAGTGACCGATCCGAGGCAAAGCGATTTGAGTCCCGCTTGGTCAAGGCTAGGGATGCCGCCGAAGCTGCGGACCGCGCAAAAAGCGAGTTTCTGGCTGTGATGAGTCATGAGGTCCGCACCCCGTTGAATGCGGTTATTGGTTTCACCGGCTTGCTGCTGGAGTCACCTTTGACTGACCAACAACGCGACTACCTGAAAACCATCCAGACCAGTGGCGAGAGCCTTCTGTCGTTAGTGAATGACATCTTGGACTTCAGCCGCATGGAAGCGGATAAATTTATCTTGGAGAAAACGGACTTCGATCTTCGACAGTTGATCGAGAGCACACTGGAAATTCTCGGGGCCGCCGCCGCAAAAAAGGGACTCGAACTCGTCTGTGATCTCGCTTCAGAAACACCCGAAACCATCTGTGGAGACCAAGCTCGGCTCAAGCAGGTCCTATTGAACCTAGCGGGGAACGCTGTGAAATTTACTGACGAAGGCGAGGTGGTGATCTCGGTTCGAGTCGCTAGCAAGATGGGGGGGGCGACGCGTTTGCGATTCGAAGTCAGAGATACTGGCCCCGGGATCGATATCGACCAACAGCTCCAACTGTTCAAACCCTTCAGCCAAGCCGACTCCACGGCCACTCGGCGACATGGAGGCACTGGGCTCGGGCTTGCGATTTCGAAACGGCTCATCAAGCTCATGGGCGGTGATATCGGTCTGCAAAGCTCGCCTCAGAACGGGTCAATTTTCTGGTTTGAATTACCCACCGATTTCGCGAAAGAGCGGCATCTCGATTTTGGCATGTCCTCGAGACTCCGCGGGCAATCAGTCCTCCTGGTGGAGAATAACACCTCGTTGCGAGCGGTAGTCTTAAACCAGTTGACTCGATGGGGCATGCAAGTGAAGGGATTCTCCCGAGGTAGGGACGCTGTATATGCCGCAGATCAGAGAAGATTCGACGTCGCAATCATAGATACAAATACACCTGATATTGATGCAATGCGCCTCGCGGAGCGGCTCCGACGGTCTCCACGCGGAGGGGTCGATCGAGTCGTCTTATTTGAAATGCCAGGTCACAACGCGGCCGAGTCGCAATCGATTCCTGGAATCATCGAGGTCATCCGCAAGCCGATTCGGGTAAGCCAGTTGTTGGATGTGCTCCTGCGAAATTGCCCTGAGGTTGCTTCGAGCACGCCTGCCGCGCTGGAATCAATAACGACGCATGGGCAGAATTCACTCATCGTAGATCAATCATCTAGGACGCCCGTGGTCGCAATCGGAGCTGCCGAGACATCGCCGACAGCACTGCACTTACGACGCGTGCTCGTCGCGGATGACAACGCCGTCAATCGTAAGTTGATCGTAAAGATGCTGACCAAGATGGGATTCGAGTCAGAAATGGCCGAAAACGGATTGGAGGCGCTGCATGCAGTCGAGGCAGCTCGCTTTGACGCGGTTCTCATGGATTTGCAAATGCCTGAAATGGACGGCTTGGAAGCAACGCGCCAAATTCGTAAGCGGGGATTTTCGCTGCCGATTATCGCAGTCACTGCGGATGCCATGCCGGACGACCAAAATCGCTGTGCAGCTGCCGGAATGAATGACTACCTTTCCAAGCCGGTGCGCGCCTCGGCGCTTGAGGCAGCTCTCAAGCAAGCGATCGGCAAAACGACTGCTTAGCCGAAAACGTCCCGAATCATCCGATCTTACCGGCAATCCCTCCGAGTATTACCGGGGTGCCTCGTTGCCAAACACCCGCCAGCATGCGTTTGCGGCCTTCCATCTGAATCTCACGCAGCAAAATTGCCCCACGCTCCGCCGCAATCAGAATTCCATCGTTACCTACCTCCAAGATCTCACCCGCTTTTCCTGATCGCTTACGTTTCAGAATCGCTGAAAAAATCTTCACTTCGCGCTGTGTGCCATCCTGCAGTGGAAGTGTCGTCCACGCAGCCGGCCATGGGTTCATAGCGCGAATTCTGCGTTCGATTTCTTCTGCCCCTGCAGTCCAGTCGATCAGTGCGTCCACTCTGGAGAGCTTTCCCGCGTACGTGGCGAGTTCGTGATCCTGTGGAACGCGAGTGGCCGTGCCCGTGATCAGAGCCTGCAGCGCTCGATCAAGTGCCTTTGTGGCGGTGTGTGCCAACCGATCATGCAGCGAGCCAGCTGTGTCTCTGCGTTTGATGGCCTCAGGCTCGATCAGAACCACATCGCCGGTATCCAAACCGCTCGCCATATGCATCGCCGTCACGCCAGTTCTCGACTCACCGGCCGCAATCACGGCATGAATCGGTGACGCCCCGCGAAACTTCGGAAGGATGGATGCGTGCAAGTTCAGGCACGCCAATCGTGGCAAATCTAACACCGATTGAGGCAAAATCTGACCAAACGCCATTACGACGACCAAGTCAGGCTCCCAGGATTTGATGACCGTCAGCGCGTCGGGTTGTTTCAACGATACGGGTTGAAAAACGGGGATGCCTGCTTGAAGCGCCGCACTCTTTATCACCGAAGATTTTAGCTCGCGGTGGCGCCCCGCTGGTTTGTCAGGCTGGGTTACAACACCCACGGTGAGGCAGTCGTGCCGAGTCAGTAGATGCTCAAAAGCTGGTAAGCCGATCTCGCCGGTGCCCATGAACACCGTGCGTAAGCCGCTTTGCGTCGCAGCGGCATCAGCATCAGGACTCGACATCAAAACCAGCGCCCGTCTTGACGACCTCGGCTAAAATCTCGGAAAGCACCTGAACCGGGGCCTGCGTGGCGTCAATCGAGTGTGTCAGGTCGCCGCCATAGTATTGCAGGAGCGGCTTTGACTCATCTTCGTATGTTTGCAGACGTCGGCGAATAACCTCCTCGTTTGCATCATCGAGGCGGTTCTCTTTGAGTGCCCGCCGTTTCAGACGTTCCACCAACTTGGTGCGGTCGGGGCATGATAAATGGAATACCTTTTTGACCTCGATGATTTCGCTCATGATTCGAGCTTGGCTAACATTCCGAGGAATTCCGTCGAGAACCAGAAAGTCGATGTCCGGGCGGAATGTGTGAGCCTCCACACAGGAGTCGATCCGAACCCGCCAGAGCTCTACCGTGATTTCATCCGGCACTAACTCGCCCCGGCTGGAATAGTCCAAAAATGCGCGGCCAAGCGGAGTGCGGGTGTCAATCGATCGAAACACATCGCCGCACGCGCAATGGAAAAATCGGGGAACTTTCCCCAACGTGGAACCTTGCGTGCCTTTGCCACTTCCAGGGGCTCCGAAAATCAAAAACGTCCGATATTTATTCATTGGGGATTTGCGATCCTATCGCTTTCGTCCCCGGATTGCAATTCAGATACGTCAAGCTGTAGTAAAATCAGCAAGCCGAATCTTTTGTGGGATTTTGTATTTCCATTGTCGGGCATTTGACGGATGATACGCACTCTCCTAAACCAAAAGCAATTCCTCCGAACTCGTGGCTTTAAACGTTGATTACACCCTAAACATCCTGCTCGAATCCGGACTGGTTACCCAGTCGCAAATCGAGACCGCTCGCGAAGCTGAAGCGACCGGGAACCCCATCGATACATTGATCGCGACGGGCGTGATTTCTGCGGAGGATGTATCTCGGACGCTCGCCGCGAATAGTGGGTTGGATTTCGTCGACCTTTCTCAAGTCGCGGTTCCACCCAACGTGATCGAAGTCCTCTCGGATCAAGATGCCCGGCGTTACCACGCCATTCCGGTCGCAGAGCGGGGTGATTCCGTGACGATTGCGATATCCGATCCGATGGATTTTGAGGCATTCGATAGCCTCACATTTCTCCTCAAGCGCGAGGTCGAATTTGTCTGTGCAACCCGCGCGCAGATCGACACCGCGCTCGACCAGTATTACGGCCCGCTCAATCCAGAAGCTGCCGCTGGAGGCGAGGGTGGAATGTCGTTTGGGGTCGACGATGATGATGAAGGCGATGCGCCGATCATCAAGATGGTGATGACGCTCCTGTTGGAAGCTTACAAGAGCCGCGCAAGCGATATCCACTTGGAACCCCTCGAGCGCACATTTCGCGTCCGCTTTCGGGTCGACGGCGTTTTGCAAGAAATGCCGAGTCCGCCGAAAAAACTTCAATCGGCGATTGTCAGTCGTTTGAAAATCATGAGCGGGACCATGAGCATCGCGGAAAAGCGACTCCCGCAGGACGGGCGTATCCAAGTCCGAATTGGCAAAAATGCCATCGATCTGCGCGTCTCGACGATTCCCACGGTGCATGGGGAAAGTGTCGTCATGCGTATTCTGGACAAGTCCTCGCTGGTGCTGGGGCTCCCGGATCTCGGATTTCTCAGCGATGACCAAGCGAAGTTTGAATCGCTTATCCAACTTCCGGACGGGATCTTGCTGGTAACGGGTCCGACCGGCTCTGGCAAAACGACCACGCTCTACGCCTGCTTGAACTACATGAACAAGCCGGATCGGAAATTGATCACGGTGGAGGACCCGGTCGAATACCAAATGTCCGGGATTAACCAAGTCCAGGTGAATGCGGAAATCGGCATGTCATTTCCGGCCGCGCTGCGTTCGATTCTCCGGCAGGCCCCGAATATCATCATGATCGGTGAGATTCGAGATGCGGAGACAGCCAGTATTGCCATCAATGCCAGTCTGACGGGACACTTGGTTCTTTCCACGCTGCACACGAATGATGCGCCGAGTGCCATCCCGCGTCTGGTAGACATCGGGGTTGCTCCCTTCTTGGTTTCTAGTTCTGTGCGCGCTGTGATGGCGCAACGTTTGGTGCGGCAGCTCTGTCCTGCGTGCCGCGCTCCCACCGAGCTCAGCGAGTATGAAATGAAAACCTTGGGCTTGGATCCCGGTCAGATGGCGGGTGCCACTCCAATGAAGCCGGTCGGCTGCGAGAAGTGCCGCGGCAAAGGATACAAGGGCCGAAAGGGAATCTTTGAGGTGTTTATGGTGGACGATGAAGTGCGTCACATGATCAACAACCGCGCTCCGACCATCCAGCTCCGCCAGCGTGCTCGCGAGCTCGGCATGCGAACCCTCCGCGAGGACGGCGTCCGGAAAGTGCTATCGGGAATGACAACCGCAGAGGAAGTCATCACCACCACCATGGGCGATGCGATTTGAGCCGCCGCCGATGATTTTTCAATCCCATTTGATTTCCCTGCAATGAACACCTCCAATCTCATCGAATTGTTAAAAGATGCCGACTTGATCTCAGGAGATGCCGGCGAAGAGATCACCCGCGAAGTGGTCGCCACCGGGAGACCCATCGAGGAAGTCGTGGTGGATCTCGGGTACGTCACGGAAGACGCGCTCTACCAGATGCTCGCGGACAGCCTTGGAGCCGAGCGATACAATCTAGCCGACTTCGAGCCCTCGCCGGAGGTGCTTTCACTCGTGCCATCTGGCCTTGCCCGCCTCCATGGGGCGCTCCCCATCGGAGCGCAACAGAATACTATCTTTGTTACCCTCACAGATCCGCTGAACGCGCAGGCGCTCGAAGACCTTCGGTTTGCGCTGGGCCGGGAAATTCAGCTTGCGGTCGGCCAGACCACCGCAAAGGTCCTGAGCCTCATCACCGCGCATTACGGCTCTGAGGCGAGCTCAATCGAGGAAATTCTCTCGCAACTGGGGTCGTCAGATCTCGAAATCAGCGAGGAAGTCACCCTCGACGACGGATTCAATCCGCAAGAAGCGGCGCAGCAGGCAAACGCCACGCCGATCATCCGCTACGTCGATCTCATCCTCGATAAAGCAATCCAAGCGCGCGCGAGCGACATCCATTTCGAGCCATTTGAAACTGAGTTCAAAGTTCGTTACCGGGTCGATGGTGCCCTGTATGAAATGGACCCGCCGCCTCGGCATCTTGCACTCCCCGTAATCTCGCGGGTGAAGGTGCTTTCGAACTTGAATATCGCCGAACGTCGCTTGCCTCAAGACGGTCGGATCCAAAGAACGATCGGTGGCAAGCAGGTCGATCTTCGTGTGTCCACCCTGCCAACGCAATTCGGCGAAAGCGTCGTGCTCCGTGTTCTGGATCGCTCGAGTGTCAACTTGGAGCTCGAGACATTGGGGATGCCGGATTACATTTATAGCTACATTCTCGAGACAATCGAAAAGCCGAACGGGATCTTTATCGTCACGGGCCCGACGGGTTCAGGAAAGACGACGACGCTTTATTCCTGCCTGAGAAAAATCAACACGATCGATTCAAAACTGCTTACCGCCGAGGATCCTGTGGAATACGAAATCGAGGGAATCATCCAGGTTCCCGTGAATGAGGGAATCGGCCTTACGTTTGCCCGCGTGCTGCGTGCGTTTTTGCGTCAAGACCCGGACCGGATCATGGTTGGAGAAACCCGCGATATCGAGACCGCGCAAATTGCTATCCAAGCTTCGCTTACCGGACACTTGGTGTTCACCACGCTCCACACGAACGACGCTGCGGGGGCCGTCACCCGTCTCGTCGATATGGGAGTCGAGCCGTTCATGATCTCCGCCTCTCTTGAAGGTGTGCTGGCGCAACGCCTGATCCGCCGGATTTGCCCCCGGTGCCGCACCGCCTACGAGCCCAGCGAGACAGTGCTCCAGTCTCTCGGTCTGTCGCCATACGACATCGGCGACAAAAATTTCTACTTCGGAAAAGGCTGCGACCACTGCAATCACACCGGCTACCGCGGACGGAAAGGCATCTATGAGTTGCTTCAAATGAGTGATCCCGTGCGGGAGTTGATCAATCAACGCGCACCCGGCGTCGTCTTGCGGCAAAAGGCGATCGAGCTTGGGATGACCACCCTCCGTGAAGATGGATTGCGGAGTATTTTCGACGGCGACACGACCATCGAGGAAGTTTTGAAATACACCTAGGGCTATGTCGTCAGCGGAGTTCCTGCTTGTCGATATCAGCAACACCTTCACGAAGTTTGCTCTCGCCGACTCGACAAAAGTAAGGCGGGTTCATCGGTTGCCGACTGCAGATTTGACAGCCGCCCGTTTTGCCCGCGAAATCTCGAATTGGAAATTCCAGCGGTGCGTGCTCGCATCGGTCGTGCCCGACCGATCGGCGGCGATCCGAACAGCGACCGGCTGTGACGTCCTCGAAGTGTCCTCAAAAATCGATCTGGGCATCGGCATCCGGTATCCACGTCCGGAGACAATTGGTGCGGACCGACTAGCGAATGCAGTCGCCGCATGCGCGTTGTTTCCGATGCCGGGAATCATTGTGGATTTTGGAACGGCGGTGACATTCGATGTGGTTTCTGGCGATGGGTTTTATTTGGGCGGCGTCATAGCACCCGGAGTCATCGCGCTCACTGACTATCTACATCGCCAGACGGCGCTCTTGCCGAAGGTTAAGCTCGGTAAGCCCGCGCATGTGGTGGGGAAATCCACCCGGGCGGCGATGGTTTCAGGGGCTGTCTATGGCTACCGCGGCCTGATCCGTGAAATCCTTGCGGAGATTACACGCGAGCAGTTTGCAAAAATGAAGCCGACGGTCATCGCGACCGGCGGTGATGCGGCATGCCTCGCAAAGCTACTTCCGATGTTCGATGCGGTCATGCCGGGGCTCACATTGGAGGGGTTGCGACGGATTGGCTTAAAAAACCCGCAGGTGCAGTGCGAAAAAACTCGCCAAAAGACACGGATCGCTCCAAAACAGTGCGGTGATAGAAAAATTCAGCAGCACAACTTCACGTCCGTAAAGCCGTGACACAATCTGTTTTGCTGCTTGCATTTTAGATCAACAACTCTTACTTCGACCCCTTAACCGAATACTCCCTCAATCAACTTATCATGGCCAAAATTTTACTGATCGTTGCCATCCTTGTCAGCCTTGGAACCGCCGGGCTTTCATTCATGACCAAAAGCAAGATGAAAGAACTCGAAGCGGATATCGCTTCGACCCAAGCATCGCTCGCATCGACGAAGTCTGAGTTGTCTGGAGCCCAAAAAGAGGTCGCTACGCTCAAAGAGAACCTCGACACGGTCACTGCGGCCAAGGAAAAATCTGACGCAGACCTAGTGACCGCAAGGTCAGCAGAGCAAAAAGCTCAAGCGGACCTCTCGACCGCGAATGCTGCGACCGAAGAAGCCCGCGGCCAGCTTACGGCGCTGAACGCGCAACTCGAAGAGAAAGATCGGACGATAGCTGATCTATCCGCCGCCACTGCGAGCGCGCCGGCGGCAGCATTGCCGGAGGACGACACGAAGACAGCGGAACTCGAAGCAATGAACAGCAGCCTCCAAGCGAAGCTTTCGGCGGTTGAGTCCCAACTTACATCTCTCAAAAAGCGTGAGGACGACCGCGCGGCGTTGAAGATGCGTGATGGACTCGAAGGTCGCGTATTGGCCGTGAATCCGGCATGGAATTTTGTGGTGCTCAGCATTGGCGATCGCAACGGCGTTGTGAACAACGCTGAGATGCTCCTTAAACGGGGCAACCAATACCTTGGAAAAGTCCGCGTGACATCCGTGGAACCCTCGACTTCGATCGCGGACATCGTTGCAAACTCGCTTCCGAGCGGAGTGTCCGTGCAACCGGGTGACAGCGTGATCTTCCCGGGTTCGTCGAACAACTGATCGTCCCCTTCGGCGAAACTCCCATGATTTCCCTCATGCGTGCGTCGATGTTTTTGCGCTGCGGTGTGATCTTGTGGGTGGCACTCGTCGGGATTTTCGTGAGTGGGTGCGAGAGTTCCCAGAAACCGGGTGCCACGCGTCCTCGCGAGTCGAGCATCCCGTGGAATCGGCCAGCCAGTTGGGAAGGTCCTGGAGTTTATGGCTCAGGCCTCGGCCAAGGCCGATGATTTTCCTTTAACAGACTCCAACCATTTAGCTTGTTGTGGCAGGAAAAATCCTCGTGATTCGAGGTGGTGCCATCGGCGACTTCATCCTCACGCTGCCCGCAATCAGGTTGATCCGGGAAGCCTTTCCCGAAAGCCGTATCGAGATACTTGGGTACCGTCACATCGTTGAAGTCGCAGAGATGCGGTTTTACGCCGATGCCGTACGATCCATCGAATACGGTCCGCTCGCAGGGTTCTTCCACCCGACGGCAGAGCTTGACTCGGAACTCGTCGAGTATTTTGCCAGCTTCAACCAAGTCGTCAGCTACCTCTTTGATCCTGACGGTATTTTCGCCCAAAATCTGCGTAAGGCGGGGGTTAAGAACCTGATCGTTGGGCCCGGAAAATTGGATGATTCAGCGCATGCAGCGGCGCAGCTCGCGGCGCCGTTGACGCGACTGGGGCTTTTTTTGGACGATCTTGGAGCGAAAGTTTTTCCGAGTGCCGACGATTTCTCGGAGCTCGATCAGCGGCACCCGACATCTGGGTGCGGCGAATTCGCCCTGCACCCCGGGAGTGGAAGTGAAAAGAAAAATTGGTCCGTGGATCGTTGGAAACAATTGATCGCAGCGCTCCGGATGGTGGCTCCGACGCGGCGATTGGTAATGGTCGGTGGCGAGGCGGATTCCGCGCGATTGCATGTATTGCGACGGGAGTTTGGTGACTCGGTATCGATCATTGACTCGGCTCGCTTACCAGTATTGGCGGCACTTTTTTCACGATGTGCGGGATTCATCGGCCACGACAGCGGCATCTCTCACTTAGCGGCAGCCAGTGGAGCGCGGTGTGTCTTAATGTTCGGGCCTACAGATCCGCTTGTCTGGGCGCCGCAAAATCCGGACGTGCAGTGTGTTCAATCAACGAGCGGCCGCATGGACGACATAGCGCTGGAGTCTGTACTCTCCGTCGTGGATACTTGGAATTAATGAAACCGGAGTCTGCCACCCTGCGCATCCTCGCTGTAGATCCGTCGTTGCGCGGAACAGGCTATGCCATCCTCGAAGCCGCTTCGGACAAAAAGGTACACGCTTTAGAATACGGCGTGATAAAGAACGCCGCCGCCCTCAGGCAATCGTCCTGTCTCGTCGCAATCTGTGATCGGCTGGCCGAACTCATCCATCGCTGGGAACCAAATTGTGCGGCTTTTGAATCGATCATCTACGTCCAGAGTTTCCGGACGGCGATCACGCTGGGCGCTGCCCGCGGGGCAGCGATCGTAGCGGCTGCGCAGCGCGGCTTGGAAATCTACGAGTATGCCCCGCGAAGGGTCAAACAGGCCGTCGTCGGCAATGGTGCGGCCCAAAAGGACCAAGTCGCGTTCATGGTGCGCGCACTTTTGAAGCTGACAGAGACTCCGCCTCCTGACGCGGCGGACGCCATTGCAATTGGCCTCACGCATCTGCAAACCTTCGAGGCCCATGTCAGCCGACAGGAGCAGCTGGAGCGGATATGAAAAATCTCGATGTGCGCTGGCTGGGGCGCTTGGATTTCCAAGATGGGCTGAAAATCCAAGATGACGTCGTGGCGGACGTGCGAGATGGGCGCGCGGGACCCACATTGCTCGTCTTGGAACATCATCCGGTATTCACGATCGGCCGGACGCGGGACCGGTCCAGTTTGCTGGACGCAGAGGCCCTACCGTTTCCCGTTCATGAAATCAACCGTGGTGGCCAAGCCACGTATCACGGTCCGGGCCAGCTCGTTGGCTATCCGATCCTCGACCTCCATCATTATGGCCGAGACCTCCATCGGTATTTGCGGTTTCTTGAGGACGTGCTCATCTCGGCGCTCGGAGAACTTGGGATTTCGGCTGGTCGCCGTGACGGACTCACTGGCGTCTGGGTCGATGACCGTAAAATCGCATCGATCGGAGTGGGCGTCCGCCATTGGGTGACGATGCACGGATTCGCCTTGAACGTGTCCGGCGAGCTGGCCGGCTTTTCGAACATCATCCCATGCGGAATCGCGGAGGTAGAAATGACATCGATCGAGCGTGAGTTAGGATCTGCTCCGAGTGTCGAGGAGTTTGGTGAGCGGGTGGCTTTGCATTTTGGTCGTGGTTTGGCTGCGATATCGTCGGAAAGTGAAGAAGCGACGTGATTTGATTGGCTTCCCAAAGCAATCTCGCGGATGTATTTTCCGGTGAGCATGGAACCGCCAAACGAAAAGCCAGATCCGCAGCCGGAGGAAACGGATCACGAGGTGGCGTATCAGTCCGCAGTAGAGCGATGGGGGCGGCCGGTGGTGCCTATCGTGCCCGAGCCGGTTCCTGAACCCGAGCCACCTGCTGCGCCACGTCCGGACTATGCTGCAATCGTAAACCGATGGTTGTCCTGGCTCGGTCCGGCAATGTTGCTCGTTTTCGCTTTTTTTTATTATCAGCAATACTACCTGAGCGGACTGAATCTCGGAGGTGAGGGGGGGACGAATGCCGTGATTGCGATGCGCCTGATTGAGGGACAGCGACCGATTGCCGACACGTTTCTTGGCTACAATGTGATGTGGTTTTATCCGCTCGTCTGGTTGTTTCAGGCGGTCGGTCCGGATTTCACTGCGATGCGCGTTTTCTTTTACGTGATGAGCGCGGTGACTGGAGTGCTTGCGTTCGGCACGGTGCGCCGCGTAACCGGGCAGGCGTGGCTGGCATTGGGATGCGGCGTGTTAGTAATACTGCTTCCCGGCATGTTGTTTCGTAACTACATGGGGTTTTTGCCTGTCCTCAATGGGTTTGTGCTGCTCAGTGCCTTTGTCTTCGAAGCCTCGACGCCGGCTCGACGGTTTGGGTGGTACATGGTCGCAGGGTTGGCACTTGGGTTGACCTTCCTGACCCGCATTGATGTGGGTGTGTTTTTTCTACCGATCTACGTGGGAGTGGGTGTGCTTTGGCCGCTTGCGGTGCGTGGCCGGTTCTGGCGACGCATCCCGGAAGCAGTGGCGGGATTGCTCACCGTCGTCTTGGTCGCCGGAGTCCTGCATGTCCCGTTCTGGACCGACGCTCGCGAACGCGGATTCGAAAAAAACTTCGTGAACCAATACCTCGCGATCTGGGGATTGATTCAATACGAGGCGAAAAAACATATTATCGATCGGATTTTTCCCGCGGACTCCTCGGCGGTGGTGGATGAGATTGATTCAAACGTGGGGGCGTCTCAAGTGATTCGTGTCAGCACCGCAGCGACGCCGCCGGAGACGGGATTGGACGTGGCGGATAGTGGAGGTGAGTCGGGCACGCGTCCGCGCCCGAGATTGGACGTAATCTGGAGTGATGGCATGCTTTCGGACAAGGCGTTCGCAGTTGCTGTGTACTTGCCGCTCGTGATCGGTGGCGTGATTTTGTGTTTCAGTGCGGTTGGGCTTCTTGTTGGGATTTTCACGGTGCGACCGGACCTGAAACGCGATGCATTGGCAGCGGGTGTGTTGTTGGGGGCTGCACTGACATTGTTCCCTCAGTACTTTTTCTTTCGCCCGGACACGCCGCATCTCGCTGAGTTTCGAATTCCGTTTTTGATTGCTATGGTTTGCTCGGGGTTTCTCGCAGTGCGTTGGTTGTGGGGGCGCTCGCTGGTTGGGAAAATTGGAGTTTCAGCTTTTATCCTGCTGTGTGCCGTGTGTGAGGGCGCTTTTTTCTATCATGCGTATTTCAAAGACTCGTCCGGCTCAGTGCGCGTGATGCATAACCGAACCGCATTGTTCACGGCAGAAAATGGAGTGCGCGCTTTGATTAGAAAGCGTGATGTCGACTGGATGAATGGCCTTCGGGATGCAATTCTTAAACACTCGACACCAACGGACTGGCTGGTGACGTATCCGTATTCGCCCACGATCAACTTCATGACCAACCGCCGCTCATACTTGTATAACTTGTATGTCGATAATGCGACGGCGCCCGAGAATTTCCATGCTGTGACGATGCGCGAGATTGCGGAATTTCGGCCTGCGATCGTTGTGATCGATGACCGTCCAATCAATAACACCGAGGCGTCTAGGTTTTCGCGTTGGGCTGCGCCGACGATGAAATTCTTGCACGAGGAATACGTGCAGATCGGCCAGTTTAGCTCAATTGCGGTGTTTGCCCGCCCTGACAAGGCACCGCGAAAATCAAACCCTGAGACTGTCCCAGTATTATGAAGTCCTTGAGCATCGCGTTGCTTTTCGCTTTAGGTTTGGTGTCCACGGCGGTTGCCGATCTTGAATCACCTGCGACCAAGCTACGAGTTGGTGCGTACGAGTATCCACCCTATGTCCTCAAGGATGAGAACGGCTCTTGGGATGGATTAGCGGTCGACCTTTGGCGCCTGATTTCTGCGAGGCAAAACATTGAATACGAGTTGGTCACCGTGGCACCGGAGAGCGCAATCAAGGACCTGCAGCAAGGCAAGATTGATGTCCTGCTCGGTCGATTGGATGTGTCAGCGGAACTGGATCGATTGATTGATTTTTCGCACCCGTTTTTGGTTGAGCCGTTAGGTGCGGCGTTTGAAAAACGAACGTTGTTTCCGCATTGGACTGAGTTTGTTCAAGGGTTACCAAGTCATGGAGTGTATTCGGTGATTTTGGTCGGGCTGATCGGGTTAGTGGTTTTTGCGATATTGTTTTGGATCGCTGAACGGGGACGCGAGAACTCCCACTTTGATGGACACCCCATTCAGGCGATTGGCTCGGCGTTGTGGTTCTCTGCCGTGACGATGACCACGGTCGGATACGGCGATAAGACACCGCTGACGCCGATGGGACGGGCTCTGGCGCTTGTTTGGATGTTTGCCGGAATCCTTTTAATCAGCGGGTTTACTGCGACGGTAGCCTCATCCGTATCCGCCGCAAGGACAGCCACGGCGGTGTTTCAACTCAGTGATATCGCACGGTTTCAGACCGGTGTGTTGCGTGGTTCTTCGGCAGAGATCCAACTGCGAAACGCGGGTATTCCGTCGGAACTTTTCACCAGCATTGATGTTGCCCTCGACGCAGTTGAGCAGGACAAGATCCACGCGTTTGTCTCGGACATGGTGACGATCCGCTATGAGCTGAATCGACCGAAGTGGCGTGGCCTTCGGGCAGCGGTGATGCACGATACATCGACGCGTATGGCGATCCCCGTGCGTCCAGGGCTCCCCGAGTTGGAGTTGATCAATGTCGGCGTGTTGGAGGTGATGGAGGATCCGGCCTGGCAGGGCGTGTTGCGCCGATGGACCGGATTGCCGCTCTCGCTTACGATGTAACGACGGAACCGCTCGATCATCCGCGAGCGGCTTCTGCCAGGACGGCTTCGTAGCTGGCGCCGGTTTTGATGATGTCAAACGAGAGTGCCTTTTCGGCAGACGCTTTCCGCATCGTTAGCAAACGGTCTGGATCGACGATCAGACCCGTTAGACCCTCGGCGAATGCTTCAGGTGTCAGCTCCAACATCACGCCGTTAACGTTGTCTTCGAGCACGTCGCGCATTCCGTCGATCTGTCCGCTTACGATGGCAAGTCCGTGGTTTAATGCCTCTACAGCCGCGACCGGCATCCCTTCGCTAAGTGATGGCATGAGCAAGATATCCGCGTGCTGCATTCGCTGATGAACGGCGGCGGCGTTTAACCATCCATGCAATGTGATACGCCCGGACAGCCCGTAAGCGTCGATTGCCGCCTCGACGTCCCTGCGAAGCGGGCCATCTCCGATGATGTTAAGGTGCCACGGATATCGTGAGATCTTCGCGAGCGCATCGATTGCGAGAAGCGGGTTTTTTTGGATGCTGAGGCGTCCGACCATCACGATGCGCGCTGTGGCGTTCAGTGTCAGTGTTGGGCGAGGATCGAGTGGGATACCGTTTGGAATGATGACGGGACGTCGGTGGTATTCTTGCTCAGCAAGTTTTGCGACGAACGCGCTCACCGCGGTCAATCCGGCGGCCCGCGCCCATATTGGCCTGGTGAGTGGCCCAACCCATTTGAAAAGGTGATCGGTTTGCTCTGGAACGCCACCCGGTACATCGCCGAGGTGCGCCGTCAGCACGTAGGGCGTCCGCGTAATGGTCGAGACCACCCATGCCAGTGCCCCGGTCGGAACGGCGAAGTGTGCGTGGATGACATGCGGTCGCCATTTCAGCGTGTGCCGAATGGTTGGAATCAGACTGCAAACGAGATAAGCTGCCATCTCGCCGACCGAGCAGGTGTCCTCGCGCCGGCGGAATGCAAAGTTGCGAGTGACGCGGACGCCATCGGACTCATCGACTTTTGGCAGGTGCGCCATGCCAGTCGTCTGCACATGCACTTGATGTCCGCGCTTTGCCAATGCCTCACAAATCGAGGCGCTCGCTCGCCCCCCGCCGCCCCCGATCGGAGGGTATTCGTAGTTTAGACAAAGAACCCGAAGCTTCGACATCTTCGTTTTAGTCGAGAGAGATTCCATACCTCGTGGACCAATGTTCGAGGACGATCTGGCACCACAAAAATAGGCGGTCATCGATTCTTCCCGTGTGATGGGCGGCTGTTCTTTCGCGCACAAAAGGATCTTGCGAGGTCGGTGCGAGTTGGCCGCTGCGCAACCATGCTCCCACCGGAGTTCCAAACCCCTTCTTTTTTCGGTGAACGATTTCAGTAGGTAGCAGACGAAGCGCCGCTTTCTTCAGTAAATACTTCGTCGTGCCATCTCTTAGCTTCCAGAGCGAAGGAAGGCGTCGTGCGAAGTTCGCCACTTCGATATCAAGAAATGGAGCGCGCGCCTCGAGCGAATTCATCATCGTCGCCCGATCTACTTTCGCCAGAATTCCGTCCTGAAGATAAAACCGGGTGAAGAATTCGAGGGTTCGATCCACCGGATTGGTCAGCGAACATTGCTCCCATGCTGAAATTGCCTCGCTGTAAACATCCTCCGCCGTGCAAGGCGTGCCCAGGAAGTCGGTGATCTCGCGAGGCTCCAAGGCTCCCATCCACGCGGGATTCCAGTGGCTCGGAGGATAAGACAACCCGCGCAAGGTGCGTTTGATTTTGAAATCGAGGCTCATGTTTGCGTGAGAAACCGGGAGTCTCGAAGCAAGTAACCGGATGGCCTGGTGCACGGGCCGGGGGACCAATCGCGCATACGTCTCGGCCTTACGAAGGGCCAGAAAGGGGTCATAACCTGCGAAGAGTTCGTCACCCCCGTCGCCGCCCAGTGCGACTGTGACATTTTGGCGGGTAAATCTCGCCAGCAACCATGTGGGTAGCAGCGACGCATCTCCCTGCGGTTCGTCGAGGCCTTCGAGGATCCCGGGTAGGAGGTCCATCGCCTTGCCCAAATCGAGCAATTCGGTGTGGTGATCCGTATTCAAGAGCGATGCCACCTGATTTGCAAATGGCAGTTCGTCGAAAGTGGGTTCGGTGAATCCGATGCTGAACGTCTGGAGTTCGTCAGCGCCGACATGCTTGGCCGCGAGCGCCGCAATGAGTGAAGAATCCACGCCCCCACTCAAAAAAACACCCAGTGGCACGTCGGCAATCAAGCGTCGCTGGACTGAGGCATCCAAGATGGATAAAAGCTCATCGATCAGAGCGTCCTCGCTGAGTTCCATTTCGTCAGGCTCTAACTCGAATCTCCAGAATGGCGCCGTGGTGTGGGATTGGTCCTTCAGATTGAACCTCAGATTGTGGCCACCCGGCAGTTTCCACACGCGCTCTAGCATCGTGAGCGGTGCGGGAACAAACCCATACGCAAAAAATTTCTGGAGCGATCTATTGGAAACCGTCCGAGGGCAATCGGGATGCGCCATCAACGCGCTAAGCTCCGATGCAAACGCGAACGTCCCGGCCTGCTGAAACCAATAGAGCGGCTTCTTTCCGAATCGGTCGCGGCTAAGAAACAAACAATCCTGATCCCGATCGTAAATCGCAAATGCCCACATGCCATTGAGGCGACTCACAAATGCTTCTCCCCACGTCCGCCACGCATGCAGCAACACTTCCGTGTCCGAGTGGTCAGTCTGAAACTCACACCCTGCCGATTTCAGCTCTTTGCGGAGATCGGCATGATTGTAGATCTCGCCGTTAAAGACCACGCCGATCCGGTTGTCGGAGGTCCACATTGGTTGCGACCCGCCCGCGAGATCGACGATCGACAATCGGCGATGGCCCAAAAACACACCGCGCTCGGGCTCTGCGTAGTATCCTGCTGCGTCTGGTCCTCGGTGGATGATTCGGTGAGTCATCTGCTCCAGCACAGAGCGTTCACCGCGACCGACGAACCCGGCAACCCCGCACATCAGCTTGGGCGTTCGGGCAGTTCGATATTCCGTGCCTCACGCACCAGATAGGTCCGCTTCCCTTGCGATTCGTAAAACGTTCGGGTGATCATTTCGGCGAGCAAACCCATGAGCACACAAATCACGCCAGTCATGAATGAAAACACCGTCATCATCGGCAGTGGGGTCGTGGTGAGTGGTTTATCGGCTGCAATATAAAGGATCCCCGCCCACAATCCGAAGATCATCGAAGAGACCAGCATCAAAAATCCGCAAAGCCCAAAGACATACATCGGCTTCTGCGCATGGCGGTCCAAAAACTTCACCACCATGAGGTCCAGTACGACTTTCAGGACCCGCTCCAGTCCATACTTCGAGTGCCCTGTCCTGCGTTTGAAATGGTTGACGACTTGCTCCGTGATCCGCGCCCCGTGCCAGCTCGTGTAAATAGGCAAAAACCGATGCATCTCGCCGTAAAGCCGCACACCCTCGATCACGTCCCGGCGATACGCCTTCAGCGAACAACCAAAATCATGCAGCCGCACGCCGGAAACAAACGAGATCAGATGGTTTGCCATGATGCTCGGCAGGTTACGCTGGATCGCATTGTCCTGACGATCCCGTCTCCAGCCGCTTACCACATCGAATCCCTCGTTCAATTTAGCCACCATCTTCGGGATGTCCGCCGGGTCGTTCTGGTAATCTCCATCCATTGGAATGATGATGTCGCCCTTTGCAAAATCAAAACCAGCCATCATGGCTGCGGTCTGGCCGAAATTCCTGCGGAAATGGAGCACCTTGACCTCCGGGATGCGGGCGGCAATTTCGTTTAACGTCTCCTCCGAGTCATCGGTGCTTCCGTCGTTGATTAGCACGACCTCCCACGGGATGGTCATCTTTGACAAAACAGAAACGGTGGCATCACAAAGCGGGCCGATTGCCTCGCATTCGTTGTAAACTGGAATAATGACGGACAACATGCTCGCAAATGGATTACCGAACTCTGCCGTCAGAAACAATCCTTTCGTTCACGCGATTGTCGGCAAACTGGCGTGCTCGCCGAAAAAAAATCTGGAGGATTTGAAAAACTTTCGGAAATAGGGCTTGTCAACTCGCGCGAGTGAGATACCAATTTTTTCCTGACGCGCTCTCCCCGATCGGCGTCGGGTGGTCGTTTTTGGCAATTGTGTCCGGGCGACTTCCGTATCTGCCGAGCGGGATGTGCCTCTCCTAGATGCCAATTTTCTGATGATGTTTGCTTCCCAATTTGCCGCCGCTGTTCCACTCGGAGCCCAATCTTTCTGGGCTGAGATGACGGATGTGAGTTTTCTCGAGTGGTTTACCAACTCGATTTTTCTCTCGGGAGTTGTCGTGCTCACCGTGGTGATCCTCGCCCGCCGCGCGACCAAGCGCGTGGAGTTGGTCCCGAACGGTCCGCAAAACCTATTCGAAGCAGTCATCGCAGCGCTTTACGACACATTTGAAGGCATTGTCGGGCATCACATGATTGCCAAAGTCTTCCCACTCCTTGCGTCGTTATTCATTTTTATTTTGGTATCGAACTGGTTTGCGTTGATTCCCGGGGTTGGATCTGTGGGATGGGGGGAAAAGACGGGTCTGTTGACGTTGTCTGAGGTGCAAGTCCCGCTCCTGCGTCCCGGAACGGCGGACCTGAACCTGACTCTCGCGCTTGCCGCAGTTTTCATGATCATGTGGTTGGTGTGGACGATCCAGGAACTCGGCGTGGGCGGCTTCATCAAACACACGTTCGGCGTCAAAGGAGGAATCAAGGGGTTCATGCTCATTCCTCTGGCTTTCATTTTTGCATTCGTTGGAGTGATCGAAATCGTATCGATGGCGTTCCGCCCCGTTTCGCTTTCACTCCGACTTTTTGGAAACGTCTTTGCGGGCGAAAACCTGCTCATGACGATGATCACGCTAGGCAAGACCATGGGATTCCCCGACATTGTGGCCTACCTATCCAGCGTCATCATCCCCGTCCCGTTTTACTTTCTTGAGCTCCTTATCGGGTTGTTGCAGGCCATCGTGTTCACCTTGCTCTGCGCGGTTTACATTCAACTTTCCACCACCCACGACGAGGCACATTAAGCCCCACCAACGATTTCTCACTTTCATCATCGGGACCGTGGCAAAGACTGCGGGCGGTGAAGAAAACAAACACCAAAAACATAACGTATTAAAATGATTCCAGAAATCTTCGCAGCAGCAGTCGCCGGAGGCGGCATCTCGGGAAGCTTCACCCTCGCCATCGCTGGCGCAGGCGCAGCTATCGGCATCGGATTGATCGGCGCGAAAGCCGTCGAAGCCGTGGGCCGCAACCCCGGATCGTTCGGTAACGTTCTGACACTCGCCATCATCGGCATGGCGTTGGCAGAAGCTATCGCCATTTACGCGCTCGTCGTTGCATTCGCTCAAGGACGATAACTCGTAGAACCTTCAGGGCCATCGCCCGGAGTTAACCCTCCGGGCGATGACAGCCTGTTCACCACTGGATCCGTTTAAGCGCAATATATGGACGCAATCACACAGATTTTCACGACTTTCGGAGTCACTTGGCCAAAATTCATCGCTCAGATCGTCCTGTTTCTCATTGTCTACGGGATTTTGAGCAAGTTCGCGTTCGGCCCGATCATCAAGATGCTTGAAGAGCGCCGCCGCCGGATCGAAGAGGGGCAATTGAACGCCGAGAAGATCAAGCAGCAATTGGCCGAGGCCGAAATCCGCTACCAGGAAGTCCTCCACAAGGCAAACACCGAGGCTCAAGCAATCATCAACGAGGCCCGCGCCAGCGGCGAAGCTCTCACGCAGCGCCAAACGCAGGAAGCGATTCGCGCCGCCGAGGACATCCTCGTCAAAGCGCGCGCCGAGATCGACCAAGAGCAAAAGCGCATGGTCGCCGACGTGAAAAAACAAATGATCCACCTCGTGGTCGATACCACCGCGAAGGTCACCGGCAAGGTGCTTACCGACGTGGATCAAAAACGCCTTAGCGAAGAAACCGCCAAGCAACTGGCGTAACGCGCCGCGCAGCAGCCCATCGCATCACCCATTTTTTCCAAGTTATCTAATCCATGAAGATAAGCAAAGAAGCCAAGCGCCAAGCACGTCAGATGTTTCGTGCCAGCTTGACTGACGGCCGGTTGGATCGCGCCAATGTCGCCAAGGTCACGGACATGGTCATTGCAGCCAAACCGCGCCACTACTTGCAGGCGCTTAAGGAGTTTGCCCGATTGGTCCGACTCGAAGCCGCCAGACGGCACGCAACGATCCAGAGCGCGACCCCGCTCGACGCCTCCGAAGCCACATCGATCGCAGACCGCGTGCGATCCAACTTCGGAAATGACCTGACCACCGAATTTCAAGTCAACCCGGCATTGCTCGGTGGCCTGCGTGTGCAGGTCGGCAGCGACGTGTGGGATGGCTCTGTCCGCAACCGCCTCGACCTTATCACTCAGCAACTTTAACGATCACGCACCCTGTCCACATGAGCACCATCCTCGAAGAACTCGAACAAAAAATCCAAGGCATCGAAAGCTCCGCCACCACCAAATCCAATGTCGGCTACGTCCGCGAAATTGGTGATGGTGTTGCCCGCATCGAAGGGCTGAGCGCAGCCATGCTTAACGAAATGCTGGAATTCTCCAACGGCATCACCGGGATTGCCCTCAACTTGGAAGAAACCGAAGTCGGCGCGATCCTCTTGGGCGATTACACCAAGGTGCGCGAAGGCGACGAAGTCCGGACCACCGGCAAGCTTCTCCAAACGCCAGTCGGCAAAGGATTACTTGGCCGCGTTGTGGATGCACTGGGCAACCCGATCGACGACAAGGGTGACATCGAAGCAACCGAGTTTTACCCCGTTGAAAAAACGGCACCCGGCATCATTTCGCGTAAAAGCGTGAGCCAGCCGGTGCAGACCGGCATCATGGCCGTGGACGCAATGATCCCGATCGGGCGCGGACAGCGCGAGTTGATCATCGGTGACCGTGCAACCGGCAAAACGACCATCGCGATTGACACGATGATCAACCAGGCCAACGCCAACCGCGCGGCGGAATCCATGGGAGACGCCAGCTTCCGTCCCCTCTACAGCATCTACGTGGCGATCGGACAGAAAAATGCAAACGTCGCCCGCGTGGTTAAAACGCTCGAAGAAAACGACGCGCTGAAATACACGATCATCGTTTCCGCTCCCGCATCGGATTCCGCAACGAACCAATACATCGCACCATTCACCGGTGCCGCCATGGGCGAGTGGTTCATGGAAAATGGTATGGACGCATTGATCGTCTATGATGACCTCTCGAAACACGCGGTGGCCTACCGCCAAGTTTCGCTCCTCCTCAAGCGCCCATCCGGTCGTGAGGCGTATCCCGGCGATGTTTTCTATCTACACAGCCGTCTGCTCGAGCGTTCGGCACGACTCGGTGAAAACTACGGAAACGGCTCCGTGACGGCGCTCCCGATCATTGAGACCCAAGCGGGTGACGTTTCGGCCTACATCCCGACCAACGTGATTTCGATTACCGACGGTCAGATTTACCTCGAAACCGACTTGTTCTATCAGGGCATCCGTCCGGCGATTTCGGTGGGTCTTTCAGTGTCCCGTGTGGGTTCCGCTGCTCAGATCAAGGCAATGAAACAGGTGGCTGGAAAGCTCAAGGGCGACCTTGCACAGTTCCGCGAACTTGCTGCATTCGCTCAATTCGGGTCCGACCTCGACGCCCGCACGAAACAACAACTCGACCGTGGGCAGCGTATCGTGGAACTTTTCAAACAATCGCAATACGCCCCGATGCCTGTGCAAGTTCAGGTTGTCGTCTTGTTCGCGATGCAAAAAGGCTACTACGACGCCATCCCCGTGGATCGCGTGAAGGAATTCCAAAACAAGCTCATGGAATTTTTCAGCACCCGCAAGGACTCGCTGCTAACCAAGGTGCTGGAGAAAAAGCAGATCGACAAGGAACTAGAACCCGAGTTGGTTGCCGCTCTCGACGAGTTCAAAAACTTCTTTAACTAATCCGGCCTACCCGAAGCCGAAGATTCCACTAGCGACCGAAGGTATCAATCATGCCAAGCACACGCGACATTCGCCGACGCATCAAATCCGTCAAAAACACCGCCCAGATTACCAAGGCGATGCAGATGGTTGCTGCCTCCAAGATGCGTAAAGCACAGGTTGCAGCGCTGGCTGGCCACCCATACGCCGAGTTGCTGAACAAGGTGCTCGTTTCACTCTCCGGCAGCGTGGAGCATTCGCTGCACCCGCTGCTCGAAGACCGCGAGGTCAAGCGCGAGTTGGTTCTGATGGTCAGCACGGACAAAGGGCTTTGCGGCGGACTCAACACAAACATCTTCCGCGAAGCGTCCCGCATGGACAAAGAGAAGACGGTGTATGTGAACACGGGCCGCAAAGGAAAGCAGTTCCTTGCCCGATCGAAGCGGCAAATGCTCGCCGACTTTGAGCTGCCTGACCAGCCGACGTTTCTGCAATCCAAGCTCATTTCCAAGTTTTGCATCGAGCGGTTTCTCACCGGTGATGTGGACAAAGTGACGATCCTATTCTCGCGATTCGTAAACACACTGTCTCAGGTTCCCACCGAGCTCACGCTGCTCCCGATCTCGCCGCTGATTGTGAATAAAGCCGCCGCTGAGCAGGATGGCATCGCGGAGTATCAATTCGAGCCAAGCCCCGCGGAAGTGCTCGGAGCGATCCTCCCATACTATGTGCATTTCGGAGTTTTTCAGGCCATCCTCGACGCCCGAGCGTCAGAGCACAGCGCGCGGATGGTTGCGATGAAAAGCGCGACCGACAATGCCAAGAAACTCGTTACGGACCTCACGTTGGAATACAACAAAGTCCGCCAAGCTGCCATCACAAGCGAACTCCTCGAAATCACCACGGCCCAAATGGCACTGGAATAAATCTCACCACTACCCAACCTTATGACCACCAAAGGAAAAATCGTCCAAATCATCGGCCCGGTTGTCGATGTCGAGTTCGACCCGCAAGCAGGAAACCTGCCGAGCATCTACGACGCGCTCGAAATCCAATTCGTCAGCAACGGCAAGCCAACCCGGCTCGTCCTCGAAGTGCAGCAGCACCTCGGAGACCATTGGGTTCGCGCTATCGCCATGTCGTCCACCGAGGGGTTGACCCGCGGCACAGAAGTCACCGCGACAGGCGCACCGATCTCCGTGCCGGTCGGTGAAGCGGTGCTCGGACGCATTTTCAACGTCATCGGTGAGCCCACCGACGAGCGTGGCCCGGTCGTGACCGAAAAACGCTATCCGATTCACCGTCCCGCACCGACGCTCATGGAGCAGGATACCCGGCCATCGATTTTGGAAACCGGCATCAAAGTCATCGATCTCATCTGTCCGTTCACCAAGGGTGGAAAAGCAGGTGCATTCGGTGGTGCCGGCGTCGGCAAGACGGTCGTCATTCTCGAACTCATCAACAACATCGCCAAAGGCCACGGCGGATACTCAGTTTTCGCCGGAGTTGGTGAGCGGACCCGTGAGGGCAATGACCTCTACCATGAAATGAGCGACGCCGGAGTTATCGTGCAAGACGACCTCTCGAAGTCGAAAGTGGCATTGGTTTACGGCCAAATGAACGAACCTCCCGGCGCCCGTCTCCGCGTGGCACTCTCCGCGCTCGCGATGGCGGAGTATTTCCGTGATGAAAAGAACCAAGACGTGTTGCTCTTCATCGACAACATCTTCCGGTTCTCACAAGCCGGCTCGGAGGTATCCGCGCTGCTCGGACGCACGCCGTCCGCCGTGGGATACCAACCCACACTCGCTGCCGAAATGGGCCAGCTCCAAGAGCGTATCGCATCCACCACCAAGGGGTCCATCACCTCGGTGCAGGCGGTTTACGTTCCGGCCGATGACTTGACCGACCCCGCGCCGGCAAACACATTCGCCCACCTAGACTCGACCATCGTGCTCGAACGCTCGATCGCCGAACTGGGAATTTACCCCGCTGTGGATCCGCTCGCATCGACATCCAAGGCGCTCAGCCCGGAAATCGTCGGAGAAGAACATTACAAAGTCGCCCGTGGCGTTCAGATCGTGCTTCAGCGCTACAAAGATCTGCAAGACATCATCGCGATTCTTGGAATGGATGAACTCTCCGCCGAGGACAAACTCACCGTGTTCCGCGCGCGTAAAATTCAGCGTTTCCTCAGCCAGCCATTCCACGTCGCGGAAGTATTCACCGGCACCCCGGGGCAATATGTTTCGATCGAAGAAACCGTGCGCGGATTCAAAGAAATCCTCGAAGGAAAACATGACGAAGTGCCCGAAGGGAACTTCTACATGAAGGGCTCGATTGACCAAATCAAAGAAGAATAGCGCGACCCAGCCCGGTCTAATCCACCGGGCCACCCACAACCTACCGCTGATGCGATCCGCATCCCACTAATCCATGGCAACTCTCCGACTCGAAATTGTAACTCCGGATTCGAAAACGTATTCGGATGATGTGGATTCTGTCGTGCTGCCCGGCATCGAAGGGGAACTCGGAATCTTCCCGATGCACGTGCCGCTGATGACGCAAATCGCTCCCGGTGAACTGCGCGTGATGAAGGCCGGTCACGAAGACCGTCTCGCCGTCGGCGAAGGATTCGTGGAAATAACGCAAAACTCAGTTTCCGTGCTCACCGACATGGCCGTGCTGGAATCCGAGATCGACGAATCAGCCACCGAGGACGCCATCAAACGCGCCGAGGCCGCAATGAAGGACGAGAAGCTCAGCGGAGAAGACCAAGCATTGGTCGAAGCCGCCCTCCAAAAATCGCTCGCGAAACTCCGCGTCAAACGGCGGCGAACACATTAAGAATCACTTGCTGCGCGGCCGCATGGGTGCTCACGGTCGGTTTCCTATTTGACCTGCAAGCAGATTCTGCATTATACCTTTTTCACTGGTGAGGTGGCTGAGTGGTCGAAAGCAGCGCTTTGCTAAAGCGCCGTAGTCCTAAAGGCTACCGGGGGTTCGAATCCCCCCCTCACCGAAGTTTTCTTCCGCGCTTTCGACACACGCGAAGCAGCCTCCGACGCAGCCTCGGAAAATTCTTTTGAAGCAAACGATCACCGGGTAGATTTGGACGATTATGGGCAGTGTTTTCGGAGAAGTATTTCGTATATCGACATGGGGTGAATCGCATGGCGGTGGCGTTGGCGTTGTCATCGATGGCTGCCCGCCGAATCTCGATCTGTCAGAGTCCGACATCCAGCCCGCGCTGGATCGGCGGCGTCCGGGGCAAAGCGATATCGTTACTCCTCGCAAGGAGTCCGACACGTGCCGGATTTTAAGCGGCGTTTTTCAGGGGAAGACGCTAGGCACTCCAATCTCAATCATGGTTCCGAACACCGACGCACGCCCCGAGGCCTACAGCGAAATGGAAACCATGTTTCGCCCATCCCATGCTGATTTTACCTACCAATCGAAATACGGCATCCGCAATTGGGAGGGCGGTGGACGATCCTCTGCCCGCGAAACCATCGGTCGCGTCGCCGCCGGTGCCGTCGCACTCAAAGCACTGCATACGATCGCTCCCAACTTTGAGGTCATCGCCTATGTGAGTTCGATCCACGACATCGATGCGTCCATAGACACTGAAACGGTCACGTTTGATGCCGTCGAGTCGAACGTGGTTCGATGTCCGGATCCGGAAGTTGCCGAGCGCATGATCGAGAGGATCAAAAAAATCCGGAGCGAAGGGGATTCCATCGGCGGCACCGTCGAGTGCGTGATCCGCGGAATTCCGGCAGGGTGGGGAGAGCCGGTTTTTGATAAGCTCGATGCAGACCTCGCAAAGGCAATGCTCAGTCTTCCCGCGACCAAGGGATTTGAAGTTGGCTCCGGATTCGCTGGCAGTAAGCTGCGAGGATCCGAACACAACGATCCCTTCCGCGTCGTGGATGGTCGGGTTCGCACCACATCCAATCGATCGGGCGGTGTTCAAGGCGGCATCAGCAATGGAGAGCCGATCGTGTTCCGCGTGGCATTCAAACCGACTGCGACCATCGCAAAAAGCCAGCAGACCGTGACTACCAGCGGGACCGAAGGCGACCTCGCTGCACGCGGGCGGCATGACCCCTGTGTGCTTCCCCGCGCCGTCCCGATGGTCGAGGCAATGAGTCTGCTCGTCCTGTGCGACCATGCGCTCCGGCATCGCGCTCAAATCGGTTGATCATCCGATGCCTCAAGCCTCTCCAGGTTGGCAGACTGCCTTTCTTGTTTGGTCGATCGTTTGCATCGGCTGCCTCATCTTTTCCGGTTGGCGAGCTGGAATCATTCGCGGCCTGATCTTCCTCGGCGCAATCGCTTTCTCCTGCATGATCGGGAGCGCTGTTGCGATCGCTGTTCCGGCTGGTTTGATCGAGTGGCTGCCGCTTCCGATTCTGATTGCGAAGGCGATGGCCGGCGTAGCCGTGGGATTCGTCGTATTCGCGGGAATCTGGCTATTGGGAGCTGCGTTGTTCAAGCGCACCGCACAACAGCACTCGCTGCTGATCAAGCTGTTGTGGGGTGGTGGCGGCGCTGTCTGCGGCTTGGTGGTTGGGTTGATAGTAGTCCTATCGATCCTCGCCGGGATTCGTGCCATCGGGGCAATTTCTGAGGCGCGTGTAGAGGCCCGCGGAGATTCCTCCAACGCTCCAAGCCTTGCCTTTTGGGAATCCAGCATCGTGAAACTCAAACGCTCTATCGAGGCTGGTGAGACGGGTGCGTGGATCCAACAAGTGGACGTCACGCCGGCTTCGTTCAGCCGGATCGTTAAGAAGATTGGACGCGTCGTGGCCGACCGCCACGCTGCTCAACGCTTCCTCGAATCACCGCATGTCACACGTGTTGTCTCGGATCGTGCCTTTGTGAATCTGGTCGCTGATCCCGAAATCAACGAAGCCGCCATCAATGGACAATACGGCGCGATTCTGATGAATCCGAAGGTGTTTGATGCGATCCGGGATCCGGTGCTTTGGGAAAAAATGCAAGCGGTCAGTTGGGAAGCTGCCTTGGATGAAGCCCTCATCAAACCGACCCCCGACGAGAGTCCGGAATGACACATATTCTTGTCAAGCGACCCACAATCCCAGCATCCTACGAGCCGCCAATTATTGATCATGCCGAACGAATACATCGCAACGATAGGTTTAGAAGTTCATGTGCAACTCAAGACGCAAACGAAGATGTTTTGCGGATGCAAGGTGGAGTACGGAGCCGAGCCAAACACGAATGTATGCCCGGTTTGCCTCGGGATGCCCGGCGCACTCCCGGTGATGAATCATGAGGCACTACGGCTCACAGCGCTCGCGGGACTCATGCTGGGATGTGATATCGCCCCGCGCTGCAAATTCGATAGAAAGAATTATTTCTATCCGGACATGCCGAAGAACTACCAGATTTCTCAATACGACCTGCCATTTTGTTTGAATGGCGCGGTTCCACTGCACGATCTGGCGTATCCCAAGGATGCGCAGAAATCGATTGCCACCCCGGATAAAAAAGTCCGGCTAACGCGCATCCATCTCGAAGAGGACGTTGCCAAAAGTTTCCACTTTGAAAATGCGACCGGGATCGATTTCAACCGGGCCGGCACGCCGCTCCTGGAAATCGTCTCCGAGCCGGACATCGCTTCGCCAGAGGAGGCTTTCGCCTATCTTACCGTACTGCAACAGGTGATGATCTATGGCGGCATCAGCGATGCCGACATGGAAAAGGGTCAGCTTCGCTGCGACGTGAACGTCTCGGTGCGGCCTGTTGGCACCACGGAGTTTGGCACAAAAATCGAACTCAAAAACTTGAACTCGATCAGTGGTGTTCGGCGCGCATTGGCATTTGAAATCCCGCGCCAAATCGAGCACCTGAATGCGGGAGGGAAGCTGGATCAGGAAACCCGGCGATGGGACGACGTGCGCGGCGAAACGGTGCTCATGCGCATCAAGGAATCTGCACATGACTATCGTTACTTTCCAGAGCCGGATCTGCTCCCTGTGGAAACCTCCGAGTTGGTCCTAACTGCCCGGTCACGCATGCCCGAGTTGCCGTGGGATAAGCGTGCTCGCTTTGTTGCGGATTATGGTGTCAGCGACTACGATGCCGGAGTCATTGCCAATGATCTCGCGCTGGCTTCATATTTTGAGGCAGCGGTTCGGGAGTCGAAGAAGCCTAAGAGCATTGCGAACTGGCTTTTGAATGACTTGCAAAATGCGCTATCGAACGCAGGCATCACGATCGAGCAATGCGCAATTGCTCCTCATGCGCTGGATGAATTGGTTGCACTGATTGACTCCGGTGCGATCAGTGGCCGTCAAGGCAAGGAGGTCTTCGCAGACATGTTCGCCTCGGGCAAACCAGCTGGTGTGATTGTCGAAGAAAAAGGTCTAAAACAGGTAAGCGATGCGGGCGAGATCGAGACGCTATGCGATCAAGTTATCGCCGCAAATCCAGGCCCAGCGGCTGACTATCGCGCTGGCAAGGAAGCTGCATTAAACTTCCTCAAAGGCCAGGTGATGAAACTTTCCAAGGGCAAAGCAAACCCCGGGATGGCAGGCGAGATCCTCGCTAAGAAACTGTCGTAGTTGTCGGCGACTCGACCGTGCCGGACGGCTTCTACTTGGACGCCGTCTTGGCAAATTCCTCAGGGAATTTTGCCAAGAAACTTTGTGTTGGCCATGCGCACGCCTCACCGAACGCACATACTGTGCGACCGGCGATGTTATCTGCGACATTTTTCAGCGTCGCCGGATCACTTGCGGTGCCTTCTCCGTCGAGCATGCGCGTCGTCATCTTAGACATCCACAGACTGCCTTCGCGGCATGGTGTGCATTGCCCGCAGCTCTCGTGCGCGTAAAACTGGTTTAAGTTATTCAGCGCCCAGACCATGCTTCGTGAGTCATCCATGACGATCACCCCTCCGCTGCCAACCATGGTGCCTGCTGCTGCCAAGCTGGCAGCGTCCATCACCAAATCGAGCATCTTGACCTCAGTCTCGACCATGCTGCCATCAGCGGCCTTGGTTTTCATTTTGAAAACATCGTCGACGTTGAGCACCTTCGCTGAGCTGCCGCCAGGGATCACAGCCTTCAGTTTCCGTCCGGGCTTCATCCCTCCGCAGATGTCGAAAATCAGTTCCCCAAGTGTGACTGCTCCACACGGAAGCTCGTAGTAGCCCGGCTTCATCACGTCGCCGCTGACGCACATCGTTCGCGTGCCGCCGTCCCCCGGGGTGCCCATCTTGGCGTATTCCTCGGGACCCAGTCGAATAATGTGTTTCACGTGACACAGTGTTTCGACGTTGTTCACGATGGTGGGCGACATATAGAGCCCAAGCACGGCCGGGAAGTAGGGAGGTTTGATGCGCGGATACGGACGCTTGCCTTCGAGCGACTCGATCAGGCTGGTTTCCTCGCCGCAAATGTAAGCGCCAGCGCCCTGGTGGACATAAATCTCGCAATCGAATCCGCTGCCGAGGATGTTTTTGCCAATGAAACCTTTCGCTTTGGCTTCCTTGATTGCGTTCCAAACGATTTTTGCTGCGTGGGGGAACTCGCACCGAATGTAAATATACGCGAGGTTTACGTTGACGGCATAGGCCGCGATCAAAAGCCCCTCCACGAGTTGATGAGGGTCGTTGTGCAGGATGTAGCGGTCCTTGAAGGTCCCAGGCTCCGACTCATCGCCGTTGACGACAATGTAGTGCGGTTTGCCATCTTCGCGCTTGATGAAACTCCATTTGATGCCAGCCGGAAATCCTGCACCGCCACGGCCGCGCAGGTTGGCGGCTTTGACCATGTTGATGATTTCCTCGGGCTGCATTTTCAGCGCCTTTTCCAAAGATTCGTAGCCACCATGGGATAGGTAAGTCTCGATATCGTTGGCCCAGCCTGGACGGCTGATGTTTTCGAAAATGAGGCGGCGCTCTTTAGGATGCGGTTGCGGAATTAGGGATACCATGACGAAAATTAGAGCGGTCGGTTATTCTTTGTCGTAAGCAGTTACGATGGTAGGCACCTCGTCGAGGGCGACATTTTCATGCAAATCGTCATTAATCAGGCAAACCGGCGCGGAACCGCAGCTCGCTAAACACTCGACAAACTCCACGCTGAACTTGCCGTCCGGACTGGTAGGCGGCGCTGAACCAAATCCATGACTGTGGTCGTGTGCATCCACGCCCGTCGCTGTGCAGAATTTTTCGCGGAGTTCATACGAGCCGGCTAGCGCGCACGACAGCGTGCGGCACACGCGAATGATCGTTTTGCCCGCAGGCTCTTGGCGGAACCATGGATAAAACGTGATCAGCTCGAGGATATTGATTGGTTGAAGCTCCAATTTGGCAGCGATCCAGTCGACTCCGGATTCATCGATGTAACCAAAGTGGTTTTGCCAAAGGTGAAGCAATGGGAGCGAAGCACTGCGCTTCGACACCGGATAGTGGCTGACCGACTCCTCGATCTCGGCGAGGAGGTGGTGTGGGATACTTTCTGCCTGATTGGACAATGTCTCAGTCGTCATATTTCCTGCTAAATAAAGGATACGACATCATCCAAATAATCGACGCCTCGTCGATGAACAATTTTCCACCGCTCCGATTTCCAAAGAAATTTGCGGGGTTGATTACTCGGTAATGATATCTTTGTAGGTCTTCCCGGTCGGTATCATTGGAAGCACGTGCTCGGTGTATGGCGTGAGCACGTCCAAGAGGTAGGCATCTTCGCAGTCGAGCATGCGTTGCAGAGCAGCCTTCAGATCCGACTTGCGTGTGACGCGCTCGGCTTTCACGCCGAATCCATTGGCGATTTGAATGTAGTCGGGATAGACGCGATTGAGGTCACTTGGGTCGCCTAGGAATGTGTGTGCGCGGTTGCTGCCGTAAAAACGGTCTTCCCACTGCACCACCATGCCGAGATGCTGGTTATTCAAGATGATCGCTTTTGCCGCGATCTTCTCGATGTGTGCGGTCGCGAGCTCTTGGACATTCATGACAAATGACCCGTCGCCGTCGATATCGATCACCTGTTTGTCCGGGCATGCCACTTTGGCTCCCAACGCAGCAGGATATCCAAAACCCATAGCACCTAGACCAGCCGATGTCAGAAGCGAGCGTGGGTTGTTAAAGTCGTAGAATTGAGCGGCCCACATCTGGTGTTGTCCTACGCCTGTCGTGATAATGGCATCACCACCGGTAAGTTCCCAGAGCATGCGAATGACGTGCTGCGGTTGAATGACATCATCAGTGTCTTTGTAGCTCAATGGGAATTTCGCTTTCCACTCGGCGATCTGGTCATACCACGCAGGGAACTTTTTGAAGTTCTTCGAAACCCGTTTGTGCCCCGTTGCTTCAAGGCGCGCATTCATTTGCGAAAGCGCGTATTTGAGATCACTCAAAATCGGCAACTTCACGGCTCGGTTCTTGTTCAACTCGGAGTTATCGATGTCGATGTGAACAATCGTGCCGTGTTCGCAAAACTTCTCAACCTTGCCCGTCACCCGGTCATCGAACCGCACGCCGATCGCCAGAAGGAGGTCAGCCTCGTTGACCGCGTTGTTGGCATACACCGTGCCGTGCATTCCCAGCCACTTGAGCGATAGCGGGTGGCCTTCTGGAAAGCAGCCGATTCCCATGAGCGTGGTCGCTACCGGAATCTGCGTGCGTTCTGCGAACTCTAAGAGCTCACCGCTCGCATTACCGCTGATCACTCCGCCTCCGCAATAAATCATCGGCTGCTTTGCGCTGGCAATGAGACCGAGCACTTCCTGCAATGCGACGTCGTCGGCTTTCGGTTCGCAGTGGTATCCACGAAACGTTACCGATTTCGGAAAAATCGGCTGTGCTTCCTGGTTCTGGATGTTCTTCGGAATATCGATGAGCACCGGCCCTGGACGGCCCGTTTGGGCAATCTGAAACGCCTCTTTCACGATGCGCGGGATGTCGGCGATGTCCATGACGAGATAGCTGTGTTTCACCACGGGCAGGGTCATGCCGAACATATCGGTTTCCTGGAAAGCACCGCGGCCGATCATGTCCTGAGGAACTTGCCCAGTGATCGCCACCATGGGCACCGAGTCCATGAAGGCATCTGCGATACCAGTCACCAGATTCGTAGCGCCCGGCCCTGAGGTCGCCATGCAGACGCCGGCGCGGCCGGTTGCGCGTCCGTAGGCCTCCGCAGCGAAGACGCCACCCTGTTCGTGACGGGGCAGGATGGTGCGGATCTTCGTGGAGCGTGTTAATGCCTGATGGATTGGCATCGACGCGCCGCCCGGATATGCAAAAATGACATCGACCCCTTCACGCTCCAAGCAGGCAACGAGGATTTCTGCTCCTGACATTTTTTCCCCGCGATCCGGGGCAGTTTTGGAGCGTGAACGAGATGTGGTTTTAGAGGCCATAGAGCCCTCGAATATGATTGTTTAACTGCATGAAATCAAGCCGAGTTTTGGATCATCGGGATTTCAATGCGCCTCTTGCTCTACCGGTTTAGTTGTCCTCCGGTTCCGGCAGTGGTTGTGCCGGTGGTGGCGGGGCTGCCTTGTCGCGACGGACCGGGGGAAGCTCCTGAATCGCTTCATCGTCGGGAAGCAGTTTTTTCGACAGATTCAGCAAAATGTCGCGGGTTGGCTGGTCGAATGAGTAGATGGCAGAGATTTCACCGCCTGCTGGCACGACTGCAATCTCGTCGCATGCAAAGCAAATGAGCAGGTCCTGCTGGGTGCTGCCCTCACCAGACCGCAACGACAGGCCTGGCCGAAATTTGCAGCGATCTGGCCGGAGTGGGCCGAACGCAGACGAACTCGCCAATAACGCTGTGAGAACTTCCTGATCCGGTGCGGGAATTGGCACCGGGGAGCCTCCGAGTACTTCGAACTGCGCAATGTATTCTGGTGCATACCGCAAGTGTGCCGGCGTCTCACTCGGGACCACGCGGAGCAAATGTGTAAAGGTGCGCCCAATGGACCACTCCGAAAATGGTTTGTCGCTGATAGGTAGCGGCGCGGTAGATTCCGGAGGGGTAGGCTCCGGCTCTGCGGCCGTGCCGGACGAGATTGCTAACGATGCGACGAGGGCAAGAACGAGAAATTTTTTCATCGGGTGTTGTGTCTGATTGGTCAACGACGGGGCTATCGGCTGAGTTCGAGCATTCGTCGGATCGGAACCTCAGCCCGTGCTCGAATCGGTTCTGGAATTAGAATCTGAGGCTCTAGATTTAGCAAGCATGCGTGCAGCTTATCCAATGTGTTCATCTTCATGTATCGGCAATCTGCACACGCGCACGCATCCGTCGGTCCTGGAATAAATGTCTTATTCGGGATTTCGCGACGCAACCGGTGTAGCATCCCACTTTCCGTCACGATGATAAACGCATCTGCCGGGGATGACTGGCAATACGTCACCATTTTTTCGGTCGAACACACTTCATCTGCCAGAAGGCGAACGGCGTAAGTGCACTCGGGGTGGGCTACGACGGGAGCATTTGGAAACTCAGCGCGGATCCGCTCGATGCTGTCCCGCGTGAACTCTACGTGAACGTAACAATTCCCCTGCCAAAGGTCCATTTTCCGGCCTGTTTGCTCGGTAACCCATGCGCCAAGGTTCTGATCGGGAACGAAAAGAATGTTCCGATCTTCCGGCACGCTTTGGACGATGCGGGGCGCATTACCGCTCGTGCAAATGACATCGGAGAGTGCCTTCACTCCGGCACTGCAATTGATGTAGGCGACGACGTAGTAGTTTTTTTCCGGGTGCTGATTGAGGAATGCTTCGAGCTTCGGGGCAGGGCACGAGTCGGATAGCGAGCAGCCCGCATCGAGGTCCGGAATGACTACGGTTTTCGATGGATTCACGATCTTCGCGGTCTCACCCATGAAGTGAACGCCGCAAAACGCGATGACGTCCGCATCGGTCTCTGCGGCGCGGTAGCTGAGCCCGAGCGAGTCTCCGACGTAGTCGGCGAGTTCTTGGATTTCGCGGACCTGATAGTTGTGAGCTAGGATGATCGCGTTGCGTTCGCGTTTTAGCTCGAGGATTTCGGAAGCAAGGTCAGTGGAAACCATGGCGGTTGGTTGCGGTGCGAATTTATTGGGCTACTTCGGTATTGTGGGTCGCTTGGATCGCGGTGAGTGCGATCGTGTAAACGATATCCTCAACGAGTGCTCCGCGCGAGAGATCATTTACGGGCCGCTTCAGCCCTTGAAGCATCGGGCCGATACTTATGACATTTGCACTTCGCTGAACCGCTTTGTATGTCGTATTTCCGGTGTTCAGGTCGGGAAAGATAAAAACAGTCGCGCGACCCGCCACCGGACTGTCTGGTGCTTTTTTCTCCGCTACATCCGCGATGGCTGCGGCGTCATACTGTAGCGGGCCGTCGATGAGTAGATCTGGACGTTTCTCTTTCGCGATCCGTGTCGCTTCGCGCACTTTATCGACACCGGCGCCAGAGCCTGACTCTTTTGTCGAGTAGCTGATCATTGCAACCCGGGGTTCGATTCCGAATTGCGCTGCGGAGTCGGCGGATTGGATCGCGATATCTGCGAGCGCGTCGGCATCGGGATCGGTGTTAACGGCGCAGTCGCCATAAACGACTACTTGATCCGGTAGAAGCATGAAGAAAATCGATGAGACCACCTTCGCTCCCGGGCGGGTCTTGATGACCTGCAATGCGGGACGCACCGTGTTAGCCGACGAATGGATTGCTCCGGAGACCAATCCGTCACCCTGCCCAAGCGCGAGCATAACTGTCCCCAACATCACAGAATCCGTGAGTTGGTCCAGCGCCGCTTCTCGTGATAGGTTCTTGCTTTTGCGGAAGTCGACCAATGCATCCACGTAACGCTCACGCACCTGATCGGGATCGATGATTTCTAAGCTGGGTGGCAGGACGAGGTCTTGTCCCCGAGCTACCTGACGAATTTCATCGGGATTGCCGATGAGGACGCAGGTCGCAATCTCGCGTTCTTGGCACGTCACGGCGGCTCGGATCGTGCGGGGTTCCGCACCCTCAGGGAGCAAAATCCGCTTCCGTGCTGCCCGCGCCCGCTCAGTCAGCATGTGACAAAACGCCGCCGGTGAAGTTCGTGTCTCGATTGAAGTGAGCGGCAGTTCGCGTAACCAGTCCGCATCGATGTGCTCCGCCACAAAGTTCATCGCTTGATACATGCGGTCGATATCGTCAGGTGCCACCTCGGAGTTCATGCTGAAGAGCGACGAGGCCGTTTCATAGCTGCTCGTCGGCACCACTAAAACAGGCAGCCCGGTATTCAATCCCGGACGGCAAAGCTCCATCACTCGCTCATCGACATCGAGGCCACCGGTAAGGATCAACCCCGCAATGGGAATATGATTCATCGCCGCCATTGCGACGGCAACAATCACGTCGGTGCGATCAATTGGTGTGACAAGCGCCGCACCGGGGCGGAACGCTCCGAGCATGTTGGGCACGGTGCGGGCGAGCACAGATACGCTTTTCACCCGGCGCGTTTCCATGTCGCCGGCATGCAGGATTTTTGCACCGAGATGGCGTGCCAGATCCACTGTGCGGCAGTGCGTGAGCTCCGTATTCGACGGGATTGCCGCGATCATCGCAAGCCCTCCTTTGCGGAGGCTGCAACACTCTTTCGTTAGCAGCGCGGCTACGGATTCAAGCGTCGCGCCCTCAGGCACGGTGACCCGATTCAACACACAACCCGCTAGTCTGCTGTCGTCAATACTTCCAAATGGACGCGCTGCAAGTTCGATCTGAGTGTGAAGCTGATCCGGTTGCAGTCCGGCCATGTTACCGACGAGGATCACCTCCGCGCTGAGGGTTTTCACCAGTTCGACGTTGAGTGCGCTCGCGTAGGGATTCTCGATGGTTGGCACGAGGCCCTCCACGATCATGATGTCCGCATTTTGCGACGATGCGTGAAAGCCATCGATGACTCGGCTCATGAGCTCGTCCATGTGGCCCTCAGACATGAATTTTGCTGCATCGTCAAACGAGATCGGGTCCGCAGAGCGGAAGTTTGTCGTTTGTCGAATGAAGTGGCTGGATCGTTCGATTTTGTCGGCTGCCGATACCGATTGACCGATTGGCTTGTAAAACCCGACGCGGAAGCCGATGCGATCAAGCGCTCGGACGAGCCCGAGTGTGACGGTTGTCAATCCGGCGCTACTGGCAGCCGGAGCGAGGTAGAGGGTGCGTTTCAAGGTTTATTGGGATTGGGTTGAGTTCGTTAGCACGTCGTCTGTGGAATGCGCGATCATCCACTCCTCATCGGTGGCAATCACAAGCAATGCCGGACCGGAGCTGGATGGGGATGAAATGAAGCCGCCTGTGTGCTTTCCGGCCTCGCGATTCCGCGTGCCGTCGAGATCTACGGCGAGCAATGCGAGGTGCGCGCAGGTTTTCTCGCGAATCAACGCAGAGTTCTGGCCGATTCCACCGGTGAACACGATAGCGTCTAGGTGGTTCAGCGAAGCAGTGAGCGCCAACATCGCTTTTGCTAGACGATACGCGAACATGTCGATTGCGAGCTGCGCGCGAGCATTGCCTTCCGACGCGGCGGCACAGACGGTGCGCATGTCGTTGCTCACGCCGGAAATCCCCAACAGACCGCTGCTGCGATTGAGCATCGTGGTGATCTCCGCGACGGTAAGGTCTGCATTTTCGCTCAGGAACAAGTGCAGGTTAGGATCCACGTCCCCGCTCCGGGTGCCCATCATGACACCCTCGAGCGGAGTCAGCCCCATCGATGTATCCGCGCTCTTGCCGTCCCGAATGGCACAGACGCTGCAACCATTCCCGAGGTGAGCGGTGAGCAACGACACCGACTCAAAACTTTTCCCGAGCGCTTCGGCTGCTCGCATACCGACGTAATGGTGGCTCGTGCCATGCATCCCGTAGCGCCGCACCGCCAGCGTCTCGTAGTATTCGTATGGGATTGCGTAGAGGAAAACGTGTGGCTTGAGTGATTGATGGAACGCAGTGTCAAAAACCGCAACCTGGGGCACGTCCGGAAAAAAATCGGTCGCGGTCCGGATGCCAAGGACGTGAGCCGGGTTGTGTAGGGGGGCGAGCTTTGAGCATGCGTCGATCTTTTCAATGACGGACTCGTCGATTCGCACCGCAGCGCGGAAGAACTCACCCCCATGCACGACCCGGTGACCGATTGCAGCGATTTCTAATTGCTCGCCAAGCGCTGACTCCAGCGAGTGAATGATGGCGCGCAATGCCTCACTGTGACCCGATCCGGACAACTCAGGGTTCCATTTGCGACCACCGGCATCGACCTCGAGTCGCGCATCGTCGGTTCCTAGTCGGTCGGCGAGTCCGCGTGCCAGCACCGATCCATTCGTCAAATCGTGAAGGGCGAACTTAATAGAAGAACTCCCGCAATTGATGACCAGTATTTGCCGGGTGGTGCTTGTTTTCATGATTTCGAAAAGCGTCCCAAGCTAGGGATGGCGCGCGAAGATGGTCAAGTGGCGATGCGTAAAACCATGACTTTGCGCAAAAACTGACCTTAGAGACTTGGAAGCTGCCACTGGGAGGCTAGCCGCTGATACTCAGACACTGGAAGCAAGACGTAGTGAGGGGCCGTTCTGGGCTTGAGCCACTGCAGGATTTTCAACAATTCCGCTTCGGGCATGGTCGTGCATCCAGCAGACGTGCGATTCGGTCCTCGCTGGATATGAAAAAAGATCGCACTCCCGCGTCCGGGAATCGGGTGTTCCGCGTTATGACGGATTTCCAGTTTCCATTTGTGAGCGGGATCCTTTTGTTTCATCTGCTCAGATCGGAACCAAGCGGGCGGATTGGATGGGTCCACGCGCACATGTTGATTATAGAGCGGGTGGGCCGGGTTTTCGATCCATGCATCCGCAGGGGTGACCTGATGGTATGGATAGCTGCTCGGCAATGGCAGTGCTGCGGCGTCACCGAATATACGCCCAAGTGCGAACACGCCGGCTGGCGCGCGTCGGTCCCCTTCGATTTTTTGCGGGCCGGCCTGCTCCTGACCCGCAACGCCTATCCCCCATGCGAGTCCGTTTTTGCCAAAGAGTACGCGCACCGGGTCACCCACGGGAGCCCACGATCCACCGACCCGCTCGAAGCGCCGGAGCTGCCCTACCGACGAATCCCACGAATCTGCTTTGCCAACTAAAAGCTGCGAACATTCATTGGGGATTGCCGCTGTTCCCACGCACGGTGTCAGCAGCGGGGTGAGGCAAGCGATAAGTGCCAGCCGCGGAGCCAAAACCATCACGAGAAACTTACAATCGCGGTTCATAATGGCCGAAACTATCCGTTTGACCGGCACCGTGGAATCGAAATCAGGCAGATCCCACATCCTCGCAATTGTGACGTTTTATTGACGCAAAATCGGTTGAACGCGTGGGAGCACTCTGCAAAAAGCAGGCTCTTCCTTCTTCCAAATGAAAAAAATCTGCTCTAGCCAGCTGTCAAATCCATCCCGCCGCCTCGGCGTTCGGGCTATGTTCATATTCTCCGTCGCTGCCGCAGTGATGGCCTCGGCTTTCGCCGGGGTTGTTTATTCCCCATCCTCCGATGTCGTCGTAGACACCGAACGTGGATCATTTGCAGATTGGTGGAATGGGAAACAAATGACGGGAAATTGGTTCGGCCTCCGCGACACGCTCGCTGACCGTGGGCTGACGTTTAAAGGCAAATACGAGGGGATTTTTTACGGAGTAATCGATAGCCAGAGAGGGGCTCGCGGGTTCTACGATCAGGAAGTCGCAATATCATCGGAACTCGACTTCGCAAAATTCACGGGTGTCGATGCAATCAAAGGATTGACCGGGTTCGGCGCCGTTCGCTATCGCGACTCGCGCTCCGACTCGAACCCGAACAACTTCGTTCAGGCGAGCAGCCTTTTCCAGCCATCGAGTAACCAATCCGGCACGCAGTGGCGTCTGCTTTCGTTCGGGTTGGAATATGCCACACCGGAAATGTTCGGTGTAGAAAAGTTCCTTACTGTCCGCGGCGGATGGCTCCAGCCGCAGAAAGAATTCATCGATCAGCCGTTGTCAAAGCTGTTCGAAAACAACGCGATTGAGAGTGCCAAAGGCATCGGCGGAAATATTCCGTTCTCCTCCAGCTTTTCGACATGGGGCGGAACCTTACAGATCAAACCCTCCAAGAAATCCTATGCCAAGGCGGCTCTGTTCATGGCATTTCCTCAGTCCACTACGAGTTCGAACCACGGACTGGCATTCGAAGGATTTGCTCAAGATCCGAGCCAAAATGGTTTGTTTGCTATGGCGGAAGCTGGAATTACGCCGGACCTCGGTGCGAGCGAACTCCCCGGAAAATACGCGATGGGGGGATACTACTATGGCCAGCAAAAGAACTCGTTCAATGGCACTAACAACTACGGCCAATACGGACTTTACTGGCAGGCGGACCAGATGCTCTTCCGGGAATCATCGCCCGCTCCTGAGCCAGAAGTCTTCGAAAAAGGTTCTGGGAAAAACGTGGTAGCATCGGGCAAGAATTTCAAAGAACCCGTCTCTCCGGAGAAGCCGGAGCTCTCGACCCAGGGTCTCTACACCTTCAACCTTCTTACCTTTGCGCCAAAGTATAACAACCTCTACCCGTTTTATTTCCATTCGGGATTGGTTTACGAAGGGCTCATCCCGGGCCGTGACAGAGACCGCACGATGTTTGCCATAGCGTTCGGACAATATAGCTACGAAAACATCCAGAACCTCCAGCAGCAGGGGCGCGTGAACCAACCAAACTACACGATCGTTTTGGAATGGGACTATCGCATGCAACTCGGTGGATTCACGCACGTTCAACCGTTTTGCCAATACATCATCCAGCCGAACGGTACGGGTGCTGTGAAGAACGCGACGATCCTAGGCGTGGCCTACGGCATGAACTTCTAGAACCTCTCACACGATTTCGCCCCTCTCGGTCGCTCGACTGAGAGGGGGCACAACGGTGTTACGAGGCATTGCGATTGCTTCAGCGTTTTGCTAGCCTGCTATGGTGATTAGGCTGTCCTGCGAGAGTTTTGTTTTTGTATGAGCGCGGACGGTGCATTGACCGTGGTCGTCACTCGCGTGATAAAGCCGGGCTGCGAGGCAGACTTTGAGCGCACGATGCGGGAGTTTCTTGATGTGGCATGGACGTTTCCGGGGCATCTCGGCATGCACATGCTGCGACCCGCTGAAAATCAACATTTGAGCGGGGAGTATACCATCATTGCTCGCTTTGATTCGATGGAGTCGCGGCGCGTCTTTACATCGTCGGAGGTTTTTAAGGAATGGATGGCGCGGATGGACTCTCAATCTTCGGGTCCTGCTGTGGTGCGGGAGTTGCAGAGCCTGAGAGGGTGGGCCGCGCTCGCTGGCGAGACCGTGAATCCCCCCCGATGGAAAATGGCGATCACCGTGTGGGTCGGTGTGGCGACACTATCGCAGGTCTTCACTTGGCTTTTCACGCCGATCATAGGGCATTGGCCGCGTCAGCTGCAGATGCTGCCGATCACCGCGATCACAATCGTTCTGCTCACGTGGTTTGTTTTGCCTGCAATGATGCGGATGCTGAATCGGTGGTATTTTCCCCACCGTGGCCGCGCCGCCGCCGCCCGAATGTCCCGGAAAAGGCTTTGACTTTAAACATCGCGCTCCACTAAATTCGGCAAACCCTCAGGAAATGCGCTTATGAAAGGTATTGTTTTCACGATGTTCATTGAGATGGTCGAGGAGCAATTCTCGATTGACACTGCCGAGGAAATGATCGAGGGCTGCGACCTCCCAAGTGGTGGTGCATACACATCGGTCGGCACCTACGATCACCGAGAGATGGTGACGCTGGTAGTGCAACTCTCCAAGATCACTGACCAACCGGTCCCTGATCTTCTCCGCGCCTATGGACACTTCCTCTTCGGCAAATTCGCGCAGCTTTTTCCCGTCTTTTTCGATGGCATTACGTCATCACTGACGTTTGCTGGGCGGATTGAGGATGTTATTCATGTCGAGGTTCTTAAGTTATACCCCGATGCTCAGTTGCCGCGTTTTGAGACCGTGTCTAAGACACCGGATGAATTGAAACTCATTTACCGCTCAGATCGCCATTTAGGCGATTTGGCAGAGGGGTTGCTCCAGTCTTGCATTGTGTATTTTGGGGAGGAGCGCTCGGTATCGCTCACCCGTGAGAATCTGGAAGAACCCACAGGTGCGGTATGCTTCACGATGACGCGACTTCCATGATCCCCTCCGTAGAGCGCGCCATGCGGCGTGCCGAACGAGAGCGGAACGCGCGCCGCGCGGCGGAGGCGCTCCTCGAGCGCAAAAGCTTGGAGTTGTATCACACGAACGAAAAACTTCGTTCGCAGGCACAGGAGTTGGAAAACTTGGTTCGGATTCGAACCGCTGACTTGGAGAAGGCCTTAGAATCGGCCGAATCGGCTACCTCCGCCAAAAGTGACTTTCTGGCCGTGATGAGCCACGAAATCCGAACTCCCTTGAATGGGATCATCGGAATTGCCGAGATCCTGTCTCAATCTTCGCTCGTCGACGATCAATCCACCCAGTTGAACCTTCTCATCGAGAGTGGAAACACGCTGATGGCGTTGATTAACGACATCTTGGATTTTTCAAAAATTGAATCAGGGCAGTTGGAGTTAGAGGAACGCGAGTTTGATCCATCGGCTGAGCTTCAGAGCACCGCCGCCACCTATCGTGCGTCCGCACTCGCCAAAGGCTTGGAGTTGAAACTCGAACTCAAGGAATTACCGGCGATGGTGCTCGGCGATAGCCATAGGCTCCGGCAGGTCGTCTCAAACCTTCTTTCCAACGCGATCAAGTTTACCTCCGATGGCGAAGTTTCGATGCGAGCCACCGGAGTTGAAATCAACAAGGACAAGTGGCGTTTGGATATCGAGGTAAAAGATACCGGCATTGGAATTCCAGAGGATTCTGTCAAAAACCTCTTCAAAAAATTCTCCCAAGCCGATAGCTCCACGACGAGGAAGTTCGGAGGGAGCGGTCTCGGATTGGCGATCTGCAAGCGCCTGATCGAAGCCATGGGTGGAGCGATCACCCTAGAAAGTGCTCCGGTGGGTTCCGTGTTCCGGTTCCATGTTACGTTCCAAGCCGTCGCATCTCCGCAGACTGCTCGGCCGATAGATTTGCCCCCAGCGGAGATCCCCGATCTTTGCCGACTCTCGATATTGCTCGTGACCTGCCCCCGGAAGCGGGACACTTCAAAACTAGAGATCTGCGTTTTGTTTCGTTGTTTGGTTTCTTTGCCGCGTAGGTGCGCAAGCACCCGGTTGTTCCCCCCGAACGCCTGCCGCGGCGAGC
>Ga0247844_1000854_pt1 | contig 60674 bp, 63 predicted proteins | sample LaCtaG_FD_192421 | JGI IMG/M metagenome (GOLD analysis project Ga0247844, IMG submission 192421) | Freshwater microbial communities from meromictic Lake La Cruz, Castile-La Mancha, Spain - LaCruzMarch201714.5m_1 | ecosystem: Environmental > Aquatic > Freshwater > Lake | place: Spain: Castile-La... | reverse complement strand
CGTGTTCAAATATTTTTTAAAAATAGCTCTTCCAAACTACTTTCTCTTTCTTCTTGCGGGACTACTTCCTTGGATTTTTATTTCGATGAGTTTGCGAATGAGTGTGCCAATTTTTGAAGAGAAGCGGGCGCTTTTAAAATCGTTTAAGTTAAATCCGCTGGTACTTATCTATACTCAAATTTTTGATAATCTTATTAATTTTATTTTGCCTTTTTTAACACTCATCTTTGCTATTTCGTTTTTGGGAGAAACAATTTCTTGGCAGGGAATTGTTTTACTTCCTCTTGCTATTTCAACATTGCTTCTAGGTCTACTTCCTCTTTGTTGGATGCTTTCCGTCCTTCAGATTTTTTTTCGCGACATTCGTTTTATTGTTGAATTTTCTTTAAGTTTTCTTTTCTTTCTCACACCCATTTTTTATCCGCGGACATTTATTCCTTTGCAGTGGCAATTTTTAGTTGATTATAATCTCATTTATGTTTTGATTGAGCCCTTCTTTTTTAGCGTCTATCATTTTGAAGGAATGAATTTTCTTTTTTCACTTCTTCGCGCCACAGGGGCAAGTCTTATTATCTTTATGATGGCCTATTTACTTTGGAGAAATAAAAGAAATGAATTTTATCTCAAACTCTGATTGTCTCGTTGAGATTGATAATCTTCACATGGTTTTTAAAACTAATTTTCATCACGATAGTATGCGCGATGTTTTTGTAACATTTCTAAAAGATCCACTGGGAAAATTATTAGATTCAAAAGAACGTCTTCATGTTCTTAAAGGGGTTAATTTAAAAATCAATAAGGGCGATGTTCTTGGGGTTTTGGGAGTTAATGGCTCAGGGAAGACAACTCTTTGTCGTGCTATAGCTGGAACTTATTTTCCAACGGAAGGCAAGCTTAAAATAAATGGCAAGGTTAAAGCAATTTTTGACACACAAATTGGCATCAATGATGAACTTACAGGAAGAGAGAACGCTTTTTTGCTTGGCGCTTTAATGTATCCTGATGTGGATAATCAAGAAAAATTAGTTGAAGAAGCACTGGAATTTAGTGAACTCGGTGATTTTCAAAATATGCCTTTTAAAAAATATAGTAAGGGAATGCAGGCCAGACTTTTTCTTTCGATCGTAACTTCACTTCCAAGTGACGTTTTAGTTTTAGATGAAGTTTTTGATGGGGCCGATCTTTTTTTTCAAGAAAAAATTGCAAAGCGAACTCTCGCAATGATTGAAAAAAGTGGGGCCGTCGTTTTTGTGAGTCACTCACCCGAAAGAATTTCTGAGGTTTGCAATCGCGTGATCGTGATCAATACGGGAATTATTGCTTATGATGGAAATCCAAGCGACGGGATCGAGTTTTACAAGGGGCTTAAAAAATTAATTTAGACTTTTAATAGACCTTAACATAATCCATGCCAGCTGCCCGAGCGGCCTTAAATCCATTTTCGGCATCTTCAAAGACTAAGCACTTATTTGCTTCAACGTTAAACTTTTTGGCCGCAAGTAAAAAAATATCAGGCGCGGGTTTTCCGTTTACCACATCTTCTTGAGTGAGGATGACAGGAAACAACTCTTTTATACCGATCAATTCTAAAACAGCGTGAACAGTATTGCGTGTGCCACCAGAAGCGACAGCAAGAGGGATTTTTTTTATTGAAAGTTCTTTTGCAAAATTAATGACGTCAATTTTAGGTGTCGTGTGATGAATTTGTTTCATGAAAATTTCTTCTTTATCAGCAACAACTTTTTTAGGATCTAAATGATCATTAAATTTTTTATTAAGAATATTGACTGTTTCAATAAGTGTGATTCCGGCCATACTCATAAAAAGATCATGCTCAAAAAAAAACTGTGCTTTGTTTTTTTTAAAAGACTCTACCCAAGAGATATAATGTGATTCCATTGAATCGGCCAAAGTACCATCGCAATCAAAAATATAGGCGTCATAATTTTTTTGAGGTCGTTCAAAAGTCATCTTAAACTTTCCTTACAAAATGAGGCATTTCAAAAGGGATCTCGAGAGAAAATTCTGTAAGGCCTCCAAAATTTCCAAACTCATCATGCCACGGGATTTGATAAATCATTTTTTTGATGGCGCCTTTTTCAATGGTATAAACATTCTTTCGGGGATTGATGAGTAATTCACTCAGCTTATTTTTTGATTCTCCCGGATGACAGTCTAGGAGATTTTTTCCGATGAGATCTTTACCTCCAAATTTTTCAAAGGTCCGACAGGCCTTTTCATTCATTTCGATAATGATGCCTGACTTATCACAAACGGTGACGGCGATATCAAGATTTTGTAGCCAATTATGCGACATACAAACACTCCTAAAAAAAGTTTACTTGCAAACATGTTCTATCACATGGATAATGTTTTAGATAATGCTTATGACATAGGAGTTAACATGAGTGACAGTGCTGAAATGAAAGAAGAAATCGAAAAACTTCGTGCTGAAAATGCTGCTTTGAAAAAAAGCTCTTCAAAAGGTCTCTCAATGAGAGTCTCTCAGAAGGGTGCTCTTTCTGTTTATGGTTTAGGCCGCTTTCCTGTTACCCTTTATAAGGAGCAGTGGAAAAGATTATTGGATATGTCAGATGAGATTCGCGCTTTTATTGTTGCGAACGATACTGAGCTTCGCGCGAAAGATTAGTTTAGAAGAAAGTTAAAAAAAAGGGCCTTTCGGCCCTTTTTTATTTGTGCTCTATTTAATATTTTCAAAAACTGTTTTGATGATGCTGATAGCATGATCAAGTTCCGTTTTTGTAATAACAAGTGGTGGAGCGAAACGGATAATATTTCCGTGAGTTTGTTTGGCAAGAAGGCCTGCATCTTTAAGAGCGACGCAAACATTCCATGCTTCAAAACCTTTTTCGAAAAGAACAGCGTTCAGTAATCCTTTCCCTCTTACAGTCACAATTTTTTTGCAATTAATTTTACGAAGTTCTTGACGAAGATATTCACCAAGTTCTAATGAGCGAGTCGCGAGATTTTCATTATCAAGCACATCAAGGGCGGCCATAGCGACTGCGCAAGCGAGAGGATTTCCACCAAAAGTTGATCCGTGTGAACCTGGATTAAAGACTGACATAATTTCTTTACTTGAAACAACAGCGGCCACAGGAAGAACGCCGCCACCAAGGGCTTTACCTAAGCACATGACGTCTGGGCGTACATTTTCAAGGAAGCACGCAAATTTTGCCCCTGTACGACAAAAACCTGTTTGCACTTCGTCTGCCATAAAAAGGATATTGTGTTTTGTACAGATATCACGAATTTTTTTAAGATAGCCTTCATCAGGAACATTGACACCAGCTTCACCTTGAATAGGCTCGACTAAGAATGCGCAAGTATTTTTTGTGATGGCCTTTTCTAAAGCAGCAGCATCGTTAAATGGAATGACTTTGAAACCAGGAGCGTAAGGGCCAAAACCTTCTGTGCAATCTGGATCAGTAGACATTGAAATGATTGTTGAAGTACGGCCGTGGAAATTTTCAGCACAGCAAATGATTTCTTGCTCGCCGTTTTTAATTCCTTTTTTTAAGCCCCAGCGACGTGCCATTTTGATGGCCGTTTCAATTGCTTCGGCGCCAGTGTTCATAGGAAGGGCCATTTCGTAGCCTGTGTAATTGCAAATTCTCTCGAGGAAGTCGCCTAGGTTGGCGCTAAAAAAAGCACGTGAAGTGAGAGTGAGAGTGTTTGCTTGATCGACTAAAGCTTTAATTATTTTTGGGTGACGATGACCTTGGTTAACAGCACTGTAGGCAGAAAGAAAATCTAAATATTTTTTTCCCTCAACATCTTTTACCCAAACACCTTCTGCTTCAGCAATCACCACTGGTAGTGGATGATAATTGTGAGCGCCATAAGTTTCTGTTTGGTGAATAATCTTTTCTGTTTTGGACCCGGCCATAACAACTCCCTTTTAATAACAAATTTAAGTTAAAATTTTCAGCCTCAGAATACTAACTTAGAGATGGCAAAAAAAGCATGCCGCGAAGCTCCTTTAGTGGTAAAGCTTTTGGCTTGCCGCTAGATCTTCTTGCTAAGCCCATTATTGTTGAGTAATGTCTAATTAATTGTATAGAATTTTTTTTGGAATAATGATTTAGGTAATGTTGAGGTTGTCAGTGGAATTAGGGCAAGAGGCCAAAAAATTAATTTGGGTTTTAGAAGATGATCCGGGTTGTTTATTTGTCTATCAAGATATGCTGGATCAAAATTATGAAACACGTTACTTTGAACGTCTTGATAATTTCTCAGAAGCATTGCGCGAAGGAAAAAACAAACCGGATTTAGTCGTCGCTGATTTAACTTTATCCGATGGTTGTTTTTTAAATTTTCTTGCGGCCGCTGAAGAAAAAAAATTATTACTGACTCCTTTTATTGTGGTCTCCGCTTCGACAGATATTGATGCTCTTCGTTTTTGTTTTGACGAGGGGGCTTTGGACTATCTTACAAAACCCTTTAAGAAAACAGAGTTTGTCGTAAAAATTGAAAGGCTTCTAGGCAATAAGGTTTCCTATGAAGGAAAAGAAAAGCAAACTGAGCTTAAGCTTACAAAGACTGAACAAGAGATAATGGAACTTTTTACTTCAGCGCCTAATCGCACTTTAAAAAGGACTGATATTGTGAATTTCATCTGGGGCGAAGTTATTGTTCACCCAAAAACTCTTGATGTGCACCTTTATAATCTTCGAAAAAAATTGCAGAGTCAGGGGATGAGTATTGTTTGTCGTGAGCCTGGAACATGGATTTTACTTGGGACTATTTAAAAATTTATGACTGACGAATTATTAACTTGTACTGATATTCATCAAAAAATTTGTGCGAATTTAGAACTTATTCAAAAGAAAGCAAATCTTTCTGATGAGCAAATGGCCAATCTTTTGGAATCGCGCTTAAAAGATTTTCGGCTAACAAAAACACAGAAAAAATCCCCTCCTCTATTGGCGCTAGTTCGCCTTTCTAAAAAGCTTAATCTTGAACTTTCCCAAATTTATTTTGAATTTCCTTATGACAGCGAGATTCGTTTTCAGTGAATTGTCCATTTTTCATCTAGACTTTTTTGATAATTAAAACGAACAGCTTCGATGTATTCTTTGCTTTCAAAATATTGAATAATTTTTGAAGAAACTGGATAAATGATTTCGCCTTCTAAAGGCCAAACAGCTTCTTCTTTATTATTTTTTATACGTTTTTCTTCTGCAAGTTTCGTCGCTTCTATCAGTGTGTAGGGCAAAAGGAAAGATTCAAGGGCCATGAGTTGTCCTTCTGTCTGCGGATTAAGATAGTGAAAATCATGGCAAGTTTTTAAAGCAATATGAAAATGAATGGGGTTGTGAGAAATCCCATCATAATCTAAACGTTTGCACGCTTGAATAAAAATATGAATAATATCTTTTGAAAAACCAATCCCTGGGTATTTTTGTCCTGGAAAAGGGGGCCTTTCTTTAGAAAATTTTCGAAGAGGATTTTGAGTAAGGAGCCAATCAATTTTCATTAAGCGAAGATTTTCAAGTTCAGGGTGAAAGAGAACTTGCGTGCTTAGTTTTGTTTCAATAATAAGGTGTTTTTCATAATGAAGAAGTGAAAAAATCCTTAATAAGGAACTGCCATCACTTTCTGTGTGGAGGTCTAGTTGGAGATGGGGATGCCCAATCGTTGCTAATTTCTTTTTAAAACCATAGCGTTCCATGGCCATATCAATGCCAGATTTTGAGTAAATACCAAAAGCTTTATTGGAGGCCTTTTGAGCTCGTGCCGGAAAAAGATCATCTTGTGATAATTCAAGATCGAGTCCTTGCCCCAGTTGGTTTTTATGTAATTTTTTGGCAATGCGTGCGTAGTATTTATTACTTTGATCAATGATCACTTTATTTTTTAGAGGGGCTTGATTCGTCAGCAAATAACGAAGCAGATAATAACTACTTTCCCACGCTTTTTCGCTATAGCCTCCTCCGAGGGTAATCACCATAGGAACTTTATTTTTTTTACAAAAATCAACGACAAATTTATCTCGTTCAAAAACGCCTAATAAGCTTAAATGAAATGCGCCAAAATGATCATGTTTTAAAACATCAGTTCCTGCTACGAAATAAACTAATTTCGGCTTTACTTTTTGATAAAAACTTGTGAGGGAGTTTTTTAAAGCAGTGAGATATTCCTCATCTGTGGCGTGAGGAGGAAGATTTATTTCGAAAATATTAGGCCCCGAAATTTCCTTCCATTTGTGTCCTTGGAGGGAATAGTGAAAGGTGTTGGGATCGTCTATTAGGCCCAGCATATTTCCATTTCCTTGATGATAATCTAAATCAATGATGAGAATATGATCATCAAAATGTTGATGCCGCCGTAGATAACGTATGGATACACCTATATCGTTAAAGAGACAAAAGCCTGTGCCACTGCTAGGTTCAGCGTGGTGAAGGCCTCCGCCTAGATTGAATGCAACTTTGATTTTTTTTCCTATAACAGCTTTGGTGGCCTCAAGTGTGCCTCCCACCATATGGCGTTCTGTCTCTAGTATTGACTCTTGTTCTTCTTCACTGAGCTCTATCCCAAGAGGGATAAAGGCAACAGAGCTCTGAGTCGTTTCTTTTAAGTAATCTCGAGTGTGAAAAAGTTCGAGCTCACTCCATTTAGCGAGAGGAGCATTTTTTAAATCGCCAGCAAATAACAAAAAATCATGGCGAAGTGTGGAAAGAATTTTTTTGGCGCGTTTAATTGTGTAGCGTTCATAATCAGAAGTACATTTGATGGAAGCTATATAAGCTGGGTCATACCAGACGCCAACCCTTGTTTTGAGACGAAGTCGCGAGCGAATAATTTTTAGCATACGAAGCCCCAGTTGTTCTGGGGCCTTAACGAACTACTTAGTTGAACACTTTTCGTAACAAGCTTTTTGATTGTCTCTTCCTACTGTAATGCATGATGTATAATCATCGTAACACATGTCAGATTGATCTTCCATTCCAGATGCGTTTCTAAGGCAAAGTTGGAAATTTTTGTGACACATAAGACCATTTTGACTAAAGGTTCTATCACACATACTTTGACAAACTTCGTCAGCAGAAAATGCGGCACTAATCGTAAGTAATGAAATAATAATCGCAAGTGCTTTCATGGGGGCTCCTTAATTTGACATAATTTTTAAAAGGCTGTCTTATAAGCTTAAAAACGAAGAGTAAAGGTACGATAAAAATTTATAGGGTTATTTTTTTAAGGAGCGTCTATGGGTGCGCAAAATAAGAATAGGCAATTTTGGAAATTTTTATATACGACATGCTTAAGAGGGATATTAGGTATTTTGCCTTTTACTCTTTCCGTCTATGTTGTGCTTTGGTTTTTACACTCGTTTGGCACTTTTACAGATGAAGTTGTCAGTTATCTTATTCCCTCCTTTAAAGGGTTTCTAGGAATAGGTTTTATTATTGGTTTTTCAATTGTCTTTTTTTTAGGACTTCTTTTTTCTTATAAAAAATTTACGGATATTTTTACTTTGCTCCAATTTCCTTTTAAAAGGATTCCGCTCATTAAAACGGTTTACTCCGCAGTTGAAGATATGATGTTTTATTTTTCAAATGAAGAATCTCGAAGTAAAGGGAGAGTTGTTTTGGTTCGCTTGCCTAATGCAGACATGCAAGTTATGGGACTTCTTACTCGTGATGATCTTTCCGAATTAAATATTGAATCGCTTAAAAATGAAAAAGTCGCAGTTTTTATTCCGATGAGTTATGCTCTTGGTGGTTATACTGTTTTTGTTCCAAAGTCGTCTCTAGAAATGACTGATCTAAAAGTTGAAGTTGCCATGAAATCAGCACTCACTGCTTGGATGAAAAAACACCCCTCAACGGAACATGGCCAAAAGTGATTCGCAGGCTTTTTTAAAATTACCTTTGTTATATTTCACTTGAATTTGATTAAGGATACGATCTTTTTTATTAATATTAAAATTATTGATAATCATCAGTTCTATGAAACTTGCAGCAACGATATTGATGGCCGCGAGTAAGGTAATTTTAGTATGAGTAAAACCTTTTGGAAAACCTGAGCCATCAGGGCGTTCGTGGTGTTGTTTAATAATATTAATAACCTCTGGAGCGATGAGATTTAGCCCCGCTGATTCTGTTGTGAGCATTTCCGCAACAATAAGAGGATGATTAAAAACGGCAGGAGAAATTTCACGTGTCGTTACTTCACCTTTTTCCCACATGAGTAATTCTTGATATTCCTCTAAGTTAAGAGAGATGTCACAAAGTTGCGCGGCAAGGACAGCTTTTTGTTTTACGACACTTGATTGCCAAGTAAAATGTTCAATCATTGCTGAAGTTGTATAACCAACAAGCATTCCTCGCATAAAAGCAGGAGCGCATTTTTCCTTATATTGTGTATAAAATTCTAAAATGTTGGGGACTTTTTTCATGAGATTCATTGACTGACGTGTGACTTCTTTGGCCATTTCAACAACAAGTTCATCAACACCTAATTTAGAAAATCCTTCACTGACAATAGAGTGTCCATGTTCAAGAAGTTCCAAAGTCTCATCGACGGACTTTGGTTTGTCACTACTAAAAAATTTGGTAGTAAAACCCTCTTTGAGTGTTTTCACAAAAAAAGTAAAATCATTTTTATTAACATAAACTTCTTTAATACCCTTTGCTTCATATTTTATCAGAATATCTGTAATCTCATCATTTTCTTTTGTGATTTTGATGATTTTATCAATAGAAAGTCGAATGAAAATATCAAATGGAAATGCTTTGCTATATTTGATAAGTAGTTTTACAGGGATTTTGCAGTAACTCACATTGGCCTTAACCATATTCTCTCGTTGCTAAAAGATGTTGCATTAGTGAATTATACAGTGTGGATTTAATGATGCAAGGAGAGGTGAGTCTCTCCTTGCAGAAAAAATGATTAGGACAAATTTTTATTAACAAAATTCCAATTGACTAAGTTCCAAAAATTCTCGAGGTATTTTGGTCGGGCATTTCTATAGTCAATATAGTAGGCATGCTCCCAAACGTCGCAAGTGAGAAGTGGTGTCGAACCATCTGTTAGTGGGCATGCTGCATTGCTAGTGCTTTGCAAAGCGATTGTGCCATCTTTCTTTTTAATGAGCCAGGCCCAACCTGAGCCAAATGTTCCAATCGCACATTTCGTAAATTCTTCTTTAAACTTTTCAAAACTACCAAAGGTTTTATCAATGGCTTTGGCTATTTCGCCATTGGGAGTTCCCCCAGCTTTTGGTGCTAAGCAGTTCCAATAAAAAGTATGATTGTAAACTTGGGCGGCATTATTAAAGATGCCCCCGGTGGATTTTTTAATAATATCTTCCAAGTTCATATTTTCAAACTCTGTATTCTTGATTAAATTATTCAAGTTAGTGACGTAGGTTTGATGATGTTTTCCGTAGTGAAATTCTAGAGTCTCAGGTGAAATGTGAGGCATAAGGGCATCTTTACTGTAAGGTAATTCAGGTAATTTGTGTTCCATTGGAAGCTCCTTTTATTTGAGTTTGAATATATTTAACACTGGCTCGTGTGATATATTACTTTAGCTTTTGAAATAATGCTTACTTTAAGTGAAAAGATGGATCTTAATTTTACAATTATTTCTCGCTAGCTTGCTTGATAAAAAAAGTGGGTAAAAAACAAGTAAAAGTAAAGAATAAAAGTTAACCGAAAAATTTCAAAAATTACTTAAGATAATATAGAAAAGTAAGCGAAAGACGATTATTCTTTTTGACGATAAGTTTTAATAAATAATTCAAGGAAATTAAAATGCAAAAAGTTCTATGCACTACTTTTTTATTGTCGGCACTCATTTCATGCAGCAGTACAAAAATCAGTGTTGACTCTGTCAAAGAGATCAATCGCTATGAAGTAGAAAAACTTCAATGTCGCAACATGGATAATCTTACAGGTTTCAGTGAAAGAGGGGCAGAGGGGGAAGCTCTAAGAATGATCGTGAGTGAAGCTGCTGAAAAAGGTTATCGCTATTATACGATCGAAGAAAGAATACCAAATGGCGCAAAGTTAGAAATTAAAGCAATCGCATACGATTGTAAAAAATAGTTGTTAGCAAAAAAAATCGGTTTTTTAAAACCTGTCATTAACAAGGAGTTTGTATGAAAAAATTGCCATTATTTTTATTGGCTTCAGCATTGGTATTAGGGGCTTCATGCTCTTCTGGTGCAAAAAAATCAGCAGAGGCCGAAGTCGCACCTGAGGAAAAAGCGGCGCCTCGTGTTTTTAAGTTAGATTATGATTTGGTCGATGCTTCTGATAAAGAATTACCGAGCTGGATTAAAGATCCAAGCAAAGTAGATACAACTGATGAAAAAAAGAAATTCCGTTATTTTATTAATGAGTCTTCGCATGAATCACAAAGACTTTGCGAAAGATCTGCAGAGGCCCGAGCATCAGCAAGAATCGCTCAAGAAATTGCTCAGTTTATGAAAAATACTTATTCTGAAGCCACTCAGGGCGGTGGGGATGAATCTGTTTCTGAATATATGCAAGAGCAACTTGCTCAACAAGCACAATCATTCATTGTGGGTGCTGCCGTTGTGAAAAAATACTGGGAGAAAAGATCTTACAAAGAAACTCTCGGTGCTGCAGAAGATAAGGTTAAGTATTACTGTTACGCAGTTGTCAAGATGAGCAAAAAAGATGTCGAAAAAGCCGTCGCATCATCTCGCTCAAAACTTCTTGGAGGCATTGAAGATCCAGAAGTAAAAAAGAAAACGAATAATATTTTGAAAGATGCTGATAAAGCATTTGCTGATTTGGAAAAACCAGTAGATGTGAAAAAAACTGATTCTGAAGAGTAATAATTTTATGAGTGAGGGTGTTTTTTGCACCCTCACTGTCACGAGGATGAGGCCATGAAAATAATGAAGTTAATAACTGTATTCTTGATGGCATCTATTATTTTAAATTCCTATGCGGCAGAAAAACCGAAATGGATTGCTGATACTTCTAAAGGTTGTCCCGAAGGATCTCTTTGTGCTGTTGGAGAAGGGAGCGATCGCGAAGAGGCCACAAAAAATGCTAACGTCGCTCTTGTGAAAATTTTTGAAAATAAGATTTCCGTTTCATTTACAAGTAAACTTTCCGCCGATAATGGAAAAATTGTAGAAGAAGTCTCTGAACAAGTTAAAGAGGCAACACAAGCGGCCTTAGAAGGCGTAGAAGTCAAAAAAACTTATGAACAAGAGGGAAAAGTTTATATATTGGTCGCAATTAATAAGCGCAAAGCGGCCGAAGGTTTAAAAACTGAAATTGAGGCCATTGATACAAAATTGCAAGTCGGCATTAAAGATGTAGAAAATGAAAATATGCCTAAGCTTGAGCAACTTTATTTTAAGCGGGAAGCTTTAAATAAACGACACCAATTTCTTGTCAATAAATCGCTGTCATGCCCTGTGAAATATGAAGAAATTTACAAGGGAAAAATTGATTCTATAAAAAAAGTAATTGTGCATATTTATCTGAATGAGGATGGCCCAAAAGAGATTGAACAAGCGTTAGCAGATAGTATTTCTGGTTTGGGCTACAAGGTGACACGAGGTAAAACAAGAAGTTCTGAAGCCACTCATATTATTTCAGGTGAAGTCAGTGTTGATAAACAGCACTTGAGTGTTGAAGGATTTGAAAAATATAAATTTTTAGTAAAGATTAATGCCATGACTTCTAAGAAAGTGGCTTCTGGAAGTTTTAAATTAGCAGAAATTGTGACAGCAAGAAATCTTGCTCAAGCTCACGAAAAAGCGATTGATAAGTTGATTGAAGATTTACAGGAAAAAGTTAAAGAACTTAAAATTAAATAATTCCAAGGAGGAATGAATGAAAAAAATGAATTATTTTTTAGTGTGTTTAATGTCTCTTGCTTTACTTGGAGCTTGCGGAAGCTTTAAGGCAAAGCGTGTCGGGTCGGCCGAAGGTGACGATCTTGCTTTGAATATCACCGATAAATGGGTGGCGAAGGATACAGAAAATACTGTAAAAGACATTATTACTCAGCTTGAAAAGCATCCTGGGATTAAAGAATATTTACAAGGTGGAAAGAAAAAAAGACCAAAGGTTTTTATTTCTGAAATTAAAAACGATACAAGTGATGCCTATTTTCCAATTTCAGAAATTAACGAAGAATTTCTTAACGAGTTATCTGCATCGGGACAATTTCAATTAGTTGATGCCGCAGCGAGAGAGCATCTTTTAAAAGAAATTACTTACCAAAATGATGGAATGGTAAACCCCGCTCAAGCAAAAATGATTGGAAAACAGTCTGGTGCCGATGCACTTATTTTTGGAAACGTTCAAATGAAGCCTGAAACTCGTGATGGGAAAACCATTAAGCAGTATTCTTTGAATATTCGTTTTACGGAGCTTGAAACTTCTAATGAGATTGCACGTTTGAGAGCTAAAACTCAAAAGTACTCTGAGCAAAAAAGCACTGGTTGGTAATTTTTTTTGTTTTTTTACGGAGACCCTATGAAATTTCTGAATTGGATTTTGATTACTTTATCTTTGGCCATCTTAGTGAGTTGCGCTTCAGGAGGAAGACAATCTCAAGAAAAATTACGAAAATTAGTAGGCTCCGGAAAAATTAGTGAAGCAGAAGCTTTTGTAAAAGAAGATAGTTTTTTTCCTGAAAAAGAAAATAAATTATTAAAACTCATTGAAGTGGGGACAACAGCATTTTTGGCGCATAATTATTATCAAGCCCTAACAACGTTTAATGAGGCCCAAGAATTAAGTGACATGCTTTTTACACAAAGTATTTCTAAAAAAGTGATGGCCGCTGTTTCAAATGATAATGCTGATAATTATTATGGCGAAAAATATGAACGCTCTCTCATTCGCTTTTACCAGTCACTCTGCCACTATTCTCTTTATATGGCGGGAACATATGAAGCCTATGATGCAATTGAAAGAGATGAAAAAGGAAAAATTACAGCAAAGAAAACAATTCCACTAAAAGTTTTAACAGAGAGTGAAAAGAAATTTCATCTTGGGGCCTCAAAAAATGTGCTTTTAGAATGGGACTCTATGCTTAGTTCCCTTCGGGCCACGAGTGGGGGGGAAGTTACTTATAAAGATGATCTTCTTGCAAAAATCTATGGTGCCTTTATTCACGAACAGATGGGGACCTCAACTGATTTGCAAATAGCAAAAGATCTTTATAAAGCAGCAAAGGAACTTCTTTTTAAAAACTACAATATTTATCAAACATATAATGGGAAATATTTGGATTTTAGGAAAAATTTTTCGAGCTTCGAAAAACTTGATTTAAAGGCCGTGGAAAATAATTTTACAGCTCCAACTGTTCATTACAAAGATCTCGTGAGTTTTATTGATAAACGACTCGAAAAATTGAAAAAAAATACTAAAGACAATCTTTTTGTGATGATTGAATCTGGAATGATTGCTGAAAAGACTGCGAAAAAATTTGATTTCCCACTACCTCTCGCAAGCTTGGCGGCCCCTCCGGCGGCAGGTGCTTTTGCTTCTCAGGGAACGAAAGATTTTGTCACTTTTGTTCAAGTGGTTTTAGCTGCAGCGGCCGCTTCTCTTCCTAAAATCTATTTTGAGTTACCTGAACTTGTGAATGCACCGATTGCTGAAGATCAAAAAAAGGAATTAATTTTAAAAGATGCGACAGGGAGAGTTTTTACAGAAACATTAGTTGTTGTGAACCCGCTTTCGGATATCGCTAACCAGGCCTTAGATGAAAAATCAATTTCTTTAATAGCAAAAACAGGGGCGCGCGTTGCCGCTAAGCACGTAGCAGCTTTAGGGACAGCGTACATTGCTTATTTATCATCTGCTGGTAAAGGAATTCCGGAAGGCTTTGCTCTTATTGCAGCAAGTGGAATGTACGCGGCCGCGAATAAGGGGATAGAGATGAGTGAAAGGGCAGATCTTCGTTCATGGGCCATTTTGCCTCATCACTATCGGATGGCCTCATTGCAATTACCTAAAGGTCAGTATAAAGTTTTTGAAAAAAGTTACGGTAAGGAAATTCTTCTAGGAGAAATTGATATTTCTAATGAGCAAGTCACAAAAATGGCAAGTTTTAGAGATAATTAATTTTTGGTAACTGCTCGCACTTCCGGCATCTTTTGAGCTATTTCCCTCTGATCTCCTTGCGGCTTGCCGGAGCAAGCCTCAGTCGTTCCTCGGGAACTATCTCAAAATCTGCTCGAAAGATCGAGAAGTTTAAGAAAACACGTGAGTAGTTACAATTTTGGAGTCATATATGAAATACTTCTTTTTTTTCTTTTTGATTTCAACAACACTTTTGGCCGAAGAAATTCGGCCTTTGATTTTAGAAATAAAAACAAAAGAAGTGATGGATGTTTTTCGCGATAAAAAAGATGAAGTGGCCAAGACTAAGGCCATTATGGATTTTATCGCAAGCCTTAAACCACTTTGCTTGCAAGTTGCAAAAGTGAAGTGGAAAGAGATCGCCTCAAGTGAATTAAAAAAGATGGATAAAGATGTCGGTAAATTTATTGCCGGCATGAATGATTATCAAATTAAATTTCGTAGTGATATTGCTGCCAAACTTACTAGCAATGATCTTTCAGAAATTCGTCGTATTTGTCGCGAGATTGAGAAGCATAGTTTAAATTAATTTTTAACTTGTTGGTTTTAGCTGATCTTTATTTATTCTAATTTGGGTTTTTAATGAATTTTAACAACATGATCTAATATTTTACGTAGCTTCTACTTATGCCGGCAATTTTTGCCTACCTCGCAAATCAACTCATTCTTAATAATCGCCTTGCCGAAAAGAGGGCATGGAAAGAAGGTTTTGTTTTCTCTTTATTTTTACTCTTTTACTTACGACTAGCTTGTTGGCCCAAGATAATCAAAAAATTTGGGGTAATGATCGAAAGGCCATCACGGTTTTCACTGATGAGCGCTACGAATTTAATGCTTCCTGGTTGAAGTTGGGGAAAACTAATCAGGACAGAATTGAAAAACTCATTGAGCTATTAAAGAAAAGTTCAACGGGGCAAAAGATTTATTCCAAAGCGAAAGCAAACGCTATTGGGCATGGACATGCCCTTGAGGAATTAATTATCATCGGAGAAAGTTCGTTAACTGATACGACTTTAATTCGTCGTTACTTATCAACTGATATGACAAAAGTGAATTATGAGACACGTTCTTTAATACATATTAATCGCTCTCACAATCTACAAGATGCTGTTTTAGATCTTGCGCACGAATTAACTCACTATTCGTTTCGCTCGGCATTTAATCCTTATCTTATTAATTTTAATTTAAAAGATTTTATTAAAAACACAATTGAGGGAAGAGGTGGAGAGGTTGATGCTTATCTTATTGAGTGCAAAGTGTTTAAAGAAATTTTTTCGCAAAATTCATGGCAAAGTTCAAATTGTGCGCGCTTAGTTGATGATCAAGGACAGCTTTCACGCGAAAAAATAATGCAAAAATTTTATCAAGTGGGAAATCACTTATCAGATTTTAAAAAAGAGTTAGGTGGATATCAACTACAGTTGAATGATTTTCCTCAAGTAACAACCGAAGAAGCGCAATATATTTCATCGGCCTACGGAGTACCCTATCCTTTGGCCGCACTCAGAGAGTATGCGTCGATTATGCAAAAAAGTTGTGTAAACGACTATAAACGGCTTAGCAAAAATCGTGAATTAAATGGACGTCGTCCAGCGGCGCTTAATGAAATAGATGAGCGGCAAGGTCAAATGGTCAATGAATTTCACAAGCGTTGTGCCAATTATTTTAGTGAAATATAAATCAAAAATACTTTATTCAACCATTGGCAAGGTCTCTTTTTTTTGATCTCATGTGTTGTTATAAAAACATGAGGTAAAATATGTCAGATAAGATGAACCCCCTTCCTATAGAAAAACTTTTTGAGTTAATATTTTCAGAACTTAAAAATAAAAAAAGTATTTTTGGAATTTCAAAAAAATCATTTTTTAATCCCTCAAAATATCCAGAGCTGGCGATAGAGCGTTATACCCAGAAACTCGAAACTCCTTTTGGAGTAGCAGCAGGGCCTCAAACCCAGCTTTCACAAAATATTATTTCATCTTGGTTGCTGGGGGCACGCTATATAGAGCTAAAAACAGTTCAAACTCTTGATGAACTTCATATTTCTAAACCCTGTATTGATATGGAAGATATGGGGTTTAATTGCGAATGGTCACAAGAATTAAAACTTCATGAAACATTTGATGAGTATCTTAACGCTTGGATAATGATTCATATTTTAAGAAAAGAATTAAAATTGGGAGGAAGTGAGAAAAATAAAACGGGGTCTGGTTTTATTTTTAATATGTCCGTTGGTTACAACATGGAAGGTATATTAAACCCTAATGTTCAAACATTTTTAAAAAAAATGACTTGCGCAAAGAAAGAAATAAATCGAGCAATAAAAAAACTTAAAAAAATCTATCCAAAGATTGAGTCACTTAAAATTCCTGACTCTCTAAGTAATAACATTACTCTTTCAACGATGCATGGCTGTCCTCCTCATGAAATTGAAAAAATTGGAATGTATTTGATTGAAGAATTAGGTGTTCATACGACCATTAAACTTAATCCAACGTTAAATGGCCCTGTTGAATTGCGTGAAATTCTTAATAAGAAACTGGGGTATGAAAAATTAGTTGTACCCGATCTTGCTTTTGAGCACGATTTAAAATATCCAGATGCTTTAAAGTTGATTGAAAATTTGCAATCGAGGGCGAAGGACTTAGGAGTTGAGTTTTCAATAAAACTTACAAATACTCTTGAAACAGAAAATAATAAGCAGTATTTCGATAAATCAAATGAAATGATGTACATGTCTGGCAGGCCTTTGCATGTGCTTGCTATCAATGTGGCACGTAAGCTTCAAAAAGATTTTAAGGGCAAATTAGACGTCACTTTTTCTGCAGGAATTGATGCCTTTAATGCGCCCAAAGTATTGGCCCTTGGGATCAGGCCTCTGACTGTTTGCACTGATCTTTTAAAGCCTGGTGGCTATGAACGTATGGTTCAGTATGTTGACATTCTTTCCACCGCTATCAAAAAGGTGAAAAAAAAGAGTGTCCTGGATTTAGTTGCCTCTGATAAGTTAAAGGCCCTAGATGATTATTTTGAAGAAATTATAAATGATAAACGTTATCATCAAAATGCTTTTCCTTGGAAAAATATCAAAACACAGCGTTTCCTTTCATCATTTGATTGTATTAAAGCTCCGTGTGTTGGAACTTGCCCGACAAAACAAAATATTCCTTCCTACATCAGTTTGTGTGCTCAGGGAAAAAATAAAGAAGCTCTCGATGTGATTTATCAAAGCAATCCATTTCCGAATACGACGGGACTCGCGTGTGATCATATTTGTGAAGAAAAATGCACAAGGATGAATTATGACGAACCACTTAAGATTCGCGATATAAAACGTTTCATCGCCATGAAAGATAAGTCATCTTTGACGTTTAAACCCAAAAGAAAATTAGATATAAAAATTGCGGTTATCGGAGGAGGCCCGAGCGGTCTTAGTTGTGCTTTTTTTCTGGCACTTGAAGGATTTAAAGTTGAAATTTTTGAAGCCGGATCTCCTGTTGGGGGAATGATTACGCATGCACTTCCTGATTTTAGAACAGCAAAAGGTAAAGTTGAAAAAGATATTGCGCGTATAAAAAAACTGGGCGTTAAAATTCATGAAAATAGTCCAGTGACTTCAAAAGAAGAATTTAAAAATCTTTGTATTAAATTTGATTATGTCTATTTGGCCATGGGGGCATCACAAGGAAAAAAAATCGGGATACTCGGTGAGAATATAATTAATGTTGTTGATTTTTTAAAATTTCTTGATGACGTAAAATCAAAACGCCTGACAGAATTGCCCAAAAACGTGGCCGTGATTGGCGGAGGAAATAGTGCGATTGATGCTGTTCGTTCGGCCAAGCGTTTGCTTCCGAAAGGGGGGGAAGTTCTTTTAGTTTATCGTCGCACAATCAAAGAAATGCCGGCATCAAGGGAAGAAATTGAAGAATTACTTGAAGAAAATATTAAAGTTTTAGAACTCACTGCCCCCGAAGAAATTCTTTCAAAAAATGGTAAACTCATTGGTCTGCGCTGCTCGCGAATGAAACTTGGAGAGAAAGATTCCACTGGACGATCTCGGCCTATTAAAATGGAGGGAAGTGATTTTGTCTTAGAACTTGATTATATGATTAAGGCCATTGGTCAAGATACTGATGTTTCATTTTTAAATGGGGTGATCGACTTAACTCCAGAAGGTCTGATTCCAAGTACGATTTTTCATGAAACAAATTTGAAAAATGTTTTTGTTGGAGGTGATTTAGCAAGAGGGCCTTCTTCAATTATAAAAGGCGTCGCTGATGGTAAGGAAGTTGCCTATGAGATTATGAAAAGGGAAGGAATTGAACTTTCTTCTATTAAAAAAAATCATAAAACAATTAATGAGGCTGAGTTACAAGCGAAGCGAATACGTCGCGAGTATGGTGTCCCACTTTCTAAAATACCTCTTGATGAACGGTTCGATTTTTCTCTTGTTGTGCAAAACCTTACTGAAAAAGAGGCACAAAAGGAAGCGTCACGCTGTTTACAGTGTGATGAAATATGTAATGTTTGTGTGAGTGTTTGCCCGAACCGAGCGAATTGGAGTTACAAAATTAAACCACGTTCTTTTGAAGTGACAGATTTGTTAGTAGAAAAAGATCAATTAACAACTGGTTCAACTCATATTGTTCACTTGAATCAAAAACACCAAGTTTTTAATATAGGTGATTATTGCAATGAATGTGGCAATTGCGCTTTCTTTTGTCCAACGGCGGGACGTCCTTACATTCACAAACCTAAGATTTATCTTTTTAAGGAAAGTTATAAGAAAGAAAAAAATAATGCTTATTTTCTTGAAAAGAAAAAAAATGAATTTATTCTTCATGCAAAATTTGATGAATATGAATTAAAAATGACCGAAAAAAAGGGGAATAAAACAATTTCACTTGAAGCCCCTTTTTTAAAACTGATTTTAGATAAAAAAACCCTTAATCCGCTTAAAGTCGCTAGAGGGAAAGGGAGTGGGAATCTTCGCTATGAAAATGTCATTTCTATGCATATGATCCTCGAAGAACTCAAATCTTGGTAGTAATTGCTCACTCCCTCGCATCTTTCGAGCTATTTTCCTCTGATCTCCTTGCGGCTTGCCTGGGGCAAGCCTCAGTCGTTCCTCGGAAAATATCTCAAAATCTGCTTCGGGAATTGAGCAATTACAGTATTCGGTATGAGTAGTTACGATTGCTAATTGCTCACGCCTCATACTGTAATTGCTCATTTGTGATGAAAATTCTATACTGAGCCAAATTTTGATCAACTTTTGTTATACAAAGGATGAACCTTGCAAGATGCGATATGCCTCACGAATGTTTCAAAAGACTATCCTGGCATTAAGGCCTTAAAGAATGTGACTTTTTCTGTAAAAAAAGGAAGCATACATGGTTTTTTAGGACCTAATGGTGCAGGTAAAACAAGCGCACTTAAAATAATGGCAGGCCTTCTTCCGCCTTCGGAAGGAAAAATTGAAATTTTAGGACTTGATCCTAAAAAGGCGAAGGAACGTGTTGGCTTTTTACCTGAGACACCTCCTCTTTATCACAATATGTTGGTTCGAGATTATTTAGAGTTTGTGGCCTCTATTAACGGAGTTTCTCGAACGAGATTGAAGGATGCTCTGGCGGAGACATTAAAAAAATGTTCTCTTGAATCAGTTAAAGATCGTTTGATTGGTAATTTATCAAAAGGTTTTAAACAAAGAGTAGGGATTGCTCAGGCCCTCATACATTGCCCAGAGCTTGTTATTTTAGACGAGCCTACAGTTGGACTCGACCCTGTCGCGATTCAGGACATAAGAGATCTTATTTTGTCGTTAGGGAAAGAACGAACTGTTTTGTTTTCAAGTCATCAGCTTTATGAGGTGGGACTTCTTTGTGAAGAAATAACAGTCATTAATAAGGGTGAAATTATTCATACAGGGCCCATTGCTGAAATTCAAAAAAAACTTCAAACGGGACAAAGTTTAAAAATTGAACTTAGTAACTGGCGTCCTGAGCTTAAAGAAGAGTTGTTAAGGACTTTTGCTATCGAGAGTCTTGCCCTTTCTCAAGGAAAAGAGGGAATGATCCTTAACGTTGTCGCAAAAAAGCAAGAAGACTTGAGGCAGTCGCTCAGTTTATTTTTAATTCAAAAAGGTTGTCAGCTTTATTCTTTGGTTGAGGAAAAAATGGAATTGGAAGAAATTTTTAACCACCTTACAAATTCTTCTTTGGAGGCAAAATGAGTTTTTTCGCAGGTGTTTATTTGCTTACCAAAAAGGAATTGAAAGATCTTTTTTCTACTCCTTTAATTTATGTGTTAACGGCCCTTTTTTCTTTGATTATTGGTTGGCTTTTTTTTAATTATCTTATTTTAAGCAAAGATTTAACAAGACTAAGCATTGCTCAAGCAATCGTGAATCCTATTTTTGGCAACATGCACTTTCTTTTTATTTTTTTGTCTCCGCTTATTACAATGAAAGTTTTTTCTGAAGAAAAAAAGAATCAGACTCTCGATCTTCTTTTTCGATCGCAGATAAGACCGTTGCAGATTATTGTTACTAAAATTCTTTCATCGCTTATGGCCTCGATATTTATGATTTCACTGACACTTATTTTTCCCATTATTCTTTGGATGTCTGGCTACAAAGAAGTGGGAGTTTTTGTCACTTCATATGTTGGACTTGCTTTAACTCTTCTTTGTTATACGTCGGTGGGGGTTTTTGCTTCAAGCTTAACTGAAAATCAGATTCTTTCTGCAGTGATTTCTTTTTGTCTCTTACTTGGACTTATGCTTCTTGTGATGAGCTCTAATGCAAGTGCTAATCCATTAATAGGTGAAATTTTAAGTTATCTGAGTGTTCCTTATCACTATGAACCCTTTGTGCGAGGGATGATTCGAAGTTTTGATTTAATTTATGTAGGAAGTTTTGTGAGTTTTTTTATCTACCTCACATCGCTTTCGCTTGAATCGAGGAATTGGTAATGAAGGGCCTTAAAATTTTATTATATACGATTAATGGTATTCTTTATTTTTTGACAGTGGCCCTTTGGATCATGTTAACAGACGAGCTCACGTTAAATTTTTCAGTAACTGCTGTTACGATCTGTTTTTCTCTCCTTCTTATTATTAAAGATCGAACAACATTTTCTAAGTATTATCAGTCAAAATGGTTTAAAGGACTATCATCGGCTTTGTTGAGTGCCTTCCTTCTTTTTTGCATCTTGGGTTTGGGGAATTATTTATTTTATAAGCATCCTGTTGTCTGGGATTTGACGAAGGATCGAATGAATTCCCTTACAAAGCAGAGCGAAGTTGTTCTTCATTCTTTAAAAGGAGAAGTGATTGTCAAAGTTATTGCCCATAAAGATGAACTTCCATTATTTAAAGCTTTATTGCAGCTTTATCAAAATCTTAAAAGTGATTTGAAAGTTGAATTTTATGATATTGATTTACATCCTGAACTTGTTACCGCATATGGAGTCACTAAGTCTGGGATGATGGTTGTCGAAAAGCTAGAAAAAAAGGAACTTGTCTCTGAGGGGGAAGAATTAACTCTTACGAACGCTCTCATCAAAGTTTCACGTCAAAAAAGGCCTCTTATCTTTTTTTCTGAGGGGCATGGAGAATTAGAAATTGATCCAACTAAAAAAGAGGGGATCGGCGATTTTATCACTCAGGCAAAAAATGCGCACTTTGATTTCAGGCCAATGCTTCTGAATAGTTTAGATAAAATCCCAGAAGAGTTTGACGTCGTTATGATTTGGGGACCCAAAACGCCTTTTTTAGAGAGTGAAATATCGGTCCTTGAAAATTATTTGCAAAAAGGAGGAAAAATTCTTCTTGCTCTTGATCCTGATGTGAATAAAGATAATTTTAAAAATTTACGAGAGCTCCTTTTAAAAAAAGGCCTTGAAATTCAAAATTCACTAGTTGTTGATCGAGTGAGTTTTGTGAATGGTTCAAATGGAACTATTCCTATTGTAAAAAGTTTCAATACGAGTCATCCCCTTATTGGTCCCTTTGAAGGACAAGTTTTTTTTCCTCTCGCCGCGGCCGTTAATAAAACAGAAGCCGCTATTTCTGAAGGAAGGTCAGTTGAATTACTTGCTTTTACCTCTCCTTTTCCGGCGAGTTGGTCTGATAAAAATCCTCGAGAAATTATATCGGGGAAACTTAGTTATCATCAAGGGGTTGATCAACAAGGACCTATTGCAATTGTGGGGGCCTTAGAACAAAAGCAAAGTGGCGAAAAAATTGTTGTTTTTGGAAATTCTACTTTTATCGCCAATCGCTATGGAAAATTTGGGCAGAATCAAGTGCTGGCCCTTCAGTCACTTTCCTGGCTTACAGACGATGATCTCATTGGGCGTTTTAATCTGCCAGAAGGAAAAGATGAACCTATCTTTATAGGGAATACTCAAATTTCGGTTATTTTTTATTTCTCTGTTCTTTTTGTACCTTTTCTTCTTTTTCTCATTGCTTTTTTCTTTTTTTGGCGGAGGCGTAAGCTTTGAAACGTAATCTCGTTTTCTTTTTAGTTTGTATTGCCATGCTTCTCTTCACTTATTTTTTCGAAGAGCTAGGCCATATACAAAAAGGAAAGCAAAATGATGAAGCATCGAAAGTTTTTAATTTAAAAGCACTCGGCAATTTAAAAAGTTTTAAGACGGCCAATGCAGAGCTCGTTTTTAGTAACGGGCAGTTTGAAACAGTTAATCCACGCTATCTTGCCGATAAAGTAAAAATAGATTCTTTGTTTGGCATTTTAGGTCAGATAAAAATAAGTCGTTTTCTTACTTCTTTAGAAATACAAAAACTTGATGAATCCCTTTTTTTTCCAGATAAAAATCTTTGGTTCAAATTTTTTCTGGAAAATGGTCAACTCGAAGTTCATCTTGGGAAAAAGATAGAATTTAATAATACCTTTTATTTAAAAATGAAGCGAAGTGATCAAAAGGATTTTGTCTGGGGGATCGCTTATGATGATTCACCTGTAGATGGAGTCTATTCTCAGGAAGAAGATCGAACCCACTTAGCTAAATATGAACGAATGGCAACCTTGCTTCTTCTTAAAACTGATTTTTTTTGGGATGATCATCTTCTTAAAAACGAAATTGATGTTTCAAAAATAAATTTAACGAATACCCGCAATCGCCCTTTTGAAGTTGATTTGATTAATCAAAGAACGTCTCCACAGATCTTAAACGGTTTGAATTTTTCAAAGGACGCAGCTGACCAATTTGTGAAAGAACTTTTTAAATTACGGGCAAAAAAAATATTTCACGATGCTAAAAAAGAAAATCTCAAAGAGCTTTTGGGGAAGATGAATATAATTACAAAAAAAGGCAGCGTTGTCACACTTGAGCTTTATAAGAGTTTTAATAAGCGTGGTGGGTATTTTGTAAGGTCAAACCTTGAACCAACTCTTTATGAAATAGGTCAAGAAACGGCACGGTTTTTTTATTTAAATGTTCAAGATTTTTGGCACAAAACGCTCCTTGAATTTTCGACGTCAACTTTTATACTTTCAAATGGTGAGAAACAATTTTCTTTAAAACGCACGAATGATGGCCGTTTTTTTTCAACACAAGAAATGAAGATTAATGAATCTCAGTTTGACAAACTTTTTCAAATTCTTGCGCGACCTGCTGATCGCGTTGATGAGCTTGAAAAAAATGAGTTAATTCCTTCAAGTTCACTTGTTCTTCAGTTTGAAAAATATCGACTTTATTTTTATAGACTTGACCAAGAATTGATTGTTTACAATGAGCAACTCAAAATTAAATTTCACTATTTCGTAGGAGAGATGCCGATCTCTTTTAAACTTATGGATTACTTTAAATGAATAAATTATTAACTGATTATTTTTATATTTTTTTGCATCCTTTTAAAATTTATGATTCTTATCATTCGAAAGAAAAAATTCCACTAACTTTTTATGAGATGATGGGGATTTCGTGGATTTTTAAAATAATTCGAACAATTTATTATTTTATCGGGATTCACTTTTTACTTTTACTCGTGAGTCGTGGTTTGAATGAAAAGGCCCTAGGCGAAATTACTCATAAAAAAACTTTTTTATATTGGGTGTTGGTAGGTGTTATTTTTTATCCTTTGATTCTTTGGTTTTTATCAAAGTTTTGGATAGTGATTATTCGTTTCTTTTGTGTGCTTTATAACAAAGATGGACCAACGCTTAAGATTAGCACTGTCTGCTACTGCGCTCTTACATCACAAGGCCTTCTTGTTGTCCCTATCCTCGGTGAAATTTTAGTCCCTTTTGCCTTTTTCTTTTTTCTTTTTGCAGGTCTAAAAAAATCATTAGGATTTACGACTTTGCAGGCCGTTTTAGTTTTAATCTCTCCACTCTTTTTATTTTTTCTTATGATTATTTTAAGTCTTGCCTATCTTATGCTTCTTCTCAACATGATTTAATTTCTGAGTTTATCGATGCAACCAGTTTTTTCTAAAAAACATCTAAAATCAACGCACTCCATAATGTGCTCGTGATTACTACGAAGCTTGGAAAAAGTATGAAGATGTTGGCCAAGCTTTGTTGTCAACTTTCAAAAAATCAAAGATAGTTAGCCATTAGCTTTTTATTCAATGAAACTTAGACTTGCTCAGGAGGTTTTCCGTGATGGCAATTGGCCCTTCGTTTTCTCATGGTCATATTGATGTTATTTGTGGGCCTATGTTTTCTGGAAAATCTGAGGAACTTATCCGTCGAGTTCGTCGTTTGCAAATTGCAAAATTAAAAGTTCAAATATTTAAGCATGGGATTGATGACCGTTATCATGCGACTCGTGTTGTAAGTCACTCCTCGCAATCTCTCGAGGCTACACCTGTAAATAAGCCTATAGAAATATTGCAAAAACTTTTAGACTCCACACGCGTCGTTGCCATTGATGAGGTTCAATTTTTTGACGAAGGTATTATTGACGTCGTTAATAAACTCGCTCGTCGTGGAATTCGTGTTATTTGCGCAGGCCTTGATCAAGACTTTAAAGGAAAACCTTTTGGGCCTATGGCCGAACTTTTGGCCATAGCTGACGATGTTGCAAAAATCCATGCCGTTTGCACTGTTTGTGGTGGAACTGCCACTAAAACCTATAGGAAAAACCCTAAGAATGCTGATCAAGTTCTTGTTGGTGAATCGAATCTTTATGAGGCCCGTTGTCGAGGGCACTTTGATTATTTTGATGAAGAAGAAGATGTTTTGGCCTATACTATTATGCGGCAGGAGAGGTCTCTTCACGAAACAGAAGTTTAAAAGATCAGCTCCTTTTTCAAAGGAGCTTTTATGGCAGGCAAAATTAATCACAACTATGGCCCAAGAGTTCACATCTTGGATAATTTGTACCTCAATTCAATTTTAGCTCGCTTTGGCCATCCCGATATTTTTCAACCAGAACTTAATCATCTCTTGCATGTTCTTTACACAGGACTTCTCACTGAAGTTATCAATGGTATTTTTCCAGCAACCAAGCGCTCTGTTGATACGCGAATGAAGGCCTATACACCAAAAGGTGTTATTAAGGGAGTGCTTGTTAATCCAGAAACTCCAGTTGTGACTGTTGATTTAGCACGAGCAGGAATTTTACCCTCACATTATCTCTATGAATTTTTAAATCACTTAATGAAACCAGAAGTTGTGAGGCAAGATCATTTCTTTTTAAATCGTCGAACTGATGAAAAGGGACAAGTTATTGGTGTTGATGTTTCTGGTTCTAAAATTGGTGGAGGCCAAGAGGGTGCTGTTGTTCTTTTTCCAGATCCAATGGCCGCAACAGGTGGAAGTATCTCCTACGCAATTGGGCACTATAAAGAACATGTCGAAGGTGCAGCTTATCGTTATGTGACGATGCATTTGATTGTGACTCCTGAATATATAAAGCGCATGAGTAAAGAGCATCCTGATGTTGAGATTTTTGCTATTCGTTTAGATAGAGGTTATTCATCTGAGAGGGCACTCAATTCTACTCCTGGGACTTATCCCGATGAAGAAAGTGGATTAAATGAGATGCAGTATATTGTTCCAGGTGCTGGCGGAATCGGCGAGCTACTTAATAATTCTTTGGTCTAAGGATTTTTTGTGGGACATAAAATTGAAACCTATATTTCAGAACAAGAAATCAAAAATCGCGTCATACAATTAGGGCAACAAATTAGTGCCGAGTATGCTGATCAAGAAGTGACTATTGTGGCCGTCTTGAACGGTTCTTTCATTTTTTGTGCGGATCTTCTTCGCCAAATTAAATGTCCAGTTCGCATTGAGTTTATTGCGGCTTCTTCCTATGATGGAATGAAACGATCTCAAAATCTTGAAATAAAAATGGATCTTCAAAAAGACATTAATAATTGTCATGTCATATTAGTGGAAGATATTGTCGACACCGGACGCACCAGCACTCATCTTCTCGAGATGATCAAAGAGAAAAATCCTAAGAGTCTTAAGTTTTGCGCTTTTCTTTTTAAGCCAGATCAAATGAAATACAAAGTTCATATAGATTATATTGGTTTTGAAATAGAAGATCATTTTGTTGTCGGTTATGGTTTAGATATGAGTGGTCTTCATCGTGAATTACCTTATATTGGGATTTATCATGCAGAATAATCCAGTCATAAAAGAAGGAAGTGTTCGTGTTGACCTCCTAGGAGGAACCATTGATCTCATTCCTATTAATGTTATTTTACCACATGTTGTGACTTTAAATTTGGCCACTTCGTTAAAGGCAAAAGTCATTCTTCAAAAAACAGAAACAGATGGCGTTGAATTTATTTCTTCGGATTATGGAAGTCGTGATTTTTTTTCATCAACTTCTTTTTGCGAAAATAATCTTCGAAATAATCATTTTGGTAAAATGGCCTTTATGGCCCAAATTCTTTGGCGCTTAAAAGTGACCAAGGGAATTTCTATTGAACTTTCCTCGGGGTCACCTCCAGGCGCAGGCCTTGGTGGATCTTCTGCGATGGGTGTGACTTTTTATAGTGCTCTTTGTGAGTATCTTCAAAAACCTCTTGATCGTCATCAAGCGATACGTGAAGTGAATGGCATTGAAGGATTGATGCTTGATTGTGGGCCCGCTGGTTATCAAGATTATTATCCAGCTCTTTATGGCGGTGTTCTCGCTTTGATCGCTCATCCTGGGTCTGTTGAAGTTCAGCAACTTTATTCTAAAGAACTGAAAGATTTTCTTGAGTCGCATGTAACGCTTATTTACTCAGGAGAAACTCGTTTTTCTGGGATGAATAATTGGGAAGTTTACAAAGGATTTTTTGATAGACAGGGGCATGTGCGAGAAGGGCTGGAGCGCATTGCTAAACTTTCTTATGAAGCTTATGAAGCGATTCAAGGAAAAAAGTTTGAAGATCTATTAAGTCTTATTGGTGATGAAGGAGCGACTCGTAAAACTCTTTTTCCTAAAATTGTTACAGATAAAATGAGTTCTCTTTGTGACGAACTTCGAAAAGATATTCCAAAGCTAGGCTTTAAAGTTTGTGGTGCTGGAGGAGGAGGGTGCTTTCTTTTGACTCATGGGCCAAAGGACTCTCAAAAAGTAAAATTGGTCGCGACAAAAATGGGAATGACCCCGCTTGATTTCAAAATAGAAGCTCCTTTATGAAAAGAGAAAATATCGCAGGAATGAGTATTCGAGGCGGAAGACGTGATAATTTTTATCTTTGTCTTCTCGAGTATTATCAAGAAAGTGATAGATGGTTTTTAGGTTCCTTACTCCCTGTTCGCGATGAAGAAGAAGGATCGAATGAAGGCGATGACATTATTAGAAATTGGTCTGAAAAATATGATCTTAGAGAATTAGTTGTCGACATTCCTCTTTCAAAGCCAGCTTGTGAAAGTTGTGCCATTAATTGTCCAGGGGCCAAGCGCTGCCCTGAAATTGCCATTCGAGAAGTGAAAAGAAAAATTGACATGCTTTTACATGATGATCAACGTCTTCTTGAAAGTGCACCGAAGCAGTATGAACGCGAGCGAAACGATGATGATTTAATTGATTATAAAAAAGATTTGATGAGCAAAGAAGCTCATGAGCATATTCTTTCGCGATCTTTTAAGCGTCGTCTTCGCAAAGGATTTCTTCCGTATTGGAATAGACCAATTGATTTTTGGGTTTGGCTTTATTATTACGACGTTCTTTTGAAAATTTTTAATTTTTCATATGATTCCTTTGGAACCACTTCACTTATGCTCATCTCTCGTTTTAATTATTTGAGGCGACATTTTCCAAGCGAGTTGCGCTTACATGAAGGGAATACCTATCTCACTTTATTAGAATTATTTCGTGCAAAAATAATTACACGTTCGCAGTTAACGAATCTTAATGATTTAGAATTAACCGCCGAAGCGAAACGTGAAATGATTAAGAGTATTGAAAAAGAATTAAAGATTTTTATCTACGATCATGATTTGGAAATTTTAATTCAAGATCCAAGGGCCTTTGATTCTTTTTTATTGGCCATCACTGGACAGAGACTTCGTTTAGATAAGATAAGACAACTTCCTGCTTGGGCGCTTCCTCATGAAACTGCTTTTGTGGTTCCCCTTTTTTGAACTATAAAAATTATAATACTTAGATGTGGGGATCAAGATTTTCAGATTTTTGGAAATTAAAAAAATTAAGGTATTCTTTAGATATAAATGTATCGAATTGTATTCCAACACGAAAGTTTTTTAATTTAAAATGGCTATCGTAGTATTCAACTGGCTTTAAGTAGACTACTTTTCCTGAAATATAATTAGTGAGTCGTGTGCCAGCTAGTTTCGTGATGTAAATAGCATCACCCTCATAAAAATACTTCGTTTCACTTTTATTTAAGGCAACGGCCACACCTGTTATAGAAATGTCAATTACTGGCACGCAAAATTGTCTTCGGTTATCATTTTCAAAAACTTTTTGAATGATGAGAGTATTCCGAGACTCTTTTTGTTTAAGCTGTAGGCGTTCACGATTTCTTTTTTCTAAAAGGCGCACTTCATTTGGAATAGGAACAATGAGTTCACCTTTTTTAACAATGAGATTTTTGACTTTAAAAAGGATGCTTTCTTCGTCGCCTTTAAAATAGAGAGCGATATCTCCATTGACACCAGGATTCCAGTCACCAGATATTGAGCGTAAATGAAAAAAACCAATACTTTTGTTAATCAAAGAAAGTGTCGCTGTATTGAGTTTTCTATTTTGTTCATTTTCTTTTTGCCAGATAACAACATGAGACTGATTCATTTGAATTTTTGATAAAATTAAAAGAATTTCCTCTTGAGTGTTTACGACTCGAAGATTGGGTAATATGGCCATTGCTAAGAGAACTCCGGCTTTTATTAAGTTTGCCCTTTGATTATAGGTGTGTTCAATTTTTTTTCAATTAATTTTTATTGGTGCTTAATATTGATTGTTTTGATAAGGTATATAATTAATTCATGGTTGCAACTGCGTCAGTCGTCTTATTAGCAAAAGAGTTTTTTTCTTATTAGCATCTTTCCTCATTGTTTCTTTAAACTTCGGAGTTTTATTATGTTTTCTTTTTCTCGGCTTAAAAAAACGGCAGTCACTGCGGCCACTTTTGGAATGGCCATTTTTTCTCTGACTTCTTTTGCAGTGACCCCTCATGAAGTCTCAGTTCTTTTCAAGGTTTCTTCTAAAGTTGATTTTGAGAAAGTCATCTCAACATTAACTGAAAAATTTCCTGCCATTAAAATTGAAGCAATTGTGGGCGATGTTTATGTTGCAAAGGAAGTGGCAACAACTTTCACCGATGAAGAATTTGCATTTGCTGTAAAACGTATTAAAGGAATTCATTCTGTTCAACTGAATCGACTTGCTTATCCACCAATATCTGTTCCTGCTCTGCCGTCTTCTGATAAGGCGACTGAAATTGATAAAAAGTGGTTTATCACGAAGATGCAAGTTCCTCTTTTTTGGGAAAAGAGTAAAGGAAGTCATTCTACAAAAGTTCTTATTTGTGACACTGGAATCGATGCGAATCATCCTGACCTCAAAGGAAATATTGGTGTAGGGATGAATTTTATTGATGGAAGCACGAATACTATGCCAACAGGGAATCCACACGGAACTCGTCTTGCTGGTTTAATTGGTGGCCAAGGTGGACGTACTGGAGCAGGTGTAACGGGTATCAATTGGGACGTTCAAATTATCCCTGGTAAAATAACGAATCAACCCAATGGGGGGGCCGATCATGCGGTCAGTGCAAAATGTATAAAATGGGGGGCCGATCAAGGAATTAAAGTCGTAAATTTAAGTTATAGTAATGCTGTTTCAAATTTGGCCGTTCAAGAAGCTGCAGATTATCTTTATGCAAAAGGTGGAGTACTCATTGTTTCTGGTGGAAATAGCGGCGCTCAGATTGATTTGCCAGATCATCCGCACATGATAGCTGTTGGGGGAACAAATTTGTATGATTGGCATCCACCTGCTTATAACACTGGTAATTACATCGACATCTCAGCTCCTGCTTCTTCTCTTTATACAACTGATGTGGGCGGAAAATATCTTTATGACAATGGCTCGTCTTTAGCGGCCGCTGTTGTTTCTGGTGCAGCTGCTCTTATTCTTTCTGCAAGGCCAAATCTTACTGCTGAAGAACTGACAAAAGTTCTTTTGACTTCAACAGTTGATTTGGGAACAGCTGGCCGTGATCCTGCGTTTGGTATTGGGCGAATCGATTTAGGAAAGGCCGTAAGCATTTTAGGACTTTAATTTTTTCTAACTGGTCAGATCCCTCGCATCTTTCGAGCTATTTCCCTCTTCGCTCCCTGCGGCTTGCTTGGAGCAAGCCTCAGTCGCTCATCGGAAACTATCTCAAAATCTGCTTCGGGCTTTGACCAGTTGCCTTTTCTATGCTGTCCAGTTACAACTTTTTAATATTGATTCTTTCTTGATTTTCGAAGGCCCTGTTTTTGGGCCTTCTTTATTTTATTTCAGGCGGACAATCTATTAACTGTTTTTCAGGAAAATCTTTTTCAAAGATATTGAGATTATCTTTTAGGATTTCTTGATTACATCCTTTGTATTTATGGCAAAGGCGGTAGTGATAAAGATTTGTATTATTATTAAAGCCAATAATTTTTGCGAAAATAAAGTCTTCATTTCTTTTTAAAACACAGCTTGCAATGGGATAGCGGTTTTTTTGAAAGGGAGTTGGTGTGGGAGGCACTCCTTTTTTTGATTGATAACTTGGATTAACCTCTTTTAGATCAAATCCTTTTTTATCAAGGTAATAAAACCAACAAAGCACGGCGACAACGACAACAAATAAAAATTTAAACATGAAAGTTTATCCTAATTTTTAATATTTTTGTGGCCCTTTATGATGAAAAAATAAAGCATCACTTGAATAAAAAGAAGAAGAGAAAAAAGAGGAGTGCTTAGAGTTGTGAGCGCGAAAATGCCAAAAAAAGGAACACCTAAATAAGCTAATGATTTGACGTAAAATTTACCGAAGCCTTTGTCTAGGTAATAAAGCCAGTAACAAATCATATGAAGACCCAAAAAAAGAAGAAGCATTGCTATTGTTGTCGTGATTCCTTTCTCAATAATTTGATTCATCATCGTAGGATCTAAGGCACTGTTTGAGATACCTTGGATTTGAAGGGCCATGTTGAGAATCTTTTCAAAGTATTCTTTGTTTTTAATGATGCTCACATAAAGATAGCCCGCAACAATCCAATCACCTATGAGACAAATTAAAATCGTAAAAATTTTAAGTCGTTTGAGAGGCATCGTAGAGACTTTTTCAGTCGTAGACGCCTCTTCTAAGTTTTCGTTCGACATCTTTTTTTGCTTTATCTTCACGTTTATCATGAAGTTTTTTTCCTTTTGCCAGAGCTATTTCCATTTTTACAAGTGATTTTTTAAAATACAAACAAGTCGGAATAAGACTTAAGTGCTGCGTTTTCATGAGATGTTGAATCTGTTCAATTTCGACTTCATTTAAAAGAAGCTTTTTTTTACGAGCGATTTCGTGGTTGTTAATATTTCCAAAATCATAGTGAGGGATCACGAGGTTGTAGACCCACGCTTCACCCTTATCAATCACGACGTGAGCATCTTGCATCTCAACTTTTCCAAGACGCAAGACTTTAACTTCCGTTCCCTTTAGTGCAATACCGGCCTCAAACTTTTCTTCAAGAAAGTAGTCGTAGCCTGCTCGTTTATTTTTATTAATTATTTTTATGCTCATTTTGCAACCTTAAGTTCTTGATAGAGTAGCTGAACTTGAGCAAGTTGCAAAGCTTCTGCCCGCAGCGTTCCTAATATCTGACAATTTTGTAAGGCCTTTTCGACGAGAGTTGATTCATAGTACCCTCGTAGAACCCCACCCATTTGTTTGCGGCGATGAGAAAAAAGCTGGCGCAGGAATTTTTCATAATTTAAAAATTCACCTAAGGCAATTTTGGGATGAGCTTTCCGTTTAAAAGTTAAAACAGTTGAATCGACTCGAGGAGGTGGCAAAAAAGCGCCTGGGGCAACTTTTAAAAGCAAGTGGCAGTCAAAATAATTTTGAGTCAAGGCCATGAGTGAACTCATGGAGTTTTTTCCAGTATTATAAATTTTATCAGCAACTTCTTTTTGAAACATGAGAGTCATCGAGGCAATGTCTTCCACTTGTAAAAATTTAACAAGAAGGGGGGTGCTTAGGTTGTAAGGTAAGTTAGAAACGAGAGAAATTTTAGTTCCTAATTCAACTTCGTCTATAAAAGCATCTAAATCAAAAGCGAGTGCATCCGTAAAAATAATTTGCTCCGAACTTAGGCATTCGCTTAGCTTTTCTTCAAAGCGAGTATCTTTTTCGATGACATAAAATTTTTTTCCACGAGTGGCCAAGTGTTGAGTCAGTGTCGCAGGCCCTGGGCCTACTTCAATAATGGCCGAGGCTTCCTCGGGCACATCATTGCAGATGCCTTCGATGACTTTTTTATCTTTAAGAAAATGTTGTCCTAGTTCTTTGTTGGCCCGTGGAGTATTCACTTTCGCTCCTGAACTAAACTTTTATCGAGGAAACGTTCTTTAGCATCTAGATCAAGGCATCTTGGAAAGGGGATGGCATCGGCGAATCTTCTTAGGGCATAATTGGCGATCATGGCCCCATTGTCTGTGCAGTAAGAAGGCCTCACAAAAAAAACATTTTTAAAATCTTTTTTGAGGCGTTCGCGAAGAGCGCTATTGCAGGCCACTCCCCCTCCAAGCACGATAGGAAGCTCATCATGGCCATGATTATTTTTTGCAATTTTTAGGGCGTAGCTTAGTTTTAAAGAAAGCGCGGCCACGATTGATTCTTGATAGGAGGCGCAGACGTCGTAGACATCTTGAGTGGGGTTATTTATGTCAGTACAAACACAATGTGGATTTTCTTCAAGAAAAAGTCGTAACGATGTTTTGACTCCTGAAAAACTTAGATCAGCATTGCCTGAACCACGTAGGCCAATAGGAAACTTAAAACGAGTTTTGTCACCGAGTTTAGCAAAATCATCGATGATTCTTCCGGCAGGATAGCCAAGACCTAAAAGTTTGCCGCCCTTATCAAAAGCTTCTCCAGCAGCATCATCAATTGTTGTCCCTAGCACTTCAAAATGTTCAGGCGAAGTGACAAGCAGATAAAGACTGTGGCCACCACTGACAAGAACCCCCATATAGGGATAGGCGATTTTTTCTGTGAGATGAATCGCTTCGAGATGAGCGTAGAGATGGTTTACTGGAAAAAGAGGAAGCTTATGAATAAGGCCTAAAGTTTTTGCAGCATTGATCCCCGTGAGAAGAGGCCCTAAAAGACCTGGATGTGTAGTGACTGCAATGAGATTTACGTCATGAGGATTTAAATTGGCCTTTAAAAAAGTTTCTTCAAGAAGAGGGGCCAATTTTTCAAGATGATTTCTGGCCGCAATTTCAGGAACAACGCCGCCCCATTTTCTTAAAATAGTCTCTTGAGAAAAAGCATTATGAGAAAGAATGGTAGGAAATGACTCATAGACTCCAGTTTCTCCTTTAAGCAGGCACACGGAGGTGTCATCACAACTTGTTTCGATTCCTAAAACAACTATTTCACTCATGTATTTCCTTTCATATCTTTTCTAGAAATTAATTTGTCTTTTCTATAAAGTTCACCATAATAAATGACGTACCCAAAATCAAGGAGGACTTATGTATCTAACGCTTCGTTTAAGTATTGTGGCCTTATTACTTGTTATTTTTGTGTCAGTAAGTAGCGCTGCTGATTCAAGTAGTGGTTGTGGTCTTGGCTGGCAAGTTTTTCCAAAAAACTCCCTCGTTTCTTCATCATTAAGATCAACCACGCATGTTTTTCTTCCGAATACTTTTTCGATGACTTCAGGAACTTCTGGCTGCGCTCGTCACGACATAGTGATGAATGAATATAAGGCGATCCATTTTGCTGAAGCAAATTATGATCAACTGATGATGGATATGGCCCGCGGTCAGGGTGAGTATTTAAATGGCTTTGCTGCTGTCACAAATTATAAGGGTGATATGAACGCCTTTGGATCCTTTGTTCAAAACAATTTTGTGAATCTTTATCCTATGGCCACAACAACTCCTTCAGAGATGGTGGCAAATTTTAGAAACCTTTTCTAGAATTTTGGCGTTAAGATTTTTTTTAGTTTTTGTTTTTATGATCATGGCCGCTTCATCTGAAGCGGCACTTTATTTATCTCAAAATTTATCTCCAAATTTATATTCAGATCCTTATTGGTTAAAACTTCTTCATTTTAAAAAAGGGCGAAGCCTCGCTAAAGGAAAAGATTTTTTCTTAGCTCCTCAGGGAAATGTTGATCCACAGGCCGAACTTGAAGCGACCGTGAAGGCCTTTAACGATCCTCAGGCAAAAATTGGCACTTTAAAACTTCATCCTCAATGTATTTTTATCGAGCGCTATCGTTTTTTAAAAGAGAAAGGAGTCATAGAAACAACTCCGATAGTTTGTAAAGATTTTGATTTTTGGAAAAAAGGAATTAACGCCAAATCGCTGACCCTTGTTTTTTCGACGGCCTTTCCCAATGATCCTTCTTCGATGTTTGGCCATACTTTTATTCGTTTCAATCAAAATGTGGAAGGGAAAAATGATCTGTTAGATTATGGGGCCAATTATTCGGCCTATATTGAAGATCCTAATCCCAATCCTTTTGTCTACGCTTATAAGGGAATTTTCGGGGGCTATAGGGGATTTTTTGGTTTCTCGCCTTATTATATGAAAGTAAATGAGTATATCAATAATGAAAGTCGTGATCTTTATGAATACGATTTAAATATTCCCCCTGAGAACGTTGAACGGCTTATTAATCATCTTTGGGAAGTCTATGCGACGACCTATTTTAATTATTATTTTGTAGATGAAAATTGCTCATACATGTTGGGTGATTTTATCGAAGTCGCTATGTCGAAGTGGGATTTAACAACAATAGCTCGCCCTTTTTATTTGCCAAGTGATCTTATTAAAAAAGTGATGAGTATTCCTCAAGCAGTGACTGATTTGCACTATCGCCCTTCTTTAAAACGAAAATTTACGGCGAGTCTTTCACTTCTTAGTCTTGAGCAAAAAAAAGAATTAAAAGATTTAATTGAAGAAAAAAAATTTCCGAGAGATGAAAAAAATGATCAAGTCTTAGATAGTTTTCTTTATTTTAAAGAATATGAAAGTCGTAAAAACAAAGTGAATCTTCAAGGAAAAAATCAAGGTGCTTTTCGTGAAGCACTTATGGCCCGTGCTTCTTCAAAAGAAAAATCAGCAGAATTAGTGATTCCTTTGAAAGAAGAAAATCGCCCTGAACGTTCGCATGGGCCTCAGCGAGTAAGCTTAGGGGGAGGATTTGATAAGAATCAGGCCATCATGAAAGGAACTTATCGTTTGGGGTCACATAATCAAATGGCCAATGATGATGGCCTTGAAAAATTTAGTCATTTTGAATTTCTTTCGCTTGCGACTTCATATGCCCCAAAAGGAAAAAAATTTAAATTAGAGGAAGCGCAACTCATTCGTTTAATTTCTCTTTTTCCTCAAGATGAATTTGATTCGCGTCTTTCTTGGACAGCAGGAGGCGGATTTGAAAAGATAAGAGAAGACTCCTGCCAAGATTGTCACCGCTTTGGTTTTGATGGAGGGCTTGGAAAAACTTTTGCCTTGACGGAGAATCATTGGGCGACTTTAATGCTCGGGAATTTTGCTGAGTACTCAACTCATTTTGATAAAAACTTGCGAATGGGAATTTGGGGACAGCTACAATTTCTAGGAAAAACCCACTCAATTTATAAGTATAAAGTGGCGAGCAAAATAAAAACAGATGTGCTTACGAAATGGAAAACACATTACAGTTGGGAAAATACATTTTGTCAGACCTTGTTTTTAAAAAACAATATTGAGCTACGAATGGATTCTAAGTGGTGGAGTCGCTTAGGTGCAATGACTCAAAATACCTATGAACATAACTTAGAGTTGGCCTATTATTTTTAGGAAATTATGAAACAAATTTTTTTACTATTGGGAATGTTTTTTTACTCGTCATGCACAAGTCTTTTTTATCAACCGGACAGTTATTTATATAGTGACCCAAAGGTGCTTAAACTTAACTTTGAAGAAAATTTTATTTCTTCAAAGGATGGAACCAAGCTTGCTTATTGGTATTTTAAAAGTGATAAAAAAATTGCCAAACAATCGCTCATCCTTTTTTTTCACGGTAATGCTCAAAATATAAGTGCGCATTATTATAATCTCGCGTGGATCGTTCCTGAGGGGCATGATTTTATCATTTTTGATTATCGTGGTTATGGCCTTTCTGAGGGAAAAACGACTCCCTTAGGAGTCCGAAATGATGGCGAGGCCATGCTCGATTTTGCCTACACACAATTTAAAAAAGGTACTTACCAAAATTTCATTGTCTATGGACAAAGCTTGGGAGGAAATGTTCTTCTTGATAGCTTGAAAACCTTTTCTCATCTTGATGAAATTAGTCTCGGAATTTTTGATTCAACCTTTTTATCTTATCAAACATTAGCGCGCGAAAAATTAAAGAGCGCTATTGTGACCTATCCCTTTAATCTTTTGGCCTACCTCCTCGTCTCAGATGAGAGTAATTCTGAAAAATATGTGAAGGAATTTACGAGACCAACTCTCGTCATTCATGGAACTTCAGATAAGGTGATTCCTTTCTCATTTGGAGAAGAGATTTTTGAAAAAGTAGGCGCAAAAGATAAAAGATTTTGGAAAGTAAAAGATGGTGAGCACATCGACGTCTTTACGAATCATGCTAAAGAATATCAGAAGAATTTTTTAGATCTTCTTCAGTCTCTTTAGTTTTCGACGAACTCTTTTGCTTTCGTTGCTTCAGGACTTTTTGGGAAATCATTAATGAGTTGCTCAAAAGTGGCCTGAGCTTTTTCATTTTGTTTGCTACTTTTAAAGGATTTTCCAAGAATAAAAAGAGAGTTAGGGATAAGAGAAGATTTAGGTTGTTCTGTATAAAGGCGGCTTAAATAGACAACTGCTTCTTCGAATTTTTTATTTTGATAATTGATACCACCAAGGGCGTGAAGAATTTTTGCTTTCTTTTCGCCTTTGATGCCTTTTTCTTCAAGGGCAGCAATAAGAAGAGGTTCTGCTTTAGAAAATTTTCCTGCTTTAAAAAGTGTTATTCCTTCTTCGAAATCACTTTTTTCTTTGGGCCCAGTTTTTTTTTCTTTTAAAATTGTTTTCTTTTCAGGAGGGGGGGGCGCAGAGAATTTTTTGAGAGTTTCTAAAACTTGGGCCAAATAATCTTTTTGTTCTTTTAAACTATTTTCAAGACTGATATTTTTTTCTTCAAGGAGTCTGACTCGCTCTGATAAATCTTTGAAACCTTCCGCTGATTTTACTTCATCACGGTGCTTTTTTTCTTCAAATTTACCAGTAAGCTGGGCAATGCTTTCTTCGAGTTGTTGAAGCTTGACCTGATTGTCGACGCTTAGTTTTTGACCTTGGTTTAATTGATCATTCATATTTTCAACAAGCTTTTCTCTCTTGATTTCTTCTGTTGTCTTACAAGAAATCATTGTGAGAAGGAGGATTGAGCTAAGAATAAAGAGAAGACTGCGCACAGGCGATCCTTTGAAAAGTGTTAGAGATTTTCTAGAGTGGCCTTACGAGCTGAGACAAATTCAGCTTTTTCAGAAAATTGTCTCGAAAGGTCAGCGTATTGTTTCGCTTTGTTGAAATACTTTCTTTTATAGGATGATTTTGCTTTGAGATAATAAAATTCAGCTTTCCTAAAAAGGTTAGGGGCCTTAATTTGGGCGTTCGCTTTGCGGGCCGCCAAAAAAGCTTCTGCAGCAAGGCTCATTTCTAACTTCGGTCGTGTGGTCATAAGACCACACGACGATGTAAAACAAATTAAAAGGGCAAAAAGAAAAGCTCTATACTTCATTAACTACTTAGTTGTGATAACGAAATTTGCTCTTCTGTTTTTGCTCCATGAAGATTCATCATGGCCAAAAGTAAGAGGTCTTTCTTTCCCGTAAGAAATTGTAGACATACGTTTTACTTTAATTCCAAGGCCCATAAGGTAACTTTTTACAGTTTTAGCTCTTTTTTCACCTAGAGCAAGGTTGTATTGAACAGAACCACGCTCATCGGCATGTCCTTCAACCTGAACTTCAATCGTTTCTGATTTTTTTAGAAAATCAGCGTTGTCTTTTAAAGTGTTCTTTGTTTGCTCAGTAAGTTGAGCTGAGTTGAAATCAAAATAAACAGTTTGAAGTGCGCCTGCTTTACCCGAATCAGAATCTCCATTTAATTCAAGAAGAGGTCCTTTGTTTTCAGCAGCAACAGCATTTGTCACTGAAGGAACAGCTTCTTTTGCTGCTTCTTTTGGTTTGTTAGCACAGCTCACAGTAACTAAAAGTGCAGCGGCCGCAATTGTGCTTAGAATAATTTTGCTCAATTTCATAGTATCTCCTTAAGAATGTAACGAATGAGTGAAGCATGGAATTTAACTTGAGCTGATTATGGCCAGTAAGTTATAAATAATAAAGAGAAAATTATCTTAATTTTTCACAATTTTCTCTCAGAGTGAGGCTTTTCTTTGGTAGACGAGGGCGCTACAATCAAGTTTTTATAACTTTTATGAGGAAAACTATGGCGTATTGGCCTAGGGAAGTGCTGATCTTTAAAGAGATATTTGAAGCTTTAAGGCCTAAAAATTTTAATTTTAGGCTTGAAGATCTTGATTTGTGTTCATTTTCAAAAATTCAAATTATTGGAATGGGCAAGGCTTCTCCATTTATGGTGAGTGAACTTTATAATCGCCTTCAAGATCTGGGACAGATTGAACGTTTAGCGCGCCCCCTCGTTTTTACCAAGTACGGTTATGCTTTTAACAATGAACATTTTGACTGCTTTGAGTCAGGACATCCTCTCTGTGATAAAAATTCCTTTTTGGCCGGCGAGAAGCTTAAGCAAAAATTATTAGATTTAGAAAGTGATGAACTTCTTATTCTTTGTCTTTCAGGGGGAGCGTCGGCCCTTGTTGAAGTGCCAATCCCTCTTTTTTCACCCGAGGAAATTTGCGCTATTCACTGCGAACTTCTTTTAAGGGGAGCTGATATCGCTCGGATGAATCAAATTCGCGGAGAGTTTTCTCAGATAAAAAATGGTGGTTTTGCGACTCTTTGTGGGACTTCTCATATCGTCACTTACGCTATTAGCGATGTGCCCATTGACGATTTTTCCGTGATAGGCTCTGGTCCGACGGATTTCAAGGAAACTCCTTTTAAAGAAGTTTCTTTGATGGCCGCTAAGTTTATTAAAGGTGACCTTCTTGAAAAAATTTTGGGATATTTAGAGTCTCGAACCCGGCTTAATTTTCTTTCGATCAAAAAAGATTTATTTCAAGAAAAAGAAATTCAAAATTTTGTCGTTGAAGATTTTTATTCAATGAGAGAGAAAGTTCTTAGGCTTTTAAAAAATCACAAGGAAAAAGTTTTCTTTTTCGAGAGACCTTTTAATACAAATATAGATGAGGGTATTGAGCGGCATTTGGCGCGCCTTAAAGATTTAGCAGGCCCAACAGGAGAGTCTTTTGCCCTTTTTTCAGGGGGAGAATTAACTTTTGAAGTGAATGGCGATGGTAAGGGCGGGCGCAATACTGAATTTGTCCTACGAATGACTCAGCTTCTTTTTGAAGAAAATGTTTTAGGTTGGCCCAAAGAAGTTTTGGATCGTTTGACAATTACTTCTGTTGGAACTGATGGGACTGATGGTGTGACTTCTGCGGCCGGAGCTTGGATCAATTATGAATTTTATAAGCGGGGTCGCGATATGGGCCTTGATATCGACGATTTTCTAAGCGACAACGACAGCTTTACTTATTTTGAAAAACTTCAATCTCTTATTTATACCGGCCCTACCGAAACAAATGTGATGGATCTGCGGTATATTGCCTTAAGTTAGTTATTTATGTTAGGATGCCATTTCTTACTAAGTGGGGGTGTCCCGGTTTCGACAGGGAAGACCGAGATTTGGTGGGCGTGTCCAGGTTGATCTCCAGGCCTGGTAAAAAGGAGATCAAAATCTAAATGGCGAATCTTATGATTACGCTATGGCCGCTTAATTCTTCGGAATTAGTAACCATTGAGGACGCTGGCTTCCGATAACAACATGTCAGCAAACAAGTTTAAACTCTTGTTAAAAAGTTTACGAGAATTAGTCGGGTGATCTCGCAAAAAAAACACCGAGCTTTCTTCAGGTTCACGAACTTGGATGGCCCTGCTCTTAGGCGATAAACAAGAGCTACACACGTAGTCCGCTATTTCAACGCTTTTCTGGACGTGGGTTCAATTCCCACCACCTCCACCATTTCATTTCTAGAATTCTTACCAATCCTTAAAAAGTAAATCCCAAGTTCTTTAAATCATTTCAATTAGGTTTCAATAAGATAGATCAAGTGCTTCGTCGTCAATGTTGCTGGAAATGTCTCAATATTTCCCTCATTGGCTTTTGCGTGGCTTTGCTTTGGCTTTTTGCCTCTGAATTGGTTGTCATCCTTGGACTACACAGTGTAGTGCGCATTGCATTTTGAGGGGTAAAGTCTTCGGAATTAATGGACTACTTTGTGTATCAAAAAAGAGCATTTTTTACTAAGTTTTTAGGAGAAATGCTATGACCAAAATGAAAAAAAAGCGAAGATGTGATGTCGTTCGCGTGACAAGACAGGCCCAAGTTTTGAAGTATTTAAGGGAGGCAAAAAAATTGTCCATGAGAGAGCTTGCCACTTTGGCAGGTGTGTCCTCATCGACAATCAATCATGCTGAAAATGGAAGACTTGATCTAAAACCTGATTTTGTTCTCAAGCTTCTTGATATTTACGGATACAGCTACTCTAAATTCGTGGACATGTGCGACGGGAAAATTGAAGTCCCTGAGCATCTTCGAAGCGAGTGCATCGAAATGATCAAGCGCCTCAAAGAAGAAAAATTAAAGGCCGTGAGGGCCATTCTTCAGAGCTTCTGACCTTATTTTTTTAACACCTAAGGGAAGTAAAACTTGCTTTCCTTAGGATCAATTTCTGCCCACATCCATTTTAAAATTTATAATTTTCATTATGTGCCTTTCAGCATCCACTCCGCTCGCTTGCCTCTCAAGAACAATCACGGTTTCCCAGAGGGAGCCCTCCGAGATTCTTCTTGATACGCACTCGACTTCGTTTCTTCTGGGCCCATCAAAATGAAAACAAAATTTTTAAAGGAGACGAAAATGAAATTGCTTACTAAAGAAATTAAAAACAAACTTCCGACCATCTACGCAACAGAAAATGTCCCACTCAAAGAAAAATGCATTGTCTGCAAATTCTTCAATCCTTGTGGCATCGGGACTTGGTACATTGTTGAAGGCACACAAGAAGAAGACGATTTTATCTTCTGGGGGCTTGTTGATCTTCATGAGCAAGAGTTCGGTTATTTCAGCTTGAAAGAACTTGAGGCCATACGTCTTCCTTTCGGTTTGAAAATTGAACGCGATCTTCATTTTTCAAAAACTTTTGTAAAGGAGGTGTGGGAGGGATGAAAAATCCCATTTTTAATGCGGAGTGCTTTTTGTTGGAGGAAACAATAATTAACAACTTGCAATTTGGGTATTTTTAGTTGTCATTTTAATCATAAAAGTTCTTTTAGCTCTCAAAATTAAGTGTTAATCCATTCATCATAATTTTTTGATTCGGCTTTTTTGTGTCATCGTTTTTCAAGGAGTTTTGATAATGAGTTTTTTGTTTTTTCCAAATATAAAGGAACGATTTTTTAAAGAAGATAAGCGTGATAAGTTAATTGATTTACATTTTGATTTAGTGGAGAAATTGCAAAAAAATGCAAAAAGACAGATGGCCATCACCGAGGAAGTTTATCAACGAGTTCATCGCTTGGAGGCCCTTACTAAACAGATTTATGAAAAAGTAACCGAGATGCCTGATATCTCTAAAGGCCAGAGTTTTTGCGCTCAATTATCTCGAGAGCAAATTTCAGAATTTGTTGATTTTTATTCTCACCCGTCTTTAATTAGTGATCCGCAATTTAATGAAATGCGAACAAACGTTTTATCTTGGTTTGGGCTTAAAGAGGTTGCTAAAATCGGTGAAATCTATCATCCGCAGTACGCTCAAGTTTTAGAAGCGGTTCCTTCTTATGCGGAAGAATTTCCTTCAGGAAGTGTTGTCGACATTGTTGAGCAGGGTTTTTTTGTCGCAGAGACAAATAAACTCATAAGGCCTGCAAAAGTCATCGTTGCAAAATCGGAAAATAACCTTTAATTAAAATTTTTATAGAGGAATCATCTTATGAATAGTGAATCTGTTGTCTATGGAATTGATCTCGGTACGACGAACTCATGCTTATCAAAATTTATGAGTGGCAAAGTTGAAATTGTTGAGATCGATGGAGCAAAAACAGTCCCTTCAATTGTGGCCCATGATGGAGAAAAATATCTTGTAGGGAGAGAGGCCCACAATTATTCAAGGCTTTTTCCTGATTGCGCGATAAGTTCAATAAAAAGACAAATGGGCAATCAGAATTTTTCATTTGATTTTATCAAAGCGAAGGGAGAATCGCTCACACCTGTTCAAATTTCTTCTAAAATTTTATCATACCTTAAGGATGCGGCCAAAGATCAACATCAACTTGATGTTCAAAAAGTGGTGATTACAGTTCCGGCCTATTTTAATGATATTCAAAGAAGGGCAACGCTTGATGCTGGAAAGCTAGCGGGGTTTGATGTTTTAAAAATTATTAATGAACCTACGGCCGCCGCACTTTCTTATGAAGGCCATGTGATCGCTAATCAAGAATTTAAAGATGAAGAACTGTGGGCCATTTATGATTTAGGAGGAGGAACTTTTGATGTTAGCATTATTAAAAGTCGTGGTGAAATTAAAGAAGTGCTCTCAATTAGTGGCAATAATTTTTTAGGTGGTGATGATTTTGATAGGCTTTTAGCGCAAAAAATTCTTGATCATTTAACGAATAAATATAATTTGGATTTTTCGGTTGATAAAGTTGTGATGGCCAGACTTCATCATTGGGCCGAAACGGCAAAAATAAAACTTTCTGAATTTTTAAGCTATGAACTTAATGAGGAATTTTATTTTAAGAATGAAAAATACACTTTAAGTTATGAGGTGACTCGCCAGACTTTTGAAGATCTTATTAGTGACTTAATTTTTTCAACTATTCATAAATTTGAAGAGGCACTTGAAAACGCTCATTTGAAAGTGACAGATATTGATAAGTGTATTTTAGTTGGTGGTTCTACTCGCATTCCTTTTGTTTCTGAAGTGATTAAAGAAAAACTTGGATTAGTTGGTGGAAGTTATGTTGATCCTGATTTGTCGGTGGCACTGGGGGCAGGGATTCAGGCCGCCATTAAAAGTGGCCTAAAATATGATAAAATTGTTTTCGATGTGACGGCCCATTCTCTTGGTGTTGCGTGTGTTGGCCTTGAAGATGAAGAGATGTTGTCTCCTGAAGAGATCATGAGTGAGTGGTTTTCTAGGAAAAAGAAGTTTTCAGATGATGAAAATGAAGACGAAAAAGATTTAACTCCCTTTCAAAAGAAAATTAATAAGCTTCGCTCTCGTCATCCAAAAACATTTGCTCCTATTGTTCAAAGGAATTCAAAACTTCCGGCCTCAATGATAAGAACTTTTTATACTCAGACCGATCATCAAAAACAAGTTGAAGTGGTTGTGTATCAAGGGGAGTCTCCAAGGACAAAAGAGAATCTTTTTATAGGATCTTTTCTTGTGAATCTAATAGGTAAAAATCCAGCAAGAACTCCTATTAATATTGAAATGAAATATGATCTTAATGGAATGATCTCACTTTCGGTGCTTGATTCTTCTCAAAAAAGTGTGATGGGAAAGCACACGATGAATTTAAATTATGATCCTTTGCAAAACTCGGAACTTGAATTTGATCTGAATAATTTTGATTTGAATGATGATGACGATGATGATTTTGAAAGTGATGACGATTTTAATAATGATGTTAAAGAGAGTACAATTGAAAATTTTTTAATCACTCAAGTTAAAGAAAAATTGACTCATTTAGAGGATGAAGAGGAGAAAAAACAAATTTCTGAAAAATTATCTTTGTATGTCAATTCTTTAAAAGAAGATTTTGGGAGTTCTTCTGACTTGGATAAAATCGAAGATGAACTTTATGAATGGTTAGATAAAGCTCGTGACGAGAAAGAAAGTGAGATGAGCTTATGAGTTCAAAACATAAACAGATGAAAAAAAAGCAAAGAGAGCGAGAAAAAAAGAAACAAAAATCAATAAACCATCATAGTAGTGGTGCGTCTTGTTCCCCTCGCGATGTCCCCGATGACATCATGATTCCCTTTTTGGCCCAGTCCATTATTTATGACGGACTTCGTGATCAAATGATGGTGGATTTAAGTCTCTTTCATGATTTGCAAAAAATTGTCATGGACCCAAAGCTATCGGTGGTTGATGATCCTAATTTTCTTTTTGTTAAGACATACCTTGGAGGGATATCTAAGGGGAATGTGGAATGGGAAAAATTACTTCCTCATTTAAAAAACGTTGTAAGCTTTCTTCTTAGAAAGGGTGAAAATGAACTCGCCGAAGGTTTCATTTTAAAATGTTATTGGAATTTACTTTCTTCGAAGCTTCCGGCTTTAAATGAAAACGAGCTTTGTCAGTTTAAAGAATTTTCATTACAAAAAATGAAACAATTTGATCTAGGGTTTTATCTTGATAAGTATTCAAATGCTCTTCAAAAAATGGATGAAGCTTTTACTTTGCTTGTTGATTATCCTGCGCTTAAAAAAGACTTAAAAGAGAGAAACCCAAAATTTGAAAATATTTTTAAATGCTTTGACTTTGATGTGCGAGACTGTTTTGACTTTGCCAGTATTTTGGAAAAGATAACCATTTCTAAGACGGGGGTAGGGAAGATCGTAAATGAACGTTATAAAAAACTTTATGAACTTCTTGTTACTTATCCTAAAAAATATCACCCTGACGAGTACGCTTATATTTTTAAAATAACTCGCCTTTTTTTAAAATTGTATTTTAAAAACATCAATCCATCACTTCCGCTTGAGCATTTTTTAACGAGTGAGCATCTTGATCTTCGAGTTCTTTTGTTTCCTGAATCTTTAACTTTGGACGATCTAAAAGCCTTATTGATAAATCCTTCACAAGAAAGATTCTCTCCTCAAGTGTCTGAAGTGCTTTTCAAATCTATTGATGTAAGTCGTATGTCTTCGGAGGATTTAATTCGCTATAGGACGTTTCGTCTTAGACATCTTTGGTCTTTCGTTGACAAGGGTGAACTCAAGGCCACAAAAACTTTTTCAAGTGCTAAAGAATTTAGTCAAGAATTAAAGTTTTTATTTCAAGCTATTTTAAAGTCACCTTCGCCTGAAAAAAAGCTTGGCCCATTTTTTTCTTTTCTTACAAGTTTTGAACTTTGCAGTGATCTTTTTTTTGCGATTGATCTTGATCTTTTAGTTGATCTTGCAGAACACTCAAAAGACCATTTTGTCTTATTGAATTGGGCCTATATTTATTCGCATATGAAGTTTTTTGCAACAAATAAGCGTGATTGTCTTGATCGCGTTTTAGCTTTACTTAAAAATGTAAAGCGGCTTACTCGTGAGGATTCAAAACAGTGGGATGAAATTATTATTTTACTTTTATCGAAGAAAGATTCGAAGCTATTAAGTGAGTACTATCGTCTTTTCTTCCCGCTTTATACGCAGGAAACAAAAGAAAGTTTTTGGAAAGAATTTCATCGAGCGATGACTTCGTTTTCGGAGAAGACAGATAGAGGGGCATTTTATCTTGATTATTTTAAATCCTCATCCCTTAAGAATGTTTATTCCTATCTTCCGCCTTTTGAAAGCAGTTCAACGTGTGAGCATGTTGAACATTTTCTTGAAAGACACCCATCAATATCAACACCGATGGCCTTTCATCAAGTTTTTGCTTTCTTTTTGCAAAATAAACGGCCGATAAAACTTGCCCCTACTTTAACAAAGGAACTTACAAAAGAATGCCAGCTCTTGTCGCATCCAACTTGTCCCTTTAATAAAAGTCTTTCTGAATTTAAAGTCTATTTAACGAAGATGGAGGGAGTTTTATGAGTGCATCAAATTTGATGACAAAAAATGAAGCATTAAAAATTCTTGGGATTTTAGAAGAAAATGTTTCCAATGATACTGTTCAAAAAGAAGCTTTTTTAAAAATGCTTAGGCGCTATCCTCCAGAGCAATTTCCAGAGAAGGCCGAAAAAATTAGATTGGCCTTTGAGTTGTTGCAGCAAAAAGAGGAGTACTGGAATGAATTTTTTCGCTATTCATCTAAACTTACAAATGATCTCAGTTTTTTAGCTCCTTATTTGGCGCCGCTAGAAAAGACACAAGAAGAATCGACTTCTCAAGAGCTTAAAAGTCTTGGAAATTATTTTTTGTCTAAAAAACTGTCTTTAGAAGAAGAAACTGCGATGTTTGGCCATGATGAGGATGATTACGATGACGAGATAAGGTTTTAAAAGTAGTTGAGTGATTGAATTTTTATTTAAATCCAGCGTTTAATCAATATGCTAATCAAGGCCGTGCAATTCTTTTAGTGCAGGCAACTTGCTTCCCATGTAAATTAAAGAAGAGAGATTTGATCTTGCAAAGCGAAGCTAAATGTTTAAAAAGAAATCTCGATAAGTAATTTGCAAACCCGGATGAGAAATCTGAAGGGCCTTCGGGACATCTATATGGTGTCCCTTTTTTTTGCCTAGGCTTTATGAGAAAAGCTCGAATGTATGTAGAAATTGATTCATATAAACATCATCACGATCATGCCTTTCATCAGAGATTGCGCAACAATCACACGACGACCATCCTTGACGGACGTTTTCTTTGGGATAAAGAAAATTGGAAAAAAAGTCACGATATTCGCAAAATTAATCTTAGGGAAAAAGGCGTTGATGTTGGCCTTGCGACTTCGATGATTTTTGATTATTTTCATTCAGGGGCCATGGAACTTGATCTTTTTGTGATGTCCGAGGATACAGATCTTGTGACTGCAATAAAAAAAATTGTTGAAGATCACCAATTTCGGGATGTTCGTTTTTACAATTCATGTTTTAGGGAAATGGACGACTATCGGGAGTATTGCAAACTCATTACGATGCGCTTGTCCAATATTGAAAAATTTTATGATCCATCTGCACTTTCTGCTACTTCCAATGCGCTTGAAGCTTTGGGAAAAAAATTCAACTCTCATTTGTAAGTTTTATGGAATTAGCTTTAGCTAATATTCTCCTTCGTAAAAGTAAAAGAAGCAAGCTAAAACGAATAGCTAAATTATTTGTAGGGTAGTCTCACCTTTCATCTCATGGTGTTTAAAAACAAAGAGAAAACAAGGAATTTGCTATACGGTCATTAATGAATTATGTATGATATTAGTGTGTTATAGTTGTATCTGTATAGCGAGGTCTGATGAGCAAACTAATATATGAAGAATATCCAATTCGTATTGAAGTGAATGGGCATAGTATTATTAAGCTTCGAATTGGGCGCCATTATTTAGAAAAACATTCTGCTTATATGAATGATTCACTGATTTTTGAATTAGTGTATGCTCTTAATGGAGGCATATTTAAAGTAGATTCAGTGACAAAGGACATAGAGTATTTTGTGGTTGATATTGAGCACGGTGAACCTCTTAAAATCTACCGTTTAATTTGGTTGATTGAGGGTGATGAGATGGAAATTCTTGGCGTGGTTAATGCTTACAGAAGAAAAAAAAGGAGTAAATGATGAGTTTGTCTAAAAAATCAAAATTGGAAACACTTTCTAAAAAAGAGATAGACCTAATTACTGCACATGCTGAAAAAAGAAGAAATGTTCCTTTAGTAAAATCAACGCAAGTGAATATGAGATTAGATGCCATTACGTTAAAAAAAATTAAATTAATGGCAAAGAAGCAGGGAGTTCCTTACACGACGTATATTGCAAAACTTTTACTAGAAGATATTGAAAGACTTTGGAGTGTTTTTAATCAAGTGAAAGTTAACACAAAGTAAAAATAAATTGTTAGAACGAATAGCTAAAACCAACCCCTAAGCGATTTATTTGAAGGGTAGTTTCTCCTTTCATCTCGTGGTGTTTGAAAAGAAAAAGGGCAGAGTAGCGGCTTTTTTTGATGGGATAAATCGCGTGAAATAATATTTTATAACCCGTATACGGTTTTATGGTAGGGGTACTAATTTCTGAAAACACTGATCGCGAAAAAGAAGTTTTAAAAATCCAAGGACGAATTACGTACTGCATGCCGCCTGTAATGTAGAGTGTTTTGTGTGTGATGGCCGTCATGTGATCTGTCTTTTCAGTTAAAAGCTCGTCAATATTAAGTGAACTTATTTTTTCAAAATCCATTCCCCCGTAAAAACTTACCTTCTTGTAGGTCGCATGTTGAAGGTAAGAGGTGATGCCATATTCAAGGGGGATTTTTGCAGAGGAATCCTGAACGATCACCGTGTCTGTTGCAATATTTGATTTGGGGTAATAGGAAACATAGGCGCTCATTGAAAGGCTCCATTTGCTTTCAATGTTTCTGTTTTGAAATGAAAGTCCGAGAGTTAGGGGCGAATTTTGATTATATTGGATTGATGTTTTTCCGTCTTGTGGTGTTTCATTCATGCGCCCTGATGAGGCCATATAAAAAATTGAAAATTTTCTCGTGGCGTTTTCTGAGGCAATGATTTCTCTTTTTTCTTTGGCCTTTTTTTCTGCTAATTTTTTATTAAAAATGTCTTTTTGTTGTTTCATCTTTTCAAGATCAGCAAAGTCGGGCGAAATATAAAGCGTGATATCTTTTTCAATAGGGATATCCTCCCAGTTTTTCACCTTGGGATTTGCCGCAATTGTTTTTTTAATCATCGGTGTATTGGCATTAATAACAGAATCGGACTTTACGAATTTTTTAATAATCGAAGCAAAAGTGTCCTTTTTTTCAGTGTTATAAATGGCCTTGTAGTACTCTGCAATTTGAGCGAGTGAGGACGAGATACTGATCAGTATCGAAAGTAAAAAGAAAAAGATATTTCTTTTTATAGTTTTCATCATTACTCGCCATCGACTAATGAAATAGTGAACCTCGCTTTTTTATTCAATTAAGGCCATTCTCGAATTTTAGTTCATAAATAAAATATTGGTGATGGGGCAAATTTTGCGAAGAAGTAAAATGGGAAGTAATCTTTTTTATGATTATGCTTGGAGATAAAAACTATGATAAGTCACAACTTGATTTGGCTTTGGTGATGATAATTTTTTGTCATAGATTGATTATGAATTTTATTTTTCACTTAAAAAAATAATTTTGCAGATTTAATGATTCGATTTATCTCAGACCTATCATCGTTTATATCTATATTTTTTTTTTGCTTTCAGTTTACGCTTTATTAGCAATTTACTTCTCGCCTGCCCATTTTTGTCGGGCATTTTAAGTCAAGGTGGTCAATTCTTTCCTCATTAACTTCTTGAAAATTAATGCGATACTATAATCATGTATAATAAAGGCATCTGGCGGGCCGTTATTTTGTTTGAGGAGTTTTGGTGAAAATTTGCTTCAACATTATTTCAAAATTTTTGAACTTGATTTCGAGTAAATTTTATTCTTTGATCAGCCATCAGCCATCAGCCATCAGCCATCAGCCATCAGCCATTTTAATTTTATCAAACACTAGAAAGATTAGCATCATCTTTTTTGTCTGTTGTTTGCTTGTTTTGCAGGGATGTCTTCTGCTGCCCGGCAAGGGGAAAAATACCATCGTTATCAATTCTGAGCATAAGTCTAAATTAAAATTTAATCCGAATTTGATTTCGATAAACGTCGCTAGCGACATTGTGACCATTCAGGGGTCTGGTTTTGCTGCTCTAAAAAAATTAGAAGTTCAAACGGCGAGTGGAACGACAGCAAGCTTGAATGTCGATACACTTAGCGATTCACAAATTATTGCGAGTGCAAAAAGTGCCATATCACTTCTTGTTGGGACAACTTTTAATTTAATCATGAGTAGCGCCGAAGCAAGTACAACTTTTCCCATTACATTCACCCTTCAAGATGGAGTTGTGACCTCTACAAAACTTCATTCAATGGGCGCACTCAACGGCCAGGTTTTACAATTTAACGGAACAAATTGGCTTCCCACAAGTATTGCAAGCCCTATGCTTTTTATCGGAATGTGGGATGCAAGTTCTGGAAGTCCGACTCCCGGCGCTTATTCTTCCGGTGATTATTTTATTGTTTCAGGTGCAGGATCTTACGGCACAGATAATTACGTCGTTGGCGATTGGGCCGTTTACGATGGAACTGATTGGAATAGAGTTTTTACCGACACAGGAACAAAACTTTCTAAAACGGGTGGCACTCTTACTGGTGATTTAATTTTAGATACTCAAGCAAAATTTAAAGGCGGCGCAAATTATGTAACACTCAAAGCGAGCGCGGGCTTGGCAAGTGATATTACTCTCACTCTTCCAACAAGCGTCGGAACAAATGGGCAAGTGCTCACGACCGACGGAGCTGGTGTGATGAGTTGGCAAACAATAACAAGTGGCGGCGGCGGTGGATCTGTTTTTAGTGTGAACTCACAAACAGGAACTGTGACTCTCACCACAACAGATATTGCAGAAGGAACGAATCAGTATTTTACAACGGCAAGAGCGCAAGCTGCACTTACTGCAAGTCTTGCTAGTGCTAATGCCGCTGTGACAGCTTCTCTTGCCTTAAAGCAGGATTTAAATTCTAATTTAACGGCACTTTCCTCTTATAACACCAATGGGATTTTGGTTCAGACTGCTGCAAATACTTTCACCGGCCGTACTCTCACCGGAACAACAAATCGATTAACTGTTACCAATGGAAGTGGAGTTGCCGGTGATCCTACGATCAACTTGGACACAACATTATTTCCTTCGCCTGTCCTTGGAGATGTTGGAAAATTTTTAAAAGTGACAGGAGCGGATGCTTCTGCGTGGACTGCTCTTGTTTCCTCAGACATCACAACAGCGCTTGGATTTACGCCGATTAATAAAGCGGGAGATACACTCACCGGTACTTTAACTTTGGCCGCAGGAACTTTTACGATTGGGCCAAGTGGCTTTTTAATTGTACCAAATCCTGTTCTTTTAACAGATGCAGTTAATAAGCAATACGTTGATGGTTTGCTTGGGGCCCCTTGGACTGCAAGCGGAGCTGATGCTTATCGAGCTAGTGGAAATGTTGCAATAGGAACAACGACGACAACAGGGGCAACCCTCACCGTTGCAGGGACGGCTTCAATTTCAGGGCAGGCTTCGTTCGGCAGCAACGTCACTGTAACCGGCGGATTTCGTCCCGGCTCAAGTACTGCTGTGACCACATGTAATGCGACGACAGAAGGGCAGATTAGATACAACTATACGACTCACGGAATGGAATTTTGTAATGGCACTTCGTGGACGATTATGCAGGTTTCAACTTGTAGCCAATACAGTCCTACTTTTTCTTTTACAAATATTGTCAATCAAACAACTTCAACACTTGTGACTTCCAATATCGTTCAGATAACAGGAATCAATTGTCTTGTTCCCGCTACCGTCTCAGGAGCAGGCTCGCCTCAGTTTCAAATTTGTTCGGACGCCGCTTGTGGCACTGTCGTTCAAAGTTGGACTGCAGGGCCTGCCGCTTTACAAAGTGGGCAGTATGTTCAACTTAGACAGACGACTTCAGGCATTGGTGGACTGGCAGTGAATGCAAGTGTGATCATCGGTGGTGGCGCCGCTGTTTGGAGTGCCACGACGACAGGAAGTTGCGCTGGACTTCCTTCAACACCACCGCCTATTGGAACAGTTTGTGCCGATGGGACTGTGTACGCAGGAACTGATCCTGATACTCTTGCGCCTATGTACACAACGCCTTGTGATTTGGGAATGACTTGGAATGGATCTGCCTGTACTGGAACTCGAACTTTGTTGGCTTGGAATAATGGGACAGGCAATTGGACAGTGACGGGCATAGGAAATTTTATTACAGGAAAAGCAAATACCGCGTCACTTACGGCATCGGCGGACGTTGGATCACCTTATTCAGCGGCAATTGCTTGCTATAGTCTTAATGCTAACAGTTATTCAACTGGCTGGTTTTTGCCTGCTAAAGATGAGCTTAATACTCTCTATGTGAATTTAAGCGTTATTGGGGGATTTGGCACTGGCAACTACTGGTCCTCCTCGGAGAGCGCTAATAGTAATGCGTGGTACCAGTCTTTTTCTAGTGGTAGTCAGGGCAGCAGCGGCAAGAATACTGGCTATGTCGTTCGTTGTGTTCGGAGATAGCTTAGTTATTTAATCATTTAATCATTTTTTTTCACGCCGAAGGCGTGTCAAATTTTTTAAAAAAGGATTATGAGTGGCGCAATATAAACATTTACCCATCTATCATTTGACTTATGAAATTCTCCAACGCGTTGTAAAAGCAACCAAAGAGTTTCCGCGCGACTTTAAATTTACTTTGGGACAAAAAATGAAGGATGAGGTTATTGAAATGGTCGTACTCATTTATCGAGCAAATTCTACAGAAAATAAGTCTACCGTCATAGAATCTCTTTTAGAAAGGTTGCAGGTTCTTGAACTTCTCGTTAGACTTTGTCACGATTTTAAAATCATGTCGACCAAGCATTATGCTTCGATTGTTGAAATGACTGAATCTTTAGGAAAGCAAGCTCAGGGATGGAAAAAAGCATCGTTAAAAACAAATTATTCAAAATAAGGTCTGTCAAAATTTTAAAAAATTTGCTAATTTTTTCCTTGGAAAAAAGAGGGGGCCGGAATGGAAAGAGTTAAGGCCTTTTCCAGTGTGCATCCTCGATCTCGGGACGGGTGCGGTTGGAAAGAAAAAACCAACCTGTATCGTGTAAACGGTTGAGCATACTGAGTAATCGGTAAGTTCAATAAGGAGACATCCGTCGCAATTGACCTTTTCTAGTCGGCCGTGCCAGCTTCGCTACTGGTCCTCCTCGGAGAACAATAATAATAATGCGTGGTACCAGTCTTTTTCTAGTGGTAGTCAGAACAACAACAACAAGAATAATGGCTATGTCGTTCGTTGTGTTCGGAGTTGAGGCCCTCTTTTTTTCATTTTGTTTATTTTCTTTTTAAGTTGTCGGGTTGCTTATGAATTCTGAACTTTCCTTTGAGGAGGTCGTTTACGCTTACTTTGAATGTCGAAAGCGTAAGCGCCATTCAGCTCATCAACTTGAGTTTGAATTTGATCTTGAAAAAAATCTTTTTACTTTATTCGAAGAACTTTTGAGTGGGACTTATCAAATTGGTCGAAGCATTGCCTTTGTTGTGGAGCAACCAAAAATTCGTGAAATTTGGGCCGCAACTTTTCGAGATCGAGTTGTTCATCACCTGATTTACAATCGACTCAAAACACGTTTTTATCCATCATTTATTAATAATTCATTTGCCTGTATTCCTAACAGGGGGGCCCTTTTTGGCTCTGATAAACTGATGTCTGGCATGCGATCCATTACTCAGAACTGGCAAAGGCCGGCCTATTATTTATCGGGCGATGTTCGAAATTTTTTTGTGAGCATACATAAACCAACGTTGTTTCATCTTTTAGAAAAAAAGCTTTATGAACCATGGCTATTGGAGTTAACGAGACAAGTTTTGTTTCATGATCCGAAAACAAATTGTTTTCTCAAATCAAAGCGTCAGGTCTTTAATCGAGTTCCTAAATATAAAAGTCTTTGGAGTCATTCAAAAGAGCAGGGACTTCCTATTGGTAATCTGACCAGTCAGTTCTTTGCGAATGTGTATCTTAATGAATTAGATCAATATGTGAAGCATACTTTGAAAGTTAAATATTACTACCGCTATGTGGATGATTTTGTCATCCTTCATGAGAATTCTGATTTTTTGAATGACTGCTTTTATAAGATCAACTCTTTTCTTCACGAACGATTATTTTTAGAATTACACCCCTTTAAAAAACGTCTTGGCCTTATCGATCAGGGTATTGATTTTGTCGGATTTTTTCATAAACCATTTCGTCGTTACCCTCGTAGAAGAACTGCTGAACGCGCAAAAAGTGTTGTCATTCAATGGAAGAAAGGGACAAGGTGTTTTGATTTTGCGTCTTTGATTCAGTTTAGGGCCACCATGAATTCATATCTGGGGCTTCTTAGGCAAACTTCAAGCTACAGATTAAGAAAATATTTGGGTGATAAAGTACGATGCCTTTTTGTGTGGCCCAATGAAAAATACACAAAATTTATTATTTTGAAACTGAAAAGAAATTGAGACCTTGTCTTCCTAGGGCGTGAGCTAATTTTTAAAACTTCCAACATCCATTGATAGAGATTAGATTTCATGTTTTATGTCCTTTCACCGGAAGCCATTGCGTGAAAGATCAGAAAATTAAAACACGGGGGATTTTCCCAAAACTCCCTTAATCCATTTTGCATCTTTAAATCGTTCAGGCTCATGCCCTGTTTCAATATAAATATTTGAAAATCCTTTCTCAAAAAGTTCTTTTGCAACTTCAAGTCCACTTTTTTTTCCTTCCCCAAGCTCAGCGTCAATATAAAAAGTGCTTTCATTATGATAAAGATGAATATTTGTAAGCAATTCCTCAGCAGTTGTAAAAGTCTCAAGAAGTATCCCTTTTTTCTTTGCTGAGCTTTTCCAACAAAGACGCATGAGTTCGTCATCATCAAGAAGAATAGATGTTTGCCTGAGAGGTTCTTGAGTAGCGATAGTGATAAATCCTGCAAGATTTTTTGGAATAAGATTAATCTTTTCTTGAAGGCATTTTTTTAAAATATCTTCTTCTTCATAGCGACTGGTCACAAGGTAGGCCTGTTTTTCAATTTGAAGATCTTTAATAAGTTCAAGGCCATTAGTTTTTGACCCTAAAAATTCAAAATCTACAAGGTATTGAGTTTCTCTTGTGTCTTTATTTTCTGCAAACCATTCTTTCGCAAGAGTGGGATTACTTAAATGAATAATCTCAATTTTTGAATGTACAAGTTGTGCTGATCCAAAACGTCTATCCCAAATTTGATGAATGCTTGAATCATCATCAATGACTACGACTCGCGAGCCAATACCAAGTTGTAATTTTTCAACGAACCAAATGGGGGCAGTTGTTTTAGAAAGAGTCACAGTAATACTGGTCCCAGCTCCCACCATAGATTCAAATTTAAGTCCACCGCCCCAAGATTCAAGAGTTGTGCGCGCATGATAGAGGCCTAAACCATTTCCTTCTTTCTTTCCAAAACTCTCGCCCTTTTGTCCAAGTTTTTTGAGCACTTCTGGAGGAATTCCTTTTCCATTATCTTTAACTTGAATTTCAATTTGATCATTTAGAGATTTTAAAGTGAGTTTTATTTCACCATCATCTTCAAATGCCTCGACTGAATTATTTATAAGATTTGATATAATACGTTTTAATTCTCTTGCTTCGACTTTTGCAAAGAGGCCATAACTTTCTTCATTTAAATCAAAATTAATTTGAATACCAAGCTTCGAGCGAAACTGCATTCTCTTTTCTGAAACCAAACTTTCGATTAAACTAGAAAGAAGAACGGTTTCAATTTTTTGTTCAGGAGGTGCCTCGTTATTTGTTGTGTTTTGATTTCTATTTTTAGAAAGAAGATTGTTAGCAATATCACGAATGCGAGAAACAGAATGACGAATAATCAAACGCGTCTCCTCGGGCAATTCACCAATATCTTTGATGGCCATATCAAGTGCCGCAAGCGGAGAGCGGATATCATGGGAAACTTGAGAAGCAATTTCTCCAAGAACAGCTTTTCTTGATTGTTCTTGAATTTCTTTTTGAGCTAAAAAAAGTTCTTTCTTTGTTGAAACAATAGTGTCTTTAATTTGTAAAAGCTCTAACGGATAGGCCGTTTCTTCGTCTATCCCTGAGTTAATATTTTTTAAACAACGAATATCTTCTTGAAGTTTTCTAAAAGGATTTAAAAGAAGGGTTCTTAAAAAATAGGTAAGGAGTGTAGAAAAAATAAGAATAAAGAGAGTTAAAATGCCCAGAGTTGTAAAGGCCGAAGGGCCATAAAAAAGAAAGGATCTTTCTTTTTTAAGAAAACTAATTTTTCCAAGCTCTGAAACTTGATCATCGACATCAAGTCTATTTTTATCCAAGCAACTTAGAGAAGGCCCGTTAAGCGGCATTTGGGCCAAAATTTTACATTCAGAGCTTTTATCAAAGAGAACAATTTTTTCAAAGGCCGAAAGTCGCCATATCTCTTTTGCAAGTTTTCCATAGTCTCTATTTATTCGTGATCGCTCATTATCATCAATAATAATTTGGATTTGTTTTTTTGTGAGTTCGGCCTCAAAGACTTTTTGCTGCTTATGATCTTGATACCAAAGTGAAACAATAAGTAGGGGCAATGTTACCAAGAGACAAACAAAGAGGGCCCAAAAAAATCGTGCCGTAAAAGACTTAAGGGATAAAATGCGGAGTTTTTGGAAGTATTGTTTTTTCATTTATGGCCAAGGGGTTAATGTGTTCTTTGTTCCAGTCGTCAAAAAAAAGTTGTTGTAAAAAAGGATTAATGACTCTTATGCAAGTAAAGGAGTTTTTTAGTTTTGACAAAAAATCGGGAAGAGGGATTTTTGTGTGATAAAAACTTTCTTTTGAAATAAAGCTATCTATTTCAGGCAGAACAGTTTTTGAATGGGTTTTTTCAAAAAAATCAGACCAATAAGTATTTCCTGAGTAACGATGAAAATCAGAAAAGCTTTCTATTCGCTGTGGATCAATTTGACATGCGGGGGGAGTATTATTTTTATTTTTTATTGAAAAAAGAATAGGAATAACTGATTCATAAAAAGAGTTTTTAATGGCCTGATCTAAGTTTTGACTTGCTCCAAAACGAAAATATGATCCTGGGCCATCCTCTTTGATGTGAGTTTCACAAATAACGACATGATAATGAAGAGGGCCCTTGTAGGCATAAAAACGCAGTTCAACGTTTGAAGGGATTTTTACTTGATCGCCTAATTTTAAAATGTCGGCGTTTATTTTCATCGGAGAAATATGACAGGCCAGAGCTTTTAAAAGGGTGTGCCTTTCAATCAGTTCTTTAAGAGCGTTGGTATACGCATCTTCAATTTTTGTATGAATGGCCATTCCATTAGAGTTTTCTGGAATAAGGTGAGGGACTTGAGGAAATTTTTCTTTTAGTCGTGTTTCATCAAAAGTTTCGCCTTTACTGTTTTCATAGAAGGTTGGTTGTGAATAGAAAAGGCAAAGATGCTCTAAAAGCTCCATTAAGGCCTTACCAGAGGATTCATCTTCATTTTCTCCAATACCAAAACCCGTGAATTCTTGGCCTTTATAGAGAAACTCGATACGACTTGCAAAAGGGAGATGATATTCTTCGCCTCTATTTTCGTAGGAAAAAAGTTTAAGAGTCCTTTCTTTTTCTAAAGAATTTAAAAGTGAGATTAGTTTTTCATAAGGGGAAGGGAAAAGATTTATCATTTTGCCACGTGCATTTTCCATACTTGTAATGATTCAAAAATATTGGCATCGCCTACATTTAAGAAGTTTTCATTATAAAAAAAGGGATCAGCAAGATAAAACAGAGGAATGCACTCCGCTTGATTAATCATTTCAAGGGCAATGTTCGAAAGAATTTTCTTTTCTTCCGCTTCATCAAAAGTGGACTGATAAATACTAAGTAAGCTTTTCATTTTTCCATCTTCATCCAGAAAATCAGGCGTGCTGGAATTATAGAGAAGATTGATGGATTCTCCGATAAGTTTATAATCCATGGCCATGACATTGATGAACGCATCATAATCACGTTTTAAAAAAGTTGTTTCAATATTTGAAGCATTGACGGTAAGTTTGATTTTGACAGGAATCCCTAAAACAGTTTCAAGTTCTTTAAAAAGTTCCATCGGGGCGATTTGCGGAAGGGTTTCGTAAGAAAGAATTGTGATTCCTTTTTTTAAGGACTCAGGAATTTGATTTGAATCAATGTTGGCCCATTTTTTGACATGAGAAAGGATTTCATCTTTATTCATAAATCCTTTCGTGCTGGGAACGAAGTATTCGTAAGCTTTTTGTAAGAATTGATCGTAAGGGGTATTTTTTAAAAGATAGGTTTGAATGATTTTCTTTTGAATCCATCTTCTTGTTTGATTGTCTTTAAATAGAGGCGAATTTTTATTAAGAATGATGAGAGTTATTTTATCTGTTGTTGTCGCAAATAATTTAATTCCTTTGCCTTCATCAATTTGTTTTTTATTTGCAAAATACGTTGGAAATGGAATCATCCCCGTATGGATTTTTTGCTCAATGATCTGTTTTGGAAGTTCATTTTTAAAATATTGTGAAACGAGCTTTACTTCTTTAGGTGTTTCTAAGTTAAAGTTGAATGCTTTTTCATTTTTAACGAGATAAACATCATCTTTTTCATATTTTAAGCGATAAGGCCCAGAAGAGTATTGAGTCCAATCACTGGCGAAAATTTCTTTCTTTTTGTATTGCGAGGGGTGAAGAATTCCAAAATCGGCCATTTGAAGATAATCAATAAATTCTTTAAGTGGCCTTGAAAAACTAATGGTGAGTGTGTCCGGTGAAATAATAGTAAGGCCTTCAAGGGGAGTATCAAGAGTTTTTATGTTTTTCCCCCCTAAAATAAATTCTTTAAGGTTAGAGTGAGCAGAACCAACAACAACGAGACGCTTGAGCGTGTAATAGACGTCTTCAATTGTTATTTTATCGCCATTACTAAAATAGGCCTCTTTGATTTTAATTCGATAAAGAGTTTTATCGGCGTTAGGAGTGATTGACTCTGCAAGCAGGTTTTCGTATTGGCCCTTGCTATTTAGGCCAACAAGTCGAAGTGTTAAATTTTCAAGTAAAAAATAATCATTCGTAAAAGCAATTTTTGATGGATCAAGAGTTTGTTCCATTTTTTTTGGTGAAAGTAAGATGGAAATACTTTCAATGCTTTTTTCATTTTTTGAACATGCCATTAAACAAACCGCTTGTAGTAGGATAATCGTCGTGATTATTTTTTTGAAATGCATACGCGTGTCGCACCATCCATCTTACATATTGCTCCCTTTGAGCAGTCATTTGAACTTTTTTTAAGTTGCTTTGAAACACCAGCAAAATTACTTGCGGGAAGAATACTTAAGGCAATAAGAAGATGAACAATTATTTTTTTCATTTTGAACCTCTCTTTTAAAACGATTGAGCGGTAATCTATGTCAAACCTAAGTTTAGGACAATTAGACTATAAAAATTATAAAATGGCCTATATAAAATGCTTAGCTTATTGAAAAATGAAAGGACGAACACTTTTTTTAAGCTCTCCATAATCAACTTTTAATGGCCCTATTTGTTTTAAAAAAAGTTGCCACATTTTCTCATCAATTTTCCCATCTCTTTTTTGTTCTTCAAATTCGGCAATAAAAATTTCAACGTTGGAAAGTCTCATGTTGATATCGTGAAAAAGCTTTGTGATGACTTCTTTACTTTTTTCTTTCATGGGAGACTCCTTCAGCTGTTTCTTTCATTTCTAAGATGTCATAGTATTTGGTTCGACTGATTTTTAGATCTGCTAGGGTCTCGAGCATTTTTTCATGATTTAATTCTAATACTTTGTGTACGGCCTCACGTTCAATTTTTTTAATAAATTTTCGAAGGCCTATTTTATAAATAGATTCTAAATGCCTCTCGTTTAAAAGGGCCATTGATTCATCAAACTCAGGGATGTTATGAATTATTTTTTCGGGGAGATTTTTTTTTGTGACTAAACCAAGTGAGGGTTTATCCAGAGATTCAACAAAGTTTTTAAGCTCTCTGACGTTTCCACTCCAATCATAATTTTGAAGATAGGCCATTGCAGTAGGATCAATAATCGTTTTCGTGGCATTTTGATCAAGAAAGTATTTTATTAATAGGGGAATGTCGTCTCGCCTTTCTTTAAGAGGTTTTAT
>Ga0247844_1000848_pt1 | contig 60892 bp, 45 predicted proteins | sample LaCtaG_FD_192421 | JGI IMG/M metagenome (GOLD analysis project Ga0247844, IMG submission 192421) | Freshwater microbial communities from meromictic Lake La Cruz, Castile-La Mancha, Spain - LaCruzMarch201714.5m_1 | ecosystem: Environmental > Aquatic > Freshwater > Lake | place: Spain: Castile-La... | reverse complement strand
GTCTGACGGGAACGCTCGGCCTCGTGATTGCCGGTGCCAGGTCCGGTCAGGTCAGCTCGGCGACCCAGGTCATTCGTGAACTGCGAGCCGCAGGGTTGCGGCTCGATGATCGGGCGATCACCGATGCACTGGCCCGCTTTTTGGGTGAAACCTGGATTCCGTGATCGGACAGCGGCTTTTACGCGCCCGCAAGGCGGCCGGTCTCGCGTTGCGTGAGGTGGCGGAACGGACCTGCGTGAGCCACACGGCCATCAGCAAGTTTGAGAAAGGGCTGCTGACGCCATTCTCGGTCTCGCCGCGGCTGGAGCGGTGACGCCAGCGTGTCGGCGGTTGCGGTCGAGGCAAACCCTTTCCGGTGGCGTGTGCGGTTTCCGTGTGGTCCATCCTTCGTGCAATGAAGTAGCCTGTCCATCCAGCGGGAGCGCGTCAAGCGCCATCACCGAAGTGCGGCACGCCTGCGCATCCACGGTGCCAGGGCGCACGGCCTGCTGATGGTGCTTGCTGGTTTGGCAACCGGGCAGGCGGAAGCCGCTGCCATTCTCAGAAGTCGCCTGCACTACCTACTATGACACGAGGAATTCCGGGGCTGGCTCCTAGCGAGTCGCGCAACAAAGCCTCGACTCTACAACGGGATAGCCTGTGAGGGGCCGACTTGGCGATCACGGATGTTTCTGACCCCCTGATAAACGAGCTTTTTAGTGCAAGGCACTTCTGAGCAAAAAGGAGGATGGTGCAGGCGGATGGTGCAGGCGACTTCTGAGCCCCGCGTGTCAGAAATCCCCTGCACAACGGCCCTTGAGCCTAGCAAACTGCTGCAGATGACTTCTGAAAATCACATCCGACGCCAAAAGTGTCAGGAAAAGATCTATAATCTTTCAACGCAGGTGTCAAGAAAATCACAGATAACCCTATCCTGACGCTTTCTGCAGGACACCCTGACATCAGGATAGGGTATACCTCAGAGCCGAAAACCTTGGCACGCCAACGACTCTAATCGGCCAAGAACCGCCTTCCGCGCCGCCCTTCGGAACGATCGCAGTACGGCAATTAGGGGACCCTTGTCAGCATGATGCGCCCGCCGTACATTACCGACTTAAGCTGCGCACACGCAGACCTTGTTGGCTGCCGCTCACTCCGCGATCCCGGAGACGCCCTTCGGGAGTGGCCTGCCCCCCCTCTCCCGATCGACCCAGGCGCCCCCACCGATGCACAGGGCCTTCGGGCGCCCCGTCGGTCCGGCCCTGTTGATTTAGTGGCCAAATTCCTGCTGGCGTGGGCACTCATCGTTCAGCGTGGCGGCAGCCAGGCCGTCGCCAGCGGCAACCAACCAGGGGAGAGCATGCAATGAGCAAGAAGTCCGATAAACAGAAAATCGCCGCGGAGGGACAGGACGCCGCCGCGTCGGGGAAGATGAAGACCAAGAACTACGAAACGGAGTTGCGAGCCCTGCACGTCGAGCTGGTCAAGCTGCAAGAGTGGGTCCGGCACCAGGGGCTCAAGGTCTGCATCGCCTTCGAGGGCCGCGACGGCGCGGGCAAGGGTGGCACCATCAAGGCGATCACGGAGCGCGTCAGCCCACGGGTCTTCCGGGTCGTGGCCCTGCCGGCGCCCACCGAGCGGGAGAAGTCCCAGATCTATTTCCAGCGCTACTTGTCGCATTTCCCCGCGGCCGGAGAGGTCGTGATCTTCGACCGCAGTTGGTACAACCGCGCCGGCGTGGAGCGGGTCATGGGCTTCAGCACCGAGGATCAGGTCAAACGCTTCCTGGATATGGCCCCGATGGTCGAAAAGACGATCGTGGAATCGGGGATCATCCTCCTGAAATACTGGCTGGAGGTGAGCCCAGAGGAGCAGACCCGGCGCCTGGAGGCACGCATTGAGGACGGCCGCAAGATCTGGAAGCTCACGCCGATGGATCTCAAGTCCTATAGCCGCTGGTACGATTACTCGCGCGCCCGCGATGCCATGCTCGTGGCCACCGATACCGCCTGGGCGCCCTGGTTCGTGGCCCATTCGGACGACAAGAAGCGGGCGCGGCTTAACATCATCCGTCACCTGCTGAGTCAGATCCCCTACGAGGAATTGTCCGGCGAGAAGGTGGAACTGCCCAAGCGCCAGAAACCCGGCGACTACCGGGAGCCCGACTATCCGTTCAAGCTCGTTCCCGAGATCGATTGAGTGGGTCGTCGGCGCCGGCCCGCGGTCGGCGATTGGATCGCGATCGATGACACGCAACGCGCCGATCGAGCGGCGTTTTGGCGGACGCGAACGACCTGTTCCTGCGCATGAGTGAAGATATCTCGCTTGCCGAGCGCCTGGCCTTCGAGCGTCTACTCGGCGACCTGTCCGCGCTGTTCGCCGATCTCCCCGCCGAGCGTGTGATCGACGAGATCGAAGGCGCCCTCGCGCGTCTCGTCGATTTCCTTGGTTTCGACCGTTGCAGCTTCGGCGAATTCGCGGGCGCTGAGGGGGCGTTCGAAGTTCTGTGCTCGGTGGCCCGCGACGGCATCGAGACCATCCCGCGCGGTCCGCCTCCGCCGCTGCCCTGGTATTTCGGCGAGCTGCGTGCGGGGCGGATCGTCGCGCTTCCGGACCTCCCGGCGGACCTGCCCCAGGAAGCGACGGCGGAGGCCGAATATTGCCGGCGCACCGGCCAGCGGTCCAGCCTGGCCATTCCGTTGCGGATCGGCGGTCGGATCATCGGCGCCATCGCCTTTGCCGCGTTTCAGCGCACCCGCGCCTGGCCGGAGGACCTCGTCGTCCGGCTCAAGATCGTCGGCGAGGTCTTTGCCCAGGCCCTCGCGCGCAGCCGCCGCGAGTCGGAGCTCGCGGCGGCCCTGATCGAGATTACGCGCCTGAAGGAGCATCTGGAGGCGGAGAATGCCTATCTGCGCGAGGCCGTGCACCCGGGGCCAGGACGGGCGCTGGCGAGCCGCTCGCCGCGCTTCAACCGGGTGCTGGAGGAGATCGCCCAGGTCGCCCCGACCGCGACCACGGTCCTGCTGCTCGGCGAGACCGGAACCGGCAAGGAGGTGTTGGCGGACGCCATCCACGGCCTGAGCGAGCTGCGGCACCGGCCGATGGTCAAGGTCAACTGCGCCGCCCTGCCGGCCTCGCTGATCGAGGCCGAGCTCTTCGGGCGGGAGAAGGGCGCCTATACCGGGGCCCTGGCGCGTCAGATGGGCCGGTTCGAGTTGGCAGACGGTTCTACCCTCTTTCTCGACGAGATCGGCGAGCTCCCGCTGGAGCTTCAGACCAAGCTGTTGCGGGTGCTCCAGGACGGGCGCTTCGAGCGCGTGGGCGGCACCCGCACCCTCCAGGTCAAGGTGCGCCTGATCTCCGCCACCAACCGGGACCTGGCCAGCGCCGTCGCGGCGGGCGCCTTTCGGGAAGACCTCTACTACCGGTTGAACGTCTTTCCGATCGAGGTTCCGCCGTTGCGCGAGCGTCAGGAGGATATTCCGCTGCTGGCCTGGGAACTGGTGAGGGCGCTCAGTGAGTCCATGGGCAAGCCCATCGACCATATCGCCGAGGACGCCATGGCCGCGCTGCTCGCCTACCCCTGGCCAGGGAACGTGCGCGAGCTGCGTAACGTGATCGAACGGGCGATGATTCTCGCCCGCGGTCGAACCTTGCACATCGCGCTCGGTCGCACGCCGGCGGCGGCACCCGCGAAGGCGTCCGCCGACACCCGCGAGGTCGCCGCGCGCGCCCAGATTCTTCAGGTCTTGGAGCAGGCGCGCTGGCGCATCCGCGGGCCCGGCGGGGCCGCGGAGCGGCTCGGCGTCAAGCCGACCACGCTCGAGTCACGCATGAAGCGGCTGGGCCTACGACGCTCCGACTCCGATCAGTCGTAGAAACTCCGATCGATCGGAGGCGGACTTCGGAGTCGCCTGACCAGGTATCCGGCCAGTCACCTCTAGATCACTGATTTTCCTCGCTGCCAGAACCTCCGCTCATATGTCCACGCGTGGCAGGCTTCTTGCTGACTGGTCAGGGTGTCCCAGCGCGAGGACCAGCCGACGGTAAACCTGCCTCACCGGACGTCCGGCTGCCCCCGCTGCGGACGTCCGGGCGGCCGAACGCACCAACTGGTGTTCGGCCCCCGCCGGTTGCGCTGTCGGCACGGCCCCTCTGACCAGAGCAGGAACGGAGACGAACGATGAAGGTGATTATCGTTGGCGGCGTGGCCGGCGGCGCGTCCTGCGCGGCGCGTCTGCGCCGGCTGGATGAGCAGGCCGAGATCCTGATGGTGGAGCGTGGGCCCTATGTCTCGTACGCAAATTGCGGGCTTCCCTACCATGTCGGCGGCGTGATTGCGAAGGAGTCGAGCTTACTGGTCGCGAACGAGCGACTGTTTCGCGAGTTTTTTGCCATCGAGGTGCGGACCCACTGCGAGGCGATCGCGATCTCGCCCACGACGAAGACCCTGGATCTGCGCGATGTCACGACCGGCGCGGTCACCACCGAGTCGTACGACAAACTCGTGCTCGCGCCTGGGGCCGCGTCGATCCGTCCGCCCCTGCCCGGGATCGAACTGCCGGGGATCTTCCAGGTGCGCACCGTACCGGACGCGCGGACGATCCGTGAGTGGGTCGAGCGCGGGACAGAGTTCTTGACCGGGATGTACAGCTACTCGGGAATTCAATTTCTGAAGCCCGTGCGGCATGCGGTGGTGGTTGGCGGCGGCTTCATCGGTCTGGAGATGGTTGAGAATCTGGTCCATCTTGGGTTCGACGTGACCCTCGTCGAGCGCCTCGATCAGGTGCTGGCCCCGCTGGATCGGGAGCACGCGCGCCTCGTCGAGGGCCACTTGCGGCGGCATGGCGTGCATCTTGCGCTCAGCGACGGCGTGGCGGGATTCGCGCAGATGGAAGGCGGGTCGCTCGAAGTCCGGACGCAGTCCGGCACGACCTTTCCGGCAGACATCGTGATCCTGGCCCTTGGCGTGCAGCCGGACACCGCGCTGGCCAGGACCGCCGGTCTGGAGATCGGCGAATGCGGGGGAATCCGTGTCGACGAACACATGCGTTCCAGCGACCCGGACATTCTTGCCGTCGGCGATGCCGTCGAGGTCAAGGACTTCGTGACCGGCCGCTGGAGCCTCGTCGCCCTCGCCGGGCCGGCCAACCGGCAGGGCCGCATCGCGGCCGACGTGATTGCGGGGCGCGATTCCCGTTTTCGCGGCACCCAGGGCACCGCGATCATCGGGCTGTTTGGGGCGGCGGCGGCCTGGACCGGGGCCTCTGAAAAAACGCTCAGGCAGCTCGGGGACCAGGACTTCGAGGCCATCTATCTGTTCCCAAACGCACACGCCGGGTACTATCCTGGTGCCAAGCCGCTGGAGTTGAAGGTCATCTTCCGGAAATCCGACGGCCGCCTCCTCGGTGCCCAGGCACTCTCCGAGGACGGGGCGGCGGTGGACAAGCGGATCAGTGCCCTGGCCATGGCGATCCAGCTGGGCGCGACCATCTACGATCTCGAAGAGGCCGAACTCTGCTACGCTCCCCAGTTCGGCAGCGCCAAGGACCCGGTCAACTTCGCCGGGATGGTCGCCGCCGACGTCCTGCGCGGCGACCTGCCGATCAGTCACTGGGATAACGCCGAAGAGGGGTTCTTACTCGATGTGCGGGAGCCGGTGGAGCTGGCCCTGGAGCAGGTGCCGGGCGCGGTCAACATCCCGCTGGGTCAGTTACGCTTACGCTTGGGCGAGCTTCCCCGCGACCGCGACATCCTCATCATCTGCCGCTCCGGCCAGCGCGCCTACCTCGCGACGCGTATCCTGTTGCAGCATGGCTTCACGGCCCGCAACCTGAGCGGCGGCATGTTATCGCGCGCAATGTGCTCGGCAGAGTGAGGTCGCAGATGCGCACAGCAACCGATCACGCGGGTGAGCCGGCGATGATCGTATTCTCACTGACCGTGTCAGTGGCGCCATCCGGGCACGCAGCCTTCTTGAGCAGCGTCGGCGCACTCCTCGAACCGACGCGGGTGGTCCCTGATTGCATCGCTTGCCGACTCTACCGGGACCTCGATGACCCCAATGCCTTCACTCTGGTGGAGGAGTGGGCCTCACAGGCCGCGCTGGACCGCCATCTGACCTCCTGCGCCTACAAGACGCTGGTGGCGGCAATGGAGTTGTCCACGCGGCCGCCCTCCATTCGCTTCGACCAAGTGGCGCATCGTGCTGGGATCGAGGTCATCGCGGCGGCGCGGCGTGAGCAGGGTCTGCTGTCGGCTGAGGAGCTGGCATTGATGATCGACCGGCCCGGTTGAGTTTGAAACCCGGCCCCTGACCTGTACAACATCGAGTAGGAGATCCCCAGATGGCGGAGCCGCTTCACCCGGCCGCGATAACGCACTTGCCCCCCTTCATTACGGCACCAGGGGAAACCGACCTCCTGTTCGTGGTCATGGCCATCTTCGTGGTGCTCGCCCTGATCGGCATTGGTGTCTTTTACTTCAAGCTGCACGCGTTACCGGAACAGATGGCGCACCGTGGCCAGAAGGTGCAGTTCCAGATCGTCGCGGTGCTGGCGCTGCTGGCGCTCTTCACTCACAACCACGCCTTCTGGATTGCCGGGCTCTTGCTCGCCTTGATCCCATTGCCGGACTTCACGACGCCGCTGGCGTCCATTGCCCGTGCGCTCGAGCGCATCGCCGAGTCCAAGGCGCCGGGGACGGCTCCAGCGCCCGCGTCGGCACCGCAAAGCCCGCCGTCGGCCGAACAGCCGGTCGGGCCGCAGGGGGCTTGAGCCATGTTGGAACTCTTCCTGTGCTCGTCACTGACGATCCTGCCGGACTTCCTGTTTCGCCGCTTCGTCCAGGGCAAGCGGCTCGGCCGCGAGATCACGCTCTTTTCGGTCTGGTTCGAACTGCGCTGGGGGATCACCCTCTGTCTGATCCTGACCTTGAGCCTGATCACCACGATCTTTTACTTCCACCCCTCGACCAAGGCCGCCACGTCGGTGTTTCGGACCGTCACCGTCCTGCCGGAGATCAGTGGCCGGGTCGCGGAGACCTTCGTCGATATCAACCAACGGGTCAAGGCGGGGCAGCCCTTGTTCCGGCTGGACGCCACGGCGCAGGAAGCGGCGGCCGAAACCAACCGCCGCAAGATCGCCGAGATCGACGCCGCCATGCTGGTGGCCAAGTCCCAGTTGGCGGAGGCGGACGGTCGTATCGTCCAGGCGCGTGGGGGTCTCAAGCAGGCCGTCGACGAACTCGCGGCCAGAGTCGAGGTGCAGCGCCGCAGCCCCGGTTCGGTCGCGACGCGCGACGTTGACAAGATGCGCGTCAACGTCGAGACCCAGCAGGGCGCGGTCGACGCGGCCCTGGCCGGCCGCGAGGCCATCGTGTCGGAGTTGGAGTTCCAACTCCCGGCCCAGCAGGCGAGCGCCGAGGCGGCGCTCTATGAGGCCGAGGCCGACCTCAAGAAGACCCTGGTGGTGGCCGGAACCGACGGGATCATGCAACAGTTTGCGCTGCGCCCGGGCGACGTGGTCAACCCGATGCTGCGGCCCGCCGGTGTGCTGGTGCCGGACCGGAAAGTCACGGGTCTCCTGGCCGGTTTCGGGCAGATCGAGGCGCAGGTGTTGAAGGTTGGCATGATCGGCGAGGTGACCTGCATCGCCATGCCCTGGCGGATCGTCCCGGTGGTTGTGACCGAGGTCCAGAACGTCATCGCCTCCGGCCAGGTGCGGGGCACCGATCAGTTGGTCGATGTCCAGCAGTTCGCCCGCCCCGGCACCATTACGGTCATCATGGAGCCGCTCTACCCGGACCAACTCGACGACCTGCCGCAGGGCGGAAGCTGTATCGCCAACGCCTATACCAGCAACCATGAGGCGCTCGCAGACCCCGACATCGGCGCGCTGCACCGGTTCGGGCTCCACGCGATCGACACGGTCGGACTGGTGCACGCGATGATCCTGCGCATCCAGGCGCTGCTCCTGCCGATCCAGACCCTCGTCTTTGGTGGGCATTGAGGAGGGCACGACGCGCGCCGGTCGTGCGGTCGGCGCGCGTCCTGCGGGCGCCCGTTACTCTCCTATGGAATCCATCCTATGTCGCTCGAACCCGTCAAGCTCGCCGCCGGACTGCTGGCCGCCCTCCTGATCGGCGGCTGCGCCACCAGCGCGCGCCAACTGATGCCGACCCCGACCCTGTACCAACTGCCAGGCGGCCAGCCGGTCTTCAACCTGCCCAGCGAGGCCCGCCGCAGCCCGGACCTGGACCTGCTCTACATCACCGACCGGGCCGCGCCGACGGCCGCCGAGCTGGCGGCCCAGGGCAAGGATCAGGCCCCCTTACCCTACGGCCAGGAGCGCGCCCGGCGCATCGCTTTCGGCTCCGCCCAGGTGCGCGTGGTACCGGAGCTGGACTGGGAGACGCTGCGGGAACAGAGCCAACTGGCCGAGCGCACGCGCGCGGTCGATCTGGAACTGGGTCAGGTGCGGCAACTGGGGGCCTTCCCGATTGAGCCCTATCGTTTGCACCGCGGCGAGAACGGAAAGCTGCTCCGGGATCGTACCGAGCTTGCCAGCCACTACGACGCCAAGTCCAAGCTTCAGGGCGAGGTCCAGCGCCGGCTCGCCGCCGCGCCCAAGAAGGAGATCCTGCTCTATGTGCACGGCTTCAACGAGACCTTCGCCAGCGCGGCCTATACTGCTGCGGAGCTCTGCCACTTCCTCGGCCGCGAGCAGGTGTGCGCCTTCTTCACCTGGCCGGCCTCCTCCAGCGGTAACTTTCTGATCTCCTATACCAGCACCACCGAGTCCGCTGACTTCGCGGTGGAGCACCTCAAGAAAAGCATCCGTATGCTCGCAACGACCCCCGGTGTGGAGGGGGTGCAGATCCTGGCCCACAGCCGTGGCACCGCGCTGACCCTCAAGGCGGTGCGGGAGCTGGGACTGGAGGCCATCGCCGCCGGTCAGGAGCCGGTCGACCTCTATAAGATCGATAACCTGGTACTGCTCTCGCCGGACATCGACCTCGACATCGCCACCCAGCAGCTCACCGGCTTTCTCTCCGACCCCGACCTGGTCACGGTGTGGCCCGAGGGGAAGCTGCCGCGCGTCCTCAAGGGTCGACTGACCATCTACACGGCACCCGACGACCGGGCGCTGCGGGTCTCACAGCTCCTGTTCCGCAGCCGCAGTCGGGTGGGGCAGATGCGACCCGAGGACATTCCCGAGAAGGGCCAGCGCTATATGGCGGCGGGGGGACGCATGGACCTGATCTCCTATCTGGGCAAGCGTACCGATTTCTTCGGGCACTCCTACTTCACCACCAACCCCCAGGTCAGCTCGGACCTGATCCAACTGGTGCGCTACGGCAAGCAGTTGGGTGAACCCGGGCGGCAGCTCGTCAAGACGGGGCTGATCACCTGGACGTTCCCATCCCCAGCGGAGTCTTCAAGACCATGAACATTCATCTGGCATTCGCACTGATTCTTCTGCTCGCGCCCCCGCTCGTCGGCGCCGAGATCTCGCTCGACAGCCTGAAAGAAGGCGCGGCGAAGGCCGCGCAGGCGGTCGGCGATACGACCAAGGGCGCGGTGGAAAGCGCCGGGGAGGCGGCGGGAAAGGCCGGCGGCGCGGTCAAGGACACCGTCGATTCGACCAAGCAGAGCCTGAGCGACGAGGCCACGCCCGCGGCGACCCGGGCCAAGCTCGATGCGATGGCCAAGGCGACGCTGCGGCGGCTCTTCGCCGAGGAACCCGGCAGCCGCGCCTTGTTCGATCGCAGCGCCGGCTATGCGGTGTTCGACAAACGGGAGGCAAGCTACTACGTCGTCGCGGGCTACGGGCGTGGCGTTGCCGTCAATCGCCGCACCGGCGCACGGGTTTACATGAAGATGGCGACCACCGGCGCGGGTTTGAGCTTTGGACTCGGCGGCTTCGCATCCCAGCTGGTGATCCTCTTCGAGGACGGCGCCACCCTCGATCGATTCCTGGCGGAGGGCCTGGATGCAACGGCCGGAGTGGGGGCGATGGCTGGCGCGGAGAAAGAGCAGCTCAGGCTAGGGTTCGACGAAGGCAAGGCGCTGTTTGTGCTGACTGGCAAGGGTTGGAAAGTCGGGGCGAAGCTGACCGGCTCCCGCTACTGGCCGGACGCAGCGCTCAACGGCCGCTGAGCGCACCATGTGCGTCTGAGCATGGGAAACGCGGCTGCCGGCGACATGGGCTCGTTCCGCGCGCATTGGGTCGACAACGATGGAGGGTGGGAATGAGTCAACTGATCCTCAGCTTCGCTCTCATGATGGCAGCCGTCACCATTCATCTGGTCGGCGGGCTGGCCGTGCTCCTGCGCTTGCGGCCAAAGATCGACGCCGCGACCTGCCATCCACTGCTACACGCCTTGCGGCTCGTGATCGCGCTGTTCGCCGCGTTGCTGTTGTTTCACTTGATGCAAGTGGGCCTATGGGCGCTGCTCTATTCTTGGCAGATTGGTTGGGATCTGAGTACCGCGCTCTATTTCTCCAGCGTCACCTACGCGACCATCGGTTATGGGGACGTGGTCCCGCCGGTGGAATGGCGGCTGGCGGCGGCAATGCAGGGCCTGACCGGCGTGCTGATGCTTGGATGGTCGAGCGCGATGGTCTTCGCCCTGGTGTCTCGGCTGCTCGCGGCTCCGATCGCTGCGCTACCGAGCGATAGGGTCGGAACGGTGGGCTCGGCTGACCAAACGGCAAGGAGTAAATGCGGTGGGCATTAACGCTTCACAGGGCGGTCTTCCCGTCCTCGACTGGATCCGCGATTACCGCGGCGAATGGCTGCGACTCGATCTCGTCGCCGGGTTGACCACCGCGGCGGTGGTCGTCCCCAAAGCTATGGCCTATGCCACAGTGGCCGGGCTGCCGGTCGAGGTGGGGCTCTACACCGCCTTTGTTCCCATGGTGGTCTACGCCATCTTGGGGACCGCGCGGCCATTGAGCGTCAGCACCACCACCACGCTCGCGATCCTGACCGGGACTCAGCTCGCTCTGGTGGTGCCCAACGGCCATCCCGCGGACCTGCTGGCGGCCGCCGCGACCCTCGCCGTCCTGGTCGGTATCATGCTGATCCTGGCCGCGGTGCTGCGCCTGGGGGTGGTGGCCAGCTTCATCTCGGAGCCGGTGCTGACCGGGTTCAAGGCGGGCATCGGGCTGGTCATCGTCCTTGACCAGGTGCCAAAGCTGTTGGGCATCCATTTCGACAAGGGCGGATTCCTTGAGAACCTGCTCGCGCTCATCCACCACCTCCCCGAGACCTCGCTCGCGACGCTGGCGGTGGGGGCCGCCATGCTGCTCATCCTGGTGGGGACCGAGCGGTTCGCCCCGCGCGCCCCGGCGCCGCTCGTCGCCATCGCGCTCGGCATCGCTGCCTCGGGCCTGTTCGCGCTGCACAGCTATGGCGTCGAAACGGTGGGCCACATCCCCCAGGGACTGCCCGCCTTCACGGCGCCGCGCCTCGCCCTGGTCGAGCAGTTGTGGCCCGGCGCGCTGGGCATCGCGCTTATGAGCTTTACGGAGTCCATCGCCGCGGCACGGGCCTTTGCGGGCCGCGGCGAGCCACGCCCCGAGCCCAATCGCGAGCTTCTGGCCACGGGCCTCGGCAATGTGCTCGGCGGCCTGTTCAGCGCCATGCCCGCGGGCGGTGGGACCTCGCAGACCGCCGTGAATCGGCGGGCCGGTGCCCGCACCCAGGCGGCGGGCCTGGTGACGGCCAGCGCCGCGTTGGCGACCCTGCTCCTGCTCGCGCCGGTGATCGGGCTGATGCCCCAGGCGACCCTGGCGGCCGTGGTGATCGTCTACTCGATCGGGCTGATCGAGCCGACGGAATTCCGTGCCATCCTGCGCATCCGCAGCATGGAATTTCTCTGGGCGCTGGCCGCCTGCGCCGGCGTCGTCCTGCTCGGGACGCTCAAGGGGATTCTGGTGGCGATCATCGTCTCCTTGGTCGCCCTGGCCTATCAAGGCGCCCACCCACGGCTCTATGTCCTCGGTCGCAAGCCCGGCACCGACGTCTTCCGCCCACGGTCGGATGCGCACCCGGAAGACGAGACCTTTCCCGGACTGCTGATCGTGCGACCCGAGGGACGCCTCTTCTTTGCCAATGCCCAACGCATCGGCGAGCAGCTGTTGCCGCTGATCGACGCCGACACGCCGAACGTCGTGGTAATGGACTTCGGCGCAGTGCCCGACATCGAGTACTCGGCGCTCAAAATGCTGATCGAAGGCGAGGCACGGCTGCGCGAGCGCGGCAGCCTGCTCTGGCTGGTGGCACTCAACCCGGAGGTCTTGCGGATGGTCCAACGCTCGACGCTGGGCGAGACCCTTGGTCGCGAGCGGCTCCTCTTCAACCTGCAGAGCGCCGTCGAGCGCTATCAATCTCAGCGGTTGTGAAGAGATCGATCTTCGGCCCGTCGTGACGACAGCAATGGAGGGTCTAATGAGTCATTGAGCGCAAACAAGAATCGCCTAGTACGTGAACCGCCCGCGACCCTAGACCGAGTATCAAGCCCGGCGCAAGACCTCCGGTACTGTGCCAGCGCGATGCGGGTCGCTGTACACATGACGTTCGCCCCACAGAACGACGAACGCCAAGGGTCACAGTCATTTCAGCCAATCTCGAACAGAAATGGGGGGTGAATATGAAAAAGGCCCTTGCATTCGTCGCAAAATCGCTGTTTGGCGGCTGCTCGTGTTCCGTGGCATAGGCGGGCGCCGACACCATCTGCACCCCAGTGGTGATCGCCGCCGTCACGACGGCAATCAATAAGCGTTTGCGAGTCATGATCTACCTCCAAATGAGAGCCACAAATCAGGGCGCGATTGGAAGCCACACGGGGGCGCGTCGCGGACATGGGATCGACGACCGGCCTTAATCGCAAGTCTTCCCCGGGCGACAGGACGCAGCGGAGCGCCCGGCCTTGCGGCGCAAGATTTCCGCACGCAGTTCCCGACACAGTTGGCGCAACTCCGCTTCGACTGCAGCGGGGGTGACCGCCAGACTTGCAAGGGGGCCGGGGACGATCCTGCCCTGCCAGACGACCCGCATCTCGGTCCCCTCGTCGACGAGTCGAGTGGTGAAATCGGCGGCCTTGAGATCGCCCTGCAGCAAATGGGAGCGGATCTCCCGCTTGGGGACGAGCTCGATCCGGCGCAGGTTGTTGAGCGTCAGTTTGAATGGGCCGAAGCCGATATGGCTCGTCTGCGCCACCTCCAGGCGCTGCCCCTCCCGCTTGACGACCCGACTGGCATCGACGCTGGAGAGTATCTGGGCCATTCGATCATAGTCGGTCAAGACCTCCCAGGTCTCCTCGGCCGCCGCGGCCACGGTGAGTTCGGCAGCGACCTCAAGCCCCGCCCCGGCCTTCTGTACGCGCACGACGATGTCCTCGCTGTTCGACGATGCCGCCGGCAGGGCGAGCGTCACCGTACCCAGTACGAACGCGGCGAGACCTGAGACGATGGCTTTGCGCATGTGCCGCGGTGGCGTCGCGTGGCCGCGCTGTTAGCCAATCAAGGCCGTCACGGCCAGGACATAGACTGCCCCCACGGCCAGTTGCACCAGGGTGATGGGCAGCCCATAGCGGACGAAGCGCATGAAGGTCACACGCTGCCCCTCGGTCGCGCAGATGCCCACGGCCACGATGTTGGCCGAGGCCCCAACCAGGGTGGCGTTGCCCCCCAGGGTGGCCCCGAACATCATGGCGATGAACACCGGCAGCGTAGCCGACGGCCAGTCGGTGAAGCCCGCCGCCAAGGCGACCTCCGGGACCGCCTCGGCGGCCACCAGGTAGCCCTTGGTCATGATCAGCGCCGCGGCCACCACGGGGATGTTCGCCAACAGGCTCGACAGCATCCCGATCCCCGCCAGTAGGAGCAGGGCCACCAGGGTGAGTTCGGCCCCGAACCAGCCGTAGAGCTGCACCGACAGGCCCTGCAACAGCCCGGTCTTGGTGAAGGCCTGCACCAGGACGAAGATCGCTCCCAGGAACACCAGGGTCTTCCAATCGACGTCCCGCAGCACCGCGTCCACCGGCTCCACATGGGCTCCGTACACCACGAGCAGGGCGAGCGTCGCCGCAATGATGGCCACCGTCGGCGGGACGATGCGGCTGGGCAGGGCCTCGCCAAACAGAAACAGCGCGACCATCACGACCAGCACCAAGAGGGCGAAGGTCACGAAGCCGGGCCGCTGGATCGACGGCGTCGGTGTCATGGGCGGCAGGACTAGGTGCGCGGCCCAGATCTCCGGCATCAGCCGCGGCAGCAGGGGAATAATGACCAGCACTGCGAGCAGGCCGCCCAGGCTGACCATCCGCAGGTAGTCCCCGAACGACAGACCGATGGCGCTGCCGACCAGGAAGGTCGCGGGGTCACCCACCAGCGTGAGCATGCCCGCGGAGTTGCTCACCACGGCGGCCAGGATCATCGGCCCGACGAAGTCCACCTTGAGCTCACGGGCAACGCGCACGATGACCGGCGCCACCAGGATCACCGCGGTGGCATTGGGAAGGAAGGCGCACACCGGGGCGACCAGGGCGACCAGGAGGAGGAGGTAACGCCGGCCGCTGCCCCCGGTCGCCCGCAGGAATCGATCCCCCACCCACTCGAAGACACCCGTGCGTGCCAGCACCCGTGCCACGACCATGCCGCCGAACAACAGCGACAGCGGCCCGCCCGCGGTGACCGCCGCCGCCAGCAGGTCCTCGGTGCCCAAGAGACCGAGCGCGAGGAGGATGCACACCCCGAGCAGGGCCGCCAACGCCATATCGATCAGGTCCAGGGCGATCAGCAGGATCACCCCCGCGAAGACCCCCACGGTCAGATAGATCTGCAGGTCGGTCATGGGCGTGTCCTCGCGTCAGTCGACGGGCGGGGCGTACATGAGCCCGCCCTGGGTCCAGAGGCGGTTCAGACCGCGCTCGATGCGCAAGGGCGAGGCGGCCCCGACGTTGCGCTCGAAGATCTCACCGTAGTTGCCCACCGCCTGCACGGCCCGCACCCCCCAGCCCGGGGTCAAGCCCATGGCCTGACCCAGCAGCACCTTCTCGGGGTCGGAGAGCCAGGCGAGCTCGCCTCCGCCCGCGGCCAGCCTGGTCTCCACGGTGTCTCTGGTGATCCCGTCCTCCTCGGCGAGAATCAGGGCGTACAGCACCCAGCGGACCACGGTGGACCATTGCGGATCGCCGTCCCAGACCACCGGCGCCAGCGGCTCCTTGGAGAGGCGCTCGGGCAGGATGGCGTAGGCATCCGGGCCACCCGGGGCGGAGAGCCGTGCCGCGGCCAGTTGCGAGGCGTCCGAGGTGTAGGCGGCGCAGCGTCCGGCGACGAAGGCGGCCAGTACATCCCCCGCCGAGTCGATCACCAGGGGAGTGAGCGACAGTCCGTGTTCTTTGGCATAGCGCCCCAGGTCGCGCGCGTGGGTGGTGCCCTTCTCGACGCATACCGTGGCGCCGTTCAACTGCGCCGCGGTGGTGATACCCGCGGTGGTCGGCACCAGCAAGCCCTGGCTGTCATAAAAGAGGACTGCCGGGAATTGGACCTTGAGCACCGCCTCGCGGGTCAGCGTCCAAGTGGTGTTGCGGGCCAGGAGATCGACCCGTCTGGCCTGGAGGGCGGGGAAGCGGGTGGACGACTTCAGGGGGACGAACGCAACCCGCTCGCCGTCGCCTAACACGGCCGCCGCCAAGGCGCGGCAGAAATCGACATCCAGACCCTGCCACCGACCCGTGGCGTCCCGTTGTGAGAAACCAGGGATGCCCTCACTCACCCCGCAGCGCAGCAGGCCCCGTGATTTGACACTTGCGAAGACCTCGCCGGCATGGAGCACCGTCGGCGCGACAGCCAAGCCGCCGACGAGGGCGAGGAGAAGCGCGGCGAGCCGAGGCAGGTGCATTGCAGTTCCTCTGTGACCCGGTGGCGTGCCGGGCGCATGGGCCGGACCAAATGACGCCTGGGCAGAGCGCAGCGTCAGGGCTCATCGTCGCGTCGGACCGAACGACGTCCGGGATCCAAACCGTTCGGTACCTGGGTCTGTCCGCCGTCGTTCGCTCGGAATCTATGGGTCTGGCAGCCATCTTCAAGACGATCTATCTTCAACACGAACGCGGCGCCGCGGCCCAACCCAAGCGTGTGCAGTAAGGCGCGTGTGCCGCGTCGCCCATGGCCTCGGTGATGGCCGGGCAGCGCAGTTTCCGGTGAGGATTACGCTGTCCTCTGCCGAATCGCCGTTCTGCCGGGGACCTGATCGTATGCGCCGCCGCGTCCACGCCATGGGGGAATCGCCAATGTCCAACGCGAATACTCTAAGACTGATTGGGGGGATCGCTCGCTGCTGGAGACGATGGTTGCGATGGGCACGAAGCGAGGTCCCGATGCCGCTGCTTGCGCTGCTGGCTGCCATCACCGCGGGCGGCTGTGCGACGCCGCCGCTCATGCCCTATACGACCGAGACTCCGCCGCTCGTCCTGGTGCCTGCCGCCCAAGCCGGCGTTCAGGACCAACGGGGACGCTTTCGCGAAATTTTCTGCGCGATAGTGGCGAAGCGTGGGACCGCACTGCCTGATGACCGGCCCTGTAACGAGGCGCTCGCCCGCGTCGGAACCGAGCCGGCAGGGACGGGTGCGCCGGTGAAGTTGGGGCCATCGCGACTGCGGCTCGTCGCTGCCGTGGCGCCCGGTGTCGGGTGGGACTGCTTCTCCGACTGGCTCGACCTCAAGCACAGCGGCGCCGTGCACGTTCGCCAATTCGGTTATAACCAGATCACGCTGAAGGTGGACGGGTTGTCGAGCAGTACCAACAACGCGCGCCAGATCCGCGACGCCATCCTGCGCACGACGCCTGCAAGCGACGCGGCGCAGTTGGTGCTGATCGGCTACTCCAAGGGTGCGCCGGACATCCTTGAGGCGCTGGTGTCCTACCCAGAGATCCGCAACCGCGTTGCCGCCGTCGTCAGCGTCGCGGGCGCAGTCGGCGGCTCGCCACTGGCGAATGGCGCCGAGCAGTCACAGCTCGCGTTGCTGCAACACTGGCCGGGCGCGCGCTGCCGACCCGGCGATGGCGGCGCCGTCGCGAGCCTGCGCCCGGCCACCCGCCAGGCTTGGCTGGCACAACATCCGCTGCCCCCAGGGGTGCCGTATTACTCACTGGTGACCTTTCCACAACCCGAGCGTATCTCCTCGGTGCTCAAGTCCAGCTACAACACACTGAGCCGAGTGGACGCTCGCAACGACAGTCAAGTGCTGTTTTACGACCAGGTGATCCCCGGCAGCGCGTTGCTTGGCTACCTCAACGCCGACCATTGGGCTCTGGCGGTGCCGATTGCTCGCGCGCATCCGGCGCTCGGCTCCACCCTCGTCAACCATAACGACTTTCCGCGCGAGGCATTGCTGGAGGCCGTGTTGCGGATGGTCGAAGAGGATCTCGCGGCCGCTGGACGATCATCGTCGTGATCGGGTGCGGGAAGGCCCGGCGCCTGCGCCTGCCCGCACTGGGCTCGCCTCGGCCCAAGGCCGGGGTGCGAACAACACCCGCAAACGGCCGGCCGACTCATTGGACCTTGATGATCTTCATCCCTTTCAGCCGCGCAGGATGGTGCTTGCGATCATTGACCAGGTCGCGGATCCAGACCGCCTCGATCTGCCGCGGGAAGCGGTCGCGGATCTCCCGGTAAACCTCCGGATCCCGCTCTCCCGAATCGCCGACGAGAATGAAGCGGCGCTGCGGAAAGTGGCCGATGATGTCGCCGATCTGCTTGAGCTTTTGTTCCGTCGTGGCCGCGCCGCCGGCAAGCTTTGTCAGGTCCTGCCACGACCCCGGCGTCAGCAGGTTCTTGCGCACGCTCTTCATGTGGAAGGAGCCTTGCGGATAGCCGGCGGCGGTGATGAATTGCGCCAGCGGGCGATAGAGCTGCCAGGGGCCGCCGGAGACATAGTGAAACGCGGTCTCGTCGCCGAGCCCGCGGTACCGCTCTGCCATCCCGGGAGCGGCGACGAACGGGCGGTAGAAGGTGTTCTCCATCACCACCTGGTGACCCACGGGGATGTTGGTGACCTTGATGGTGTCGTCGATATCGGAGATCAGCGACCGTCCGTGGGGCTCGATCAGCCGCACCCGCGTGCTTCCCCGGTGGCCCGCCGACACGACATGCAGTTGCAGCCAGCCGTGGTTGGAGCCCTGAGCCTTCAGGAGTTCCTGGGCACGTGCCGCGGTCAGCGACAGCTCGCCAAGAATCAGGCCGTTCAAGTCGCTGCGCTTGGGTGTCCCATCCGCTTCCCGCAGGGTGAAGGTCTCCTGTCGAGGGTCCTGGTCGAACATGAAGGCGACCTGCTCGCGCGACGCGTCGTCCGCCACCAGATCGGACAGGCGGTCGCGAAGCCGCGCGATCTCCGCGGCCGGCCGTTCCCCGCCCGTGGCGGCCAGGCCGGTGACGGTCGTCTCCGTTACCGTGCGCGGCTCATGGACCCAGATGCGCATCGGGATCACCCACCGCGCGTCGCTGCGGTAGCCATAAGTCGGGAAGATCGTGGCCTCTTCGATTTGCTTCCCCCACAGCGGTCCTGCGCCGCCGACAGCGAACAGCAAAAGCAGCAAGAACAGCTGGGGGTTGTGGCGTCGCCTCGGCTGCATGGCAGAAGTCCTCCGGTGCATGGCAATAGACCTTTCTGGCAAGGCCCCGTTGGGATCAGAGTTGGTCCTCGATGGGCAGCAGTCCGATGAAGCCCGCCGTGAAGCGCTGCCAGGCGGTGCTCTCGGGGTCGTGGTGGTAGACCCGCTCCTTGCCGTCGTCCTTGGTCACCCAGGATAGGGTCCCGTCCGCGTCCAACCGCACTCGATAGCTGTTCTCGGGCAACACGCCCTCGTCCATCCAGGCGACCACCTGGGCCGCCAACTCCGGGCTCTCCACGTAAAGTCCCGCCTCGGTGTTGATGTCGGAGGACCGGGGGTCGAGGTTGAGGCTGCCGATGAAGACGTCCTTGCGGTCGAACACGAGGACCTTGGCGTGCAGCGCGGCCTTGGCGCCGAAGAAGGCGATCCGCTTCTTGATCACCCCGGCGTCCGCGCGCAGTTCGTACAGCGCGACGCCGCTGCGCAGCACTTGCTTGCGGCGATCGGCGTACCCGCCGTGGGCGGCCAGCACGTCGTTCGAGGCCAGCGAGTTGGTCAGCACCCGGACGCGCACCCCCTGGTCGTGCAGTTCTTTCAAGCGTTCGATCGCCCGGTCGCGGGGGACGAAATAGGGCGATTCGATCAGCAGCTCGGTGTCGAGCCGGCCCAAGCGCCGGTAGAGCAACTCGGGCATTTGGGTGGTGCGGCCGGTCGCTGCGATCTCGGCCGGATCCGCCCACACGAGGTGCCCCGGCGCCCAGACGAATTTGTCGATCTCGTGCTTGAGCAGCGACTTAAACTCGGCCGCGTCCTGGTCGATTGGATAGGGGTAGTTGTCTGCCGCGATGAGCGCGCGCAGGGTCGTCCGGGCCGCCTGTAGATCCGCTTGGGTCGCGGGCCGGTCCACGAGGGCGCTGATGGGGACCGACCAGTGGCCGTTCCAGAAGCGGTCGAAGACGCTGGAGATCTCCCGCACCACCGGGCCGCCGGCGGCGACGTCCAGATCGCGAAAGTTGGCGTTCGTGTGGACCTCGAAGTAGTGATCCCCGACGTTGCGCCCGCCGACGATGGCAAGCGCGTTGTCCATCACCAGGGTCTTGTTGTGCATGCGGTGATTCAGACGCTGGAAATTGGTGAGGAATTCGAGCCCCCGCGCGCTCCGCTGGGCAAAGGGGTTGACCATGCGGATCTCGATATTCGGGTGGGCATCCAGTGCGGCGAGGGCCGGGTCCCGGCCCTTGAAGGTCATGTCGTCGAGCAGCAGGCGCACGCGCACCCCGCGATCAGCGGCATGCACCAGACGCTCGGCCAGCAGCCGGCCGGTGGCGTCGGGCTCCCAGATGTAGTACTGCAGGTCGAGTGTCTTCTCGGCGAGCTCGGCGAACGCGGCCCGGGCGGTAAAGGCAATCTTCCCACGGCGGATGATCGCGAAGCCGGACTCGCCGGGGTGGCGCGCGGCGGCTTGGTCGACGTAGCGACCGAGCGCGGTGCCGGCGTGGTCCTGGAAGGCCGTGGATACGGTGCGCGGGTCGTCCTTCGGCACGCTGGCGCAGCCGGCGAAGAGGAGGCCCGTCAGCCCCAGACAGAGAGCAACCGTACGAAGGCGTGTCCCCAGGCGGGTGCAGCGGTGAGAAGCATCGTTGGGAAGACGCGGCGGGTGCGTTGCGCGCATAGGCTTGGGCTCTGGGTGCTGGGGTTGCAGCCGGTCGGACGCGTGCGGCGCAGCGAGCTCGGATCGAGAAGCCGTAGACCGCGCGCTATGACGTCGGTCTACTCACTGGGGCCGCGGCCGGGGCCAAACAACCCGGCGCGCGGCCCTTTCAATCCGGGCTCAGCGCGGGGTTCAGCGCGGCTCCAGCGAGACCGCTTACCCACACGGGGTGCGCCCTGTTGTTCTCGGCAGTCCTGACGGGCGTCGTCGCTATCCTGGCGATCGTCCCGCAACGCCTCACGGTTGCGCCGCGACCGATCCATCCCCGTTGCTTCCGCCAGGGTCAGGGGACCCCGGCGACCGTGCCTGATTAGCCGCCTTGCGCTGCACCGACCTGGCCCTCGGTGAGCAGCTTGTAGGCGACATAGTACTTGTAGATGTTGCGCACATAGACGACCGGCTCGCGGCTGACCACCTGGGCCACCGCGATTTCCACGTTGGCGAGCCATACGTTGGGGTCAAGGCCAAGCTTTGCCGCGCGCTTGCGCGCCCTGGACACATTGCCCGGCCCGGCATTGTACGCGGCGAAGCTGAAGAGGGTCCGGTCCAGGTCCGATAAGACCGAATCGCTGTAGTAGCGGTCACGCAGGAAGCGCAGGTACTTCACGCCGGCATGGATGTTGGGCTCCTGCAGATGGATCTCCGGGATGTCCACGTTGGGGTCCCGCGCGGTCGCGGGCATGACCTGCATCACGCCGATCGCCCCGGCGGGGCTGCGCTTGCGCTGGTCCAGGTAGGACTCCTGATAGCCCTGGGCCGCGATCATGAGCCAGTCGAAGTCGTACTTGCCGGCGTAGGTCTTCAGCAGATCCGTCATGCCGTTGAACCGCTCCCGGTCTTCGGGGGCCAGGGCGTTCTTTGCCCACTGCGTATTCTTCAGGTAGCGGGTGAGCAGGATGTTGCCCAGCGCGGTCCCTTTGCGCGCCTGCGTGAGGTAGCCGTTGACCGCGGCCGTGAGCTGGGGGCTGTCTTTGCGCATGGCCCAGGCGATCTGCTGGTCGGAGGCCAGCACCAGGTCGTCGCGCACGCGGACATGGTCGAAGACCTGGGCGAAGAGCGTCGCCGCCGGCTCGTCGGCGATGGTGGCGGGAACGATCCCGGCACCCACCATCTCGATCAGGTCGTCGTCGGTGAGGTTCTCGTCCGCCTCGACCACCGGCAAGGGCGCCTTGCCTGCCGCCACGCGCTGGACGTTGAGTGCGGCCAAGTGCTCGAAGAAGCTGGTGGAGCGGCGCAGGTACAGGGCCGCGGCGAGCATGTCCTCCGCGGTTCTGACCTCGGGCGCCGCTGGACCGGTGACCAGCACCTCGCGGACCTGGGTGTAGATTGGCTCGCTGAAGTCCACCAGGGCGCGGCGACCTGGCGTGACCGTGATGGTACCGGCCGCCAGGTCAGCCAGACCGTCCGTCAGCATCGGCAACAGCCGGGCGCGGTTGGTGGGCAGGATCACCAGGGTGAGGTTGGCCGCCTCCTTGCCGAGCTTCTTCTTGAGCGACTGCTCGAAGGCCACGACGCTGTCGTAGGTCAGGCCACGCTGATCCGGCCCGTCCATGAAATAGGTGGTGAGTCCGTAAGGGATGGCCACGCGGAGCATGCCTCGTTTGAGGATCCCGTCCAGATCGCCGGTCCAGGGCGTAAGGGCTTGGGCAAGGATGGGGTCGTCCGGTTCCTCGGCTGGCGCCGCCGCGGTGTCCGGCTCCTGCGCTGGAAGCGGTGGCGCGAGGGCGATGGTAAGCAGTAGCGAGACCCAGCGGAGCACGACGATGCAGGGATGTGAGCGCAACATGGGGATCACCTCGGGAGCGGACATGAAGAGGAATACGCGAGGCCGAAGATGATGGTGATGATAGTGAGCCGCGCGCGCTTCTTATCGTCTGACCCTCGGGGGTCAGGATAAGTACCAGACCGCAGACCACGGTGACGCCGACATAGAGCAGCGCAATCCGCCAGGACGGCATCATCGATTTGTCGGTTTTCACAGTCCTTTGGCCCTTCCTAACAATTCAAATAGCGCTCTGCCGCCGCGACCAAGTCCTCGCGTGGCGGCACCTCGATGGGTGCCAGGGCGAGCGGTAGCATCACAGCACGCTGACCGCGACTATTGCGCAACTCCTGCAAGACGACCCGGCGGACCGATGGGTACTGGGCCTCGCGCTGAATGTTCATCGCGTCGAGATAGAGCGTGATGTCCTCTGCCCAGAGGTGGCGTTCGGCCTCGCCAAGCACCGCGGCGAGGATCTCCCGATGGGCTTCCAGGACCTTGGTGTTTGGACCCAGGGCCTTGATCTGTTCCTCCACGGCGTCCAGTTCCAAGAGCAGATCACCCATGTTAGCGGGTTCGCTCTGCGCGGGCTCGAAGGTCCAGCCCCCCTGCGCCAAGGCCGTCAGCTTGCGTCGCAGCAGGTCACGCTGGCGCGCGAGGTCGGCGCGCTCGGCCCCCGACTCGGCAATCCGCGTCAGTGCCACGGTGAGCAGGTGGTCGAAGGCGCGGCGTCTCAGGTGCCGGCGCGTCTCTCCCTCGTTTGCCTTGGGATCGAGCAGGCGATGCCCGGTAAAGCTGACCGAGACCTGCGGCACGTCGTACCGCACCATGTCGTTCACCAGGTCAACGCCCAGGATCGTTCTTTCAGTACGCTCTGCCAGCAACAGCGCGGTGACACGCTCGGTACCGACCCCCTCGGTCGCGGTCAGTAAGTCAGCCAGTGCGGCATTCCGGCTGAACAGGTCGAGCATCTCCTGCGGGGAGGCGAAGAGCGCCGCAAGCCGCGGCTCGTCTTGGAACGCGCGGCTCCCGGCAGGCAGGGGCGCCGGAATCGCCTCCACCAGCGCGATGACATGATCGATGGCGTGGATGGCGGGTTCGCGCAGGGCCTTGCGGTAACCAGGCAGGACGCGTAGCCGGGTGTCGGTCGCGGCCACCGCCCGCTCGATCGCCTCATCGATGAGGGACTCGGGGTAACGCCCGCGCGAATCCCCGATGCCGAAGATGGACTGGAACAGTTTCAAGGGTTACCTCCGCATCGCAAGGCGGTCAGAGCTTGGAGCGCCGGCCTGCTGACTTAGAGTCTAATCCATCCCTTGAGGAGGGGGCAGGGACGGCGTGGTACGCAGCGTTGCGGCTTGTTTGCACACGCAGCCTCCGCCTGCGCCTAAACTTCCGTTCACGGATTCCCTGCGGTACCGGAGCCGATCAGTGCCTGCGATCGAGCGGACGACTCAGGCGGTCACTGATGTGCACGGCAGTCTCAACAATGTATCCCGGAGGACAAACCATGACCGACACTCCCCATGACGAAGGCGTCATCGTCGCCATTCTCGACCGGTTCGAGAAATTCAGGCTCCCGCGGGCGCTCGACATCAAAGCCAAGGTCGAGCGCGGCGAGCGGCTCGACGATTCCGATCTCGCCCATCTGCAGGGCGTGATGGCGGATGCGGAAGACATTAAGCGTTACGTGGATAAACGGCCTGAATTCCAGGGCATCTATACGCGTGCCGTGAGCCTGTACCAAGAGATCACCAAGAAGGCATTGGAAAACGAACAGGTCCTCTAGTCATCGGGCCTCGCCACGCGGCGCACCAGTCCCAGGAGTGGTCCCATGTTTCTCAACTAATGGCAATGTCTCACCAGAGGAGTGTTCCGATGTCTGCGGTAGTGCTGCAATCTACGGGTCCGCGAAGGGGGGATGAAGCGGTAAGTATATAATTTTTTCAATCGGTTACTGTTAATGTTGTGGGGCCTTGCCTACAGATTACAGGACTACCCCCGGTCCATCGGCACGTCCGTCCACTGATGCGGTAGACCAGACGACGATCTGCAGCCAAGCTGCGCCATGAACGGGCTCCGGTTCCGCGCTCCAGATGAGCACAGTGGAGGGGGTTTCGCGAAGGACGACGCCAATCTGTCCGGCTGATGTATACCTCAAGGAGACGACCAGCCAAGATGCGGGCGAAAGTCTTGGCGTTTTAGCCCTTAACGAAGTTTTCTGTTCCATTGCGCCCCAGCCCCCTAGACCATCTGGCGCAAGGGTTCAAACTGCGCCATAGTCGGCACCGGGAGCAGCCCCCGGTGGGTGCGCCGCCGGGCGATCGTCGGCAGGGACGCTGGGACGCGCCATCGGCCCGACTCGAATGGACCGGCGCATCGACATAACCCAGACCCAGGTTACCCGCAGGCCGTCACCGAACCTCAGACACGATGCGCCCTCACCCTCTACTGCTTGTTCTGATTGCCGGCGTGCTCGGTGCGTGCACCGGTCTGCCGGACAAGACCCCTCGCCCAGTCCGCGAAGACGCGGTGCTGGCCGCCGCCGACACCGCGTTCGCCCCGATCGAGGCGTCGATCCGCGCGCAGGATGGGCCGGATGCCTCCGGTTTTATGCTGCTCGACTCCAACGAGCAGGGATTGACCTGGCGCTTGGCGCTCATCGACTCTGCAAAGCATTCACTCGACCTTCAGTACTACGTCTGGTTCGGCGATGCCGGCGGGGTGCTGCTCATGAAGCGCGTGGTGCAGGCGGCCAAACGCGGGGTCAAGGTGCGGATCATCGTCGATGACCTGAGTTCGATGCTCCGCGATATGACGACGCCCGAGGTCCGCGACAGCATCGTGGCGGCGATCGATGCCCATCCCAATATCGAGGTGCGGCTGTTCAACGCTTGGCGGCATCGCTCGCTCTTGGGCCGTGCCGCAGACTCGCTCGGCGACGTCAAGCGCGCGAACCAGCGAATGCACAACAAGGCGATGATCGCCGACAACCAGGCGGTGATTCTGGGTGGCCGCAACATCGGCGACGAGTACCTGGGGCTCAACCCGGCATTCAACTTCCACGACCTCGACTTACTCGGCATCGGGCCGGTGGCCAGACAGGCATCCACCGTGTTCGACCGCTTCTGGAACAGCGAGTGGGCGGTGCCGGCCGCGTCCCTCGGGCTTGGGGCGACGCCGCGGGACCTCGACCAGCTCGCGGGGCCGGTGCGCGAGCAACTCGCCGCGGCGCCGTCGCTGGCGCGGTTCCCGCCGGACGCCCAGGACTGGTCGGACACCCTGGCCCAGTTGCCCGGCAAGCTCCAGCGCGGAACCAGCCGCGTCTACACCGATACCCCGGACCGCGACGCGATCACCCATCGCATGGCCGCCGCCTTCCGCGACCTGTTCACGCACGCCCAACGCGAGGTGCTGGTCACCAACGCCTATATCATCCCGGGTCCGCGGGCCATCCAGGCACTGAGTGACCTGCATGCGCGCGGCGTCAAGGTGCGCATCCTGACCAATTCGCTCGCCTCCCACGATGTGCCGGCCGTCAACAGCCACTATGAGCAGTGGCGCAAGCCGATCCTGCAGACCGGTGCCAAGCTGCATGAGATACGGCCCGATGCCGCGGTCAAGGCATCGCTTGCGGACACGGCGCCGACACGCGGGGCCTTCATGGGTCTGCATACCAAGGCCATGGTCATCGACCGCCAGCGGGTCTTCATCGGGTCGATGAACCTCGATCCCCGCTCCGGCGCGATCAACAGCGAGATGGGGGTGGTGGTCGAGAGTCCGAGGCTCGCCCGCGCCTTGGCCGCGACTATGGAGCGCGATATGCAGCCCGCGAACAGTTGGCAGGTCGAACTCGACGCCGCGGGCCAGTTGCGTTGGGTGGCGGGCGATCAGGTTCTCACCGCCCAGCCGGCGCGCAACGCCATGCAGCGCATCGAGAATGTGGTGTTCAAGGCATTCCCCAAGGACATCTATTAGCGCCTGCCGCCGTTCTTGGGCCGCCGGGCAGCGGCGGTCAGTTGCCGGTCTACCACGTCGATCGCCGCCTCCACCAAGGCCGTGCGGGGCACTTGGTCGCGGAACAGGTCTGCCATCAGGGGTAATCGCTTCTTTAAGTCGATGGTGATCGTCCAGTGGTCGGCATTGACATAGCCGAGCAGGTTCCCCCGCGGGGTGATCGCGTCGTACCAGAGCAACTGCCCGTCGTTACGCGGGTCGATCAGCGCCAGCCGCCGATACTTGGTGGCCAACACCGGGGAGACGCTCCCGGGGCGCGGCACCGCGACCAGCGAGTAGAGCGGCACGCCGATCGCGTCGCCGTTTTGTCGCCACCATTCCAGGCGGCGCTCGCGGCGCATGTCCGTGACCTCCTCGCCGTTCCCGCGTGCGCAGTCGGGCATAGGAAAGCGCGCCCCGAGGCGCCGGTAAAGGTCGTCGAGGCCCTCCGCGAGCGGCGTGCCGTTCACGACCCCCGCCACCGCGACGACGGCGGCGACCTGGCGGGCAGATGGCGGGTGGCGGACGACCATCTCCAGCACGTCGGCGAACCCTTTGGAGAACGCAAACACGATGATCGGCCGTGGGTCCGGGGCGAGCGCCGCGAATGACCGGGACAGTTGCTCGGCGCTGGCGGCGACGGTGCCCCGGCCAGCCACCTGGAAAAACCGCACGTCGTACCCATGAGTGCCGAGGTCGTCGACGACCCCGGCGAATGGGCGCACGACGCGGTCGACGCATTCGTTGAAAAAGCCCGGCACGAAGACGATACGATAGCGCGACCGGAGATCCTGTCCGGCCATCGGGGCGGCGCCGGTCTCACCTGGAAAGCGCAGCAGCACCTCGTCGCACGGGGGCGCGTCGGCGGCGAGCCGGGGGCACAAGGCGGCGCGGAACTGGCCGCGCAGATCGCGCACACCGGCCTGGTCCAGCGTTACCATCACGGTCGGCGGCATTTGCTCCGAGTAGGGGGCGAGCGGCTTCGAGACGCAAGCCGTCAGGCAGAGCAAGGCGGCGGCGGTCGAACCGGCGCGCCGCGCCGACCGCTTGAGTGCCCCGCGCCGGGCCGCGAGCCTAGTCTCGATCCGAATCTGGCGCTGAGGATCGTTCATCCCTTCTCCATCTTCAGCCTCTTGGTGTGGCGGGCACGGTCGAATGAATAAACAGGCAATCGGTGGTGCTCCCACCACCGCGCCCGCGCCGGAACGGGTCGCTGCACACGCTGGTCGTCGGCTCGCCGCAACGCTGTTCGCGCTGGTGCTGGGCGGGTGCGCGACCTTCGTCCCGCAACCGGGTCCCGGACCCGAGCCCGGCGGCCACTATGTGCCCCTGACCACCCCCATCATCGCGATCGGCGACACCCAGCAGCACTTGGCCACCGGCTACCCGCTGCACGACAACGACAGTGCGGTCGACACCTATGTCGAGGTCGCCCAACGGCCCCCGGAACAGCCCTTGTTCGGCCGCCGCATCCCCGAATGGGCACTGAACCACGACCCCAACGAACCCTTCCTGCATCTGGGCGATGTCCTGGACCTGTCCTGCCGGATCGAGGCCAAGCGTGTCGCCGATATGTTCCGCGGTACCCAGAACGCCGGCGCCATCCTGCCGGGCAACCACGACGGTCTGATGTTCGGGATCTACGGCTACAACGTCTTTGCGGTCGAACTCGATCCGGCCGTAAAGCATTGGCACCAGACCTGTCGGCGGGGCGCGGCACCAGAGGATACCAGTCACAAGACCCCCAACGAAGCCCTGACCAAGCGCGACTTCATCACCGGCTACATCGCCGCTCAGGCCAGCGGTCGCCGCCCCAAGCCGGGGCTCATCGCACCGCCGCCGACCGGCGAACATCAGGTCAGTTGGCGCAGTCCCGATCCGCATGCCTACCTGTCCGCCATCGAGGCCAAGGTCCTGGACGGCAACCGCTATGCGGATTCGTACCTGGCACAGCGACTGCGGCTGCCGCCCGCGCCGGGGGCGACCCGCGGCGTCGTCATCATCGGCTTGGACACCAACCAGGCCGGGGCCTTGGTCGGCACCTGGGACGTCATCCGGGGGCGCAGCCCCGGCAGCATGGGTCGGGTCCGCTCCGACCAGATTGCCGCCATCGACCCCTGGGTGGAGGAGGCCATCCGCCAGGGCGACCTCGTGATCTTCGCCGGCCATCACAACTGGGCCTCCCTGGACCTGTCGGCGCGCCTCCTGCTGCGCGCCGAGATGGCCAAGCTCCACCAACCCCTGGTCTATTTGTCCGCCCATACCCATAGCGGATTCTGGGCGGTGCACCGCACCCTGGCCCGCCAGCCCTTGCTGGAACTCAACGTCAGTTCACTCTCGGATTGGCCGATCGCCTACCGCCGCATCAGTTTTGCCTATGACGCGGGTACCCGGCGTCTGCTGGTGCGTGCCGACCTGATGCCGCACGGCGACCAGCCGGTCAATAGCTATGCCGACCTGATGGCCGCCTGGGAGGCCGCGACCTGTGCGGGCACGGGACTGCCGAGCGATCTGATCAAGGAGTTCGACCTGGCCGTCGTCAAGCAACAGCGCGAGTCGCGCGGCAGCGTCATGGAGTGGCTGCTCTCGGCGATCCCCTGCGAGAACTGCGAGCAGACCCTGTACAAGCATGCCCAAGCCTATCAGGACGCCCTGCTGCAAACCCTGCTGCAAGGGGCCGCGGCAGCGAAGCGAACCGGCGTCAAGCTGCCCGAGTGGGAAACGCCGGCAGCCTGCGGCGGGGCGAAATTGACCGCCTGCGCCAACGCCCTCATGGCCGAGCAGCCGCACGACTATCAGAGCAACGTCGATCTCTTTCGCCGCAAGGCCGCCCTGGTAGCCGCCGCTAATGACTCTCTGGATCGCCTGGACTTCCCCAAGGCCAAAGCCTATATGACCTGCCGCGCCGTCCAGGCCGCCAAGATCGACTTCGACGCGACCCCGGAGGCGCGTACCGAAAACCGCAGCGAGGCCAAGCGGCGCGCCGAGGACTTCTTCCGGAGCGAGGCGAGTGTGGGGATGGACTGAGGGTCAACCATGGTGGAACTCTCTCATCCGGCACCCCACCCACCTGGAACTTCAGCTATGCCAGGAAAACGGCATAGCAGGCAACCAGAAACCATGAATTTCTTCAGATTTCAGTGATCACCCCAAACGAGGAGAAAGCAGCATGAGAACGAAGACCCTCGCGCTCGTCGCGCCCGTAGTGTTGTTGTCGACCGTTGCGGCCTCAGCGGCTCCGCCTGACGCCAAGCCGGAGTCTGAACTGGTCGATGTGCAGTCCGCGAACTGCGCGCAATTCGCCAAGGCGATGGCCTATGCCAAGCCTGTCGCGAAACCCACGAAGAAGCAGGCGGCATTCGCCGTTCTGGCGCAGGATGACCTGGTTCTGGCCATGACCTGGGTGAACGGATATCTCGCCGGTCGGGACGGTGCCAAAGGCGCAAATGCATTCACCCAGGACTGGGTCGTGACCTACATGGGCAAACTGTCCGACATCTGCAAGGCAAACTCAGGTGCCATGCTGCTCACTGACGCGGCGGCAAAGCTATGAGCCGGCCATTTCTGTTTGCGCTCGTGGCACTGGCAGCCGGCGCTGGCATCATCGAATCCGCCAGTGCGGGCGACTACTACCGCGATCATCGCCAAGTCCGCCGCCAAGCCATCGTGGCAGGCGCCGTCCGAAACAAGGTCGCAACCGACCGTGCAGAGGACCGCTACCACGACTGCATGAGGGGATCGACGTATGACCAGGGCTGCGATCGACAGCGCTACCAAGACGAGCAGAGCGCGCGTGCAAAAGGGCGCCGGACGGCCATTATTGTAGGAGCGGGGAGGTAGTGTCCCAGGCCGGACGGGGTATTCGCCCGTCCGGAAATCCACTGCAGCTTGCGCTGCGTGAACCCCAATAACTGAAAACGAGGAGGAAGACAACAACCCATGCGTATCCGCTCGACACTCGCCATCGCCGCGCTCATGGTCTATGCAGTGACCCAGGCCAGTCCTGAACCAACACCGGCGTTGTCCCCGCCGGTCGATCGGATCGTGTTGCCGATCCCGGCCGCGCCGTTCAACGGCACGATTGGGTTAAGATCCAAGGAATCCACTCCCTCATTCCCGGCTAACGTCAACGCCCCGAAAGGTGCCCCGAACGTCCTGCTGATCCTGATGGACGACGTTGGATTCGGTGCCACGTCCACTTTCGGCGGTCCGATTCCCACCCCGACGCTCGACAAACTGGCCGCCGAGGGTTTGCGCTACAACCGTTTCCACACCACAGCGGTTTGTAGCCCGACGCGCGCGGCTCTGATCACCGGGCGCAATCACCATTCGGCGCATGCCGGTGTGGTGACCGAGATGGCGACGGGTTATCCCGGCTATGACTCGGTCCTCGGAAAGGACATGGTCACCGTTGCCGAGATCTTGAAGGACAACGGCTACAACACCGCGTGGTTCGGCAAGGACCACAACGTTTCGGACTGGGAGTCCAGCCAGTCTGGCCCCTTCGACCGCTGGCCGACCGGGCTCGGCTTCGAGAAATTCTACGGCTTTATCGGCGGCGTCGCGAACAACTGGCGACCGGCTCTCTATGACGGGACGACGCCGATCGAGCCCTATCTCGGCAAACCCGATTACAACCTGGACTTCGATCTCGCCGACCAGGCGATCGGCTGGATGAAAATGCAGAAGACGGTTGCGCCCGATAAGCCCTTCTTCGTCTACTACGCCACCGCTGCCGGACATGCGCCGCAGCAGGCCACACCGGAATGGATTGCCAAATTCAAGGGCCAGTTCGACCAAGGCTGGGACAAGGTGCGCGAGGAGACCTTTGCCCGCCAGAAGCAGTTGGGCGTCATCCCGGCCGATGCCAAGCTGACGCCCCGGCCGAAGGAGATGCCGGCTTGGGATGCGGCCAGCCCGCGGGAGAAGAAGGTGTATGCGGCCATGATGGAGTTGGGTGCCGCGCATGTGGCGCAAGCCGATGACAACCTCGGTCGCGTGCTGAAGGGCATCGACGACATGGGTCAGGCCGACAACACGCTGGTCATCTTCATCGTGGGTGACAATGGCGCCGCCGGCGAGGGCTCACTGCGCGGCTCCTTTAACGACTTAAACGTCGTCGCCCAAAGCGAGGAGACGCTGGACTATGTCGAAAGCCGTCTGCCCGATTTCGGGACCTGGAAGTCATCCAACCTCTACCCGGTGTCCTGGGCCTGGGCGATGAACACGCCGTTCCAGTGGGTCAAGCAGGTCGCGAGTCATTTCGGCGGCACGCGCAACGGCCTGGTCATGGCTTGGCCGAAGGGCATCAAGGCCCAGGGCGAACTCCGGTCGCAATTCCACCATGTCATCGATATCGTGCCCACGATCCTGGAGGCCGCGCAATTGCCCCAGCCGCGCGTGGTGAACGGCGTGACCCAGCACCCGATCGAAGGCGTCAGCATGGTCTATACGTTCGACGACGCCAAGGCCGCCGACCGCCACCGGACCCAGTATTTCGAGATCTTCGGCAACTCAGGGATCTATCACGATGGCTGGTTCGCATCGACCACGCCGGTACGGCTGCCGTGGAGTGGGGTCGGGACCGACATGGATGTGCTGACGACGAAATGGGAACTCTACAACATCGACAAGGATTTCTCCCAAGCCGATGACCTGGCCCAACAGGAGCCCGAAAAGCTGCGCGAGATGCAGGTGCGCTTCTATGCCGAGGCGGCCAAGTTCAATGTCCTGCCGATCCAAACCTCCGCGGCTGAGCGCTTCGGCGAAGGCATCCGGCCGAGCCTGACCGGGGACCGCACGTCGTTCGCCTACACGGCCGGAATGAAGCGCATTCCGGAAGGCGCCTCACCCAACATCAAGAACCGGTCGTGGGCGCTCAGTGGGGATGTCGACCTCAAGGGCGGCGAGTCCGGTGTCATTGCCACGCAGGGCGGTTTGTTTGGCGGCTGGGCGCTGTACTTCGACAAGGGCAAGCCGGTGTTCAGCTACACCTTCGCGGACGGCTCAAACTACCGTGCGGTCGCCGCCGATGTAGTGCCGGCTGGCAAGCATGCCGTCGTGATGAACTTCGCCTATGACGGTGGCGGCATCGGCAAGAGCGGCACTGCGACCGTCCTGGTGGACGGCACCGAGGTCGCCAAGGTCCGTGTGCTGAAGACGATCCCGTTCCGTTTTTCCACCGAAGAAACGCTGGACTTCGGCGAGGACACCGGCACCCCGGTGGATATGTCCTACGACGTTCCGTTCCGCTTCGCGGGCGACCTGGGCAAGGTCGTGATCGACCTGAACTAGCCGTTGCGCAGTGGGCGGGAGCGATCTCCGCCCACCGCGCAATGCGATGAACCACGATGGGACCGGGGACCGGCAGATGAAAGGCATTATTAGGATCAAGAGTTCGCTTCATGGAGGGCGAAGTTTGGTAGCGACCGTGCTCTTGATCGGCGCATCGTCGTCACCTGCCGCCGAGGTCGCCGATGCGCTGTTGCCTGGCGCCTCGACCCAGACGGATTCGGGATGGCATCTCTATTGGCCCACGTATCTATGGGCCGCGGGTCTCAAGGGCACGACCCGGACCTTGCCGCAACTTCCGGCGAGCAAAGTCGATATGAGTTTTGCCGATAGCCTTGCCCTCATCAACGATGTCGAGGGCGCCCTGGTCACCACAGTGTACGCGCACCATGGGCGATTTCTGGCCATGCTCGACCTCAGTTGGACGCGGGTGAGCCCTAGCGAAACAGCCAACGTCGCCGGTACGACGGTGATTGTGGATTCCCATAGCGAGTCACTCGCAATCCTCAGCGCGATCGGATATCGGTTCGTGGACAGCCCGAAGCTGATTGTCGATGGGTATCTCGGGGTGAAGGTGTGGTCGATGGACAACAGCTTGAGCGTCTACGCACCTCCGATCATCGCTGCCAAGGTGAGCAAGACAGAGAGCTGGGTTGACGGCTTGATCGGGGGGCAGGTCCGAGCCAATATCACCGACCGCATCTTCGCCAACGCGATCGGCTTCGCGGGCACCGGTGGCTCAACGTTTGTCGGCGATCTGTATGCGGGCGTTGGCTACCAATTCAATAAAAAGTGGGATGCGTTTGCCGGATACCGGGTCCAATATGTGAACTACGAGAACGGTTCGTTTATCTACGACATCACCCAGCATGGGCCGTTGCTGGGTGTCGCTGCCAAGTTCTAGCTCGTAGATGCAGATCTGGCCGCGGCGAATTGCTGGCCCCTGGCTGTCGATACTCGCCAGCGAGGGGGCCGGGCGGACGCGCAAGGTTCGTTGCGCCGTCGCACATCCCCCCACTTCACATAAAAAGGATTATCGGCAATGCCAAACGGGCACCGGCGGGCGGGTATTTTGCCGCCCCCGGCACGGCACCAGGCCCGCCGGCGGACTGCGCCTCGAAGCGCGTTCCCACGCGAAATTTGAATCCCTGGGCCAACGCGGTGGCCGCAGATTTCGCGTAGGACAATCGAAAACGATCAATCGGTGGCTGATTTAGGGGCTCGGCCCCCAAAGTCCGACAGCCTGCTGGCGGCTTGGCGCCCGCTGGCGGGCAATCCACGTCACCCCAGACCTGGCGTGTTCAGGCCGTGGCGAGCCGTTCGCCCGACCCCGTGGCGGCGGCGCTCGGCTGCGCGAGTCCATCGTAGGCTTCGACGCGGGCCTTGAGCTTCTGGCCTGGCCGGAACGTCACGACGCGGCGGGCCGTGATCGGGATCTCTTCGCCGGTCTTCGGATTGCGCCCCGGGCGCTCCTTCTTCTCGCGTAGCTCGAAATTCCCGAACCCGGACAGTTTGACTTCTTCGCCGCGCCCCAGCGCCGTGCGGATTTCCTCGAAGAACGCTTCAATGAGGTCTTTGACCTCCCGTTTGTTGAGCCCCAGCTCCTCGAACAGGTGTTCTGCCAGGTCGGCTTTGGTCAAGGCCATACTTCAATCCTCAGTGATGCGCGAACCTGGACTCCACCCGAGCCAACCCGGACCCGCTCGTCTAAGCCTCTATTAGGTTGGTTATTGTTTGGGAAAACGCGTGTGTCATCAATCACCATCCAAAGCCAAGTCGGGCGCACTCGCGGATGGTGTCAGCCTTGGGGGGTCAGGTCGGGGTCAGGTCCTTCCCCGGCGTGGCCGTCACGCGGTCCGGACGTCCGGAACCTAGCCGCTCGGTTCACCCTGGTCCCCCCGCACCTGGCGCAGGCCCGGCGGTCGGGATCGCTCCGGCGCAGGCACCGCCCGGGCCTCGGCTCGCTGTCAGGCCCCGCCCCGCCGGGGTCAAGGGGTGACGACGATGATGACCGCGCCGCTAACCGTCAGCGCCACCCGCCCGTGCGGACAGGCTGCCCGCGGCCTGCGGGCGCGCTGGCCCGGCGCTCAACAAATGGTCTACACTTTGCCCTCAATCACCTCTTGGCCAGCCCTGCGGAGCCCGCGGATGCCCGGTTTGAGCCTCATTGATCGTTGCCTGAACCTGGCAACATCCCCCGGCGGTTGCCGGCGAGCCACGGATCGGGGATACAATTCCCTATCTAAGAGGGTGTCCGTCCGGTCGGCGGACGTCGTGCCGGCATCGGATTAGTCCAACAAGCGTTTATCTGTCGGGCGCGCGCCACCACCGTGCCACGATCGCAGATCAGTGCGGCGCGTTCGACAGATAAACGCTAGTCCGTTAGGTCCCAATGGCCACGGAGTCGTCAGATGAGTTCACCAGCAGAAGCCTGCCTGAATATATGGTTCATAGTCGACCAAGATTCCCGGTTGATTTATCGCGCATCTGCACACGCATATGCATTAACTGGAACGGATGATGACAAGCACCTCGTTCTAAATAGTCTCGCCGCCTCAGACTTCCATCTTGCCCGCCATTTCAGCCTATCTAAATACAAAACAACAATTGTAGACGCCCATGGCCGCCAGCATGAACTTCCCGGATTCTTCAACGACGCAAGCTTCGAGGCATTGTTCCCGGATATTCTTGAGACCATTTGTAAAGGGTTGGAAGAGGAATTCCCTGACCAACCGCAAATTCGGCCAACAGGGAGTGCAGTCTACAAGCTTCAGATTCCCAAAGAACCGTACTATGTGCTGACATTCCTTATGGAAGATGATTCCGGTGGATTAACGGCATTAACTTGACCTAACAATTGGGGGTAGACCCACCATTGTCACTGTTGGGTCTACCCCTAGTGGCCGTTAAGCGTTTCCGGTGTGTCCTTCGGGATAGGTGGGGTCAACTCACGAAACGGAAAACATTGCACGGTAAGGAAGCCATCTATAGTACTGGCGAGGACTTACGCAAGGTCGGGTCTCTCGACGAGGCACAAGGGTGGTTCTCGAAACTCGTCGTGCCGACGAACTGATACGAGAATACGATAACGGTTTTCGAGAAGGGACATCCCCAAGCCAGCACTGGCGCGGCCTCAATTCTCACGATGGCCCCTCGAAAACCACCGTTTGCGAGAGGGCCGTAGTGCTACGGATGCTCACCCGGCCTTACCGTGCTGAAATTTCCGTTTCGTGAGCGGACCCCATCCAGAGGACATTTTCGCCGTGGTCAAGGGTGGGTTTCGTCGGGTCGATCGGGTAGACTGAAAGGAGGCGGCACCTAGGGTGTTCAAGTGAGGGCCTCGGTTGGCCTTGGCGTCCTCGGCGCGCAGATGGTGCCCAAGTTGCCACGGACGTGACGGGAAAGGATTGGAGCGATTCCCACAAAAGGACTCACATGAACGACACCTTTTCACGGTTCGTGATTGACACACAAGTCTCACGCGCCCTCGATTAACGACCTTTGGCCAGTTTCTGAAGGGACGACACAGTCATGAAGGCCAGTATTGCTGGACGTGTGCGAAACACCACGCTTCCGAAAGCTAAGGCTTTACTGCCTCTCTATGAAGCGGTGATGAACTCATTTCACGCCATCGAAGAGGCAGGGGGCAACGACCACCACATTACCATCTGTGCTGAGCGCCAGAACACGCTCGACCGAGATCCGCTAGCCCCGATTGAAGCTTTCCGTGTCACAGACAGCGGTATAGGTTTCACCGACCCCAACTATGATAGCTTTCAAACCGTAGATTCTCCATACAAAGCGACCCATGGTGGCAAGGGTCTCGGACGTTTTCTATGGCTCAAGGCGTTTAACAGAGTCGAAATTACCAGCATCTACAAGATGGTTGACACGCCCCATCTCATGTGTCGGCAGTTCTCGTTTAGCATAGTTGACGACGAACCTCCGTGTGTAGCACAACGCTCTAAAGAAAGCACTCCTCAGACAATCGTGCATCTCGTTGGTTTGGTCCCTCCCTACATTGAAGAGGTGCCGCGTCAACTCGACATTCTCGGTCAGCAGCTCATTGCACATTTCCTCCCCCTTTTTCTTAATCCCACTGGCCCAACTCTTACCCTGAAGGATGCATCTCAGGAGATCGACCTCCGCGCAAGCTTCCGCGACAACTTCCAAGTATTTGCAACAGAAAGACATTTTCAGGTTCGCAGCCACAGTTTTACGCTGAATGGCTTCCGGCTGCGAGGCGCTCTTGCGCGTCAGCACGAAATTATCTATGCGGCAAACTACCGAGAGGTCATTAAAGATAGGCTCGCCAAGCATCTTGCGAACCTTAAGAATAAGCTAATGGATGCTAAGAATGGTGATTTTTATTATTTGGCTTTTATTCAAAGTCAGTTATTTGACGATAAGGTAAATAACGAACGCACCGATTTTGCTATCCCTCGCGAAGATGCAAAGTCCGAGGCCACAGACGCTGCACAAGGCACACCATCGTCAGTTGAGCTTTTTCCAGAAGACATCAGCATTAAAGCGATTAGGAATGCGGCACTCAGAGCAGTACAAGAAGACCTAATGCCATTTCTTGAGGAGATTAACGCCCAGAAGGCAAAAGCGCTTATCACGTTCGTGGAACAAGATCAGCCGCAATATCGCCCCCTATTGAAGCATAAGGCGGAGTTTATCGATCAAATTCCCCCGCAGGCAAGCAAAACGGACATGGACATGGCTCTTCATCGCCAGCTTTATCAACGACAGGTAAAGCTAAAAGCAGAAGGTCAACGTATCTTGGCCGAAGCCGACCATGTTGAGGACGCGCAAGATTACTATGTGCGCCTACAAAGGTTTGTCGAAGACGAGAACGAGATTGGCAAAACCGCATTGGCTCAATACGTCGTGCATAGGCGGGTGATACTGGAACATCTTCAAAAGGCTCTCGGAAAAGATCCCGAGACCGGTAAATACGCGCTAGAAAAGACGATTCACCAGTTAGTATTCCCGATGCGTACCACGTCGGAGGATGTTCCCTTCGAGCAACAAAATCTTTGGATAATCGACGAACGCTTGACATTCCACACGTTTCTGTCATCAGACAAGCCACTGTCGAAATTGCACGTCCTAGATAATGACTCCGACAGTCGGCCAGACCTTCTAATGTTTGATCGACCGTTAGCCTTCAGTGAGAACGGCGTTCCACTTCAGTCACTCGTTGTTGTGGAGTTCAAGAAGCCAGATCGAGACCAATATGGCGACGAGGACCCCGTCAGCCAAGTGTATCGCATGGTGCGGGAAATACGAGAAGGGAGGATGCAGGATAAAGCCGGTCGTTACATTCGTCCTGCTAGCAACAGCATCCCAGCATATTGCTACATCATCTGCGACCTGACGCCGCAGGTGGAAATCCGCATCCAGAATATGGGAGCGAGGAAAACACCTGATAATCTTGGTTATTACGGATTTAATGAATCACTCAATGCATATTACGAGATCATCTCTTACACAAAACTCCTTGATGACGCGAAAAAGCGTAATCGAATCTTGTTTGAGAAGCTAAACCTACCACCACCAGAATAGCCAATGACGTGTCGTGAGATGCGAACTACAATTCCACTAATAGTCACTAGACTTACGGAGCCCCACGATGGAATACAGCCCTGTTCGCGTAAGCGACATCATTCGACAGGTAAATAGCGACATCTACTTGCCAGCGATTCAGAGGGAATTTGTGTGGGGCACAGACAGGATTGAGCGCCTATTTGACTCGATCATGGATGATTTCCCAATAGGATCGTTTCTCTATTGGCGTCTAAAGCAGAAGAACAAGGACGAGTGGCCGGTTTATGAGTTCATACGAGATTTCGACGGCGAGTCACCGCACAATCAGGCTGCAAACATGGCGGGGATTACAAAAGACATTACTCTCGTCTTAGACGGCCAACAACGCATCACTTCACTGCTCATTGGTTTACGAGGCTCTTATCGCTATTTCTACTACCGCTGGAGGAAGCATCAGCTTTACTTGAACCTGCTGAAGGCTCCCGTTCCCAATGACGATAATCCTGAAGAGCTGACTTACAGTTTCGCATTTCGGGAGACTGCCGAACCTAATGGAAACACAGCACAGCTTTGGTACAAGGTGGGGCGTATTCTTGATTTTGAAGATGCGGAGGATGCAAAGGCGGATATGGATTCACAACTTGCCGCATTATCAGATGATCAAAAGGGAAACGCCAAGAAGCTGATTGGCCGTTTGCACAGTCGCATCCACACAAATCTCGTTGGCAATTACTACCAAGAGGACTCTCAGGACTACGACAAAGTGTTGCAAATTTTTGTGCGGGCAAACTCCGCTGGCCAACCTCTGGAGTATTCAGACCTTCTCCTCGCCACTGCAACTGCAAAGTGGGAGACACTTGATGCACGAAGCGAAATCCATGATTTTACCGACTCGCTCAACAAAATCGGTAATGGATACAATTTCGGAAAAGACTTCGTGCTAAAGGCATCCCTGTACCTAAGCGTAAACCTGCCGATTCAATACAAGGTGAAAAATTTCACGAAAGCGAACCTTCGCACTATCGAAGGAAATTGGGAAAATATCAAGGAATCCCTGTCGACGACGGTACGCCTCGTTTCTCGCTTCGGCTTTAATGCCAAAAACGTCGTAGCCCCCCTGGCGTTACTTCCAATAGCCTTCTTTCTCATGAAGCGCGACAACTCGGGATTCGATACATCATCAAAAGCTGAGGATGCCGATGCTCAGATTGCCATCCGCAAATGGTTCGTTTTCGCAACACTAAAAAACGCATTTGGTGGATCGTCGGATACTACGTTGACCAGGTTACGAGAATTGTTAATCCCCTGCGGGCCAACGACTCAATTTCCGTCCGACACCCTCTACAGATCGCTTGGAATCGAACCTAAATTCAATGAATCGGAAATTGATCGCATCCTTGGATATGGTTACCAAGGTAGATACACTAACCTCGTTTTGTCGCTACTATATCCTGACCGTGATTGGAAAAATGCTATGTTCCATGAGGATCACATTTTCCCACAGGCCGAATTTCAGTTGCGGCTTCTAAAAAAACGAGGATACGATGACACCAAGATTCAAGCGTATCTGTCTAATTGTAATGGCCTGCCCAATCTGGAATTACTAACCGACTCAGAAAACCTATCCAAAAATGCCACGGCTTTTGACGATTGGATTCGCACCAGAGATTGCGAATTTCGGAAGCGGCACTTAATCCCCGATCTCGACAACTACGGGTTCGATGTTTTCGAGAAGTTTTCAACCGCACGCAAGGCTTTGATCGTGTCGGTGCTGAAAGCGCTGTAGTTGAGGTAGGCGGTGATCCCGGTCGCCCGGAAGCTGTGGTTGCCGGCCTGGGTCTCGATACCAGCAGCGGCCCGGCGGTGCTGAATCATCGCGTGGGCATCGCTTTGGCTCAGCGCCGTCGCGCTCAGGTGGCCGATGGTGCGAAACAACAACGGCCCTTGCGGTCCTCGCGGTGACCCCAGGATCAGGTCACGGCAGCATTATGCGCTGACCACCTGGGGTAGACCCAACAGTCGTGTCACCAGGGGCCATTTCGGCCAAGACCCCGCCACGGGGATGCTGTTGCGGAACTCGTCGCGATAATTTGGACTATTGCGACTGACTTTCGCGACAAAAAACGCGTCGTAGTCCGGGCTCGCTTCGGCCGTCGCGAAAGTCTTAATTTTCGCGACGCTCCAGCATTTTCAGGGCACTGGGCAAGATGGCCCCTGGTGACACGACTGTTGGGTCTACCCCGAGCCGCGGTGTCGGGTGTGCCGTCGGCAGGCCGCAACAGGTCATCCAACCGGGATCGGGCGAGGAGCGGCAAGCGCGCCAGAATATCGGCGTAAACGCGCTCGTCATGGGCGTACAAGGCGGCGCGCACAATCCGATCCACGCGTTCCGCCGTGGGCGGCTCGATCGCCAACTCGCGGCAACGTTCCGTAACGAGCGCGGCCAGACGGTCCCGGTTGCCGCCGATGGATACCGCTTGGTCACATAGCCAGGCTTCAAGTCCCTCGGCATCGGCCACCGTAGCTTCCCGGAAACCGAACCATGCGCGGATCTCGGCGCGACAGCGTTTCCAGGTCCGATGCGATGGATCGTAGCCGTCCCGCAATTCGGACTCCAGGCCAAGCTGTTGCGCGACCTGTGCCCGCACCTGCGCATCGATCCCGACCAGGTTTGGCGGGAACCTGCCGCGCCCTCTGAAGTACAGCAGCAGCAGGGCGAAGCCGAGACGGTTCGCGTTGTTCTTGGCCATGACCAGCGCCTGCTCCGCTGGGGTCAGCAGCCAGGAACCGTCATTGATGTCGTCGTCGAGGCGCATGGGTTGCGGATGCGAGTGTCGCAAAACTCCTAAGTTAAACGACAACCACCGTGAGGCCCGAACGACGGGCCTTCGGCTTGTTGCAAAAATCTGTCGCGAAACTAAACTCTTTCGCGATGATATGTGCAACACGACGGCTTCGCCATGCTCCTTGGCTACGCACGGGTCTCGACTGAGGACCAGCATCTCGCGCTGCAACGCGCGGCCCTGAAAAGCGCCGGTTGCCAGCGCATCTACGAAGAGAAGATCTCCGGGGCGAAGCGGTCGCGTCCGGAGCTCGAGCGGATGCTGGACCAGCTGCGTGCTGGGGACGTGGTCGTGGTGTCGCGGCTCGACCGGCTGGCCCGCTCCACGCGCAATCTCTTGGAGATCGCCGAACAGTTGAAGGAAGTCGACGCCGGCCTGCGCTCGCTCCACGAACCCTGGGCGGACACGACCTCGCCGGCCGGGCGCATGGTTCTCACCGTGTTCGCCGGCATTGCTGAGTTCGAGCGGGCATTGATCCACGAACGCACCCATTCCGGACGGGTTGCCGCACGAGCGCGCGGGGTCCGTTTCGGGCGTCCGGCCAAGCTATCGGGCGATCAGGTCGCGCTGGCTCAGCGGCTGATCGGTGAAGGACGCCCGGTTTGCGAGGTGGCGAAAATTCTCAAAGTCCACCGCACCACGCTCTACCGGGCCTTGGCGCCAGTGGCCAACGAAAGCTGCAACACGCCTGGCTGATCCCAGATGGCCCCTGGTGACACGACTGTTGGGTCTACCCCGGCTCCAGAGTCATTAGTGGGGACTGCGCCGGCCGTGTTACTGCGCTTGCGTCGCGACCCGGGCCGGCCCAGCCTGGCGAGCGTCCTGGACGAGTTGGACAAGCTGACGCTGATTCGCGCGATCGGCTTACCCGTCGATTTGCTCGACGCCCTGCTTCCCCACGACCTGGAGCGTTATCGCCGACGCGTCGCCGTCGAAGCCCCCTACGAGTTGCGTCGACATCCGCCGGCGGCCCGGCTGACCTGGTTGGCCGCCTTCGCCCACTGGCGCAGCCAAACTCTGACCGACGGATTGGTCGACCTGTTGATCGAAACCGTCCACCGGATCGGCGCACATGCCGAGCGTCGAGTCGAACGGGAGCTGCTCGATGACCTGAAGCGCGTCTCGGGCAAGCAGAACCTGCTGTTCGAGTTGGCCAACGCGGCGCTAGACCAGCCGGACGGGATCGTCCGCGAGGTCGTCTTCCCGGTCGTCGGCGAGCAGACCCTGCGGGATCTGGTCAAGGAGTGGAAGACCACCGGCCCCGCCTACCGGACGACCTTGCGCACCGTGGTCCGCAATTCCTACAAAGGCCATTACCGCCGCATGGTCCCACCAATCCTTAGCGCGTTGGAGTTTCGCTCCAACAACCTGCACCACCGCCCGGTCATCCAGGCGCTTGCCCTCCTCGCACGCTATGCCGGCAAGCCGTGCCGAACGTTTCCGGTCGGGGAGGAGGTTCCCATTGATGGCGTTGTGCCAGGGCTCTGGCGGGAAGCGGTTCTCGAAAAGGACGCCAAGGAGCGCCGGCGCGTCAACCGGATCACCTATGAAATCTGTGTTCTGGAGGCGCTCCGGGGAGGGCTGCGCTGCAAGGAGGTCTGGGTCGTTGGCGCCAACCGCTACCGTAACCCGGATGCCGATCTCCCCGCCGACTTTGAGGTTCAGCGCACGCGCTACTACCAGAGCCTGAGCCTACCCCTGGCCAGCGCGGATTTTATCGCTACGCTTCAGACCGAAATGCGCGAGGCGTTGCAGACCTTCGACGCGGGACTCCCGGGCAACCCACTGGTGCGGATCGGTGACCGACACGGTGGACGGATTACCGTGACCCCGTTCGACCCCCAACCAGAACCGGCGAACCTGTCCGCACTGAAGGCTGAGATCGTCGCTGCCTGGCCGATGACCAGCCTGCTCGACATCGTCAAGGAGGCCGATCTGCGGCTGGGCTTCACCGCCGCGCTCAAAAGTCCGACCGCTTACGAAACCCTGGACCGGGCGACCCTACAGCCGCGGTTGTTGCTCTGCTTGCACGGGTTGGGCACGAACGCCGGTTTACAGCGTATGGCCGGGCCGCGCACCGGCCTCACCCACAAGGATCTGGCGTATGTGCGGCACCGCTACATCACGGTCGAGGCACTGCGCCGGGCGATCGCCATCGTCGCCAACGGCACCTTGCAGGCACGCCGCCCCGCGATCTGGGGTAACGGCACGACGGCCTGTGCCTCTGATTCTAAGCATTTCGGTGCCTTCGACCAGAACCTGACCACCCAATGGCATGTCCGCTACGGCGGTCGCGGCATCATGATCTATTGGCATGTCGAACGGAAATCGTTGTGCATCCACTCCCAGCTCAAATCGCCCTCGTCGTCCGAGGTCGCCGCCATGATCGAGGGCGTGGTTCACCATTGCACAGAGATGGAGGTCGATCGCCAATACGTGGATTCCCACGGTCAGAGCACCGTCGCCTTCGCGTTCTGCCGCCTGCTGGGATTCCAGCTCCTACCGCGCCTGAAAGCGATCCCCATCCAGAAGCTGAGCCGTCCGGACGTTGGCCAGCCGGACGCCTACCCGCAGTTGCAGCCGATCCTGTCCAAACCGATCGACTGGGAGGTTATTCGCCAGCAGTACGACGAGATAGTCAAGTACGTCACCGCGGTGCGGCTCGGTACCGCGGAAACCGAGGCCATCCTGCGGCGCTTCACCCGCAGCAACGTGCAACACCCCACGTATAAGGCGTTCACTGAACTCGGCAAGGCGGTGAAAACCATCTTCCTGTGCAGGTACCTGCACAGCGAGGCGCTGCGCCGCGAGATCAACGCGGGCTTGAATGTCGTCGAACAATGGAACGGAGCCACCGACTTCGTCTTCTTCGCCCGCCGCGGCGAACTGGTCAGCAACCGCCACGAGGACCACGAAACGAGCATGCTCGCCCTGCATCTGCTCCAGAATTGCCTGATCTACATCAACACCCTGATGCTTCAACAGGTGCTGGGCCAGCCGCACTGGGCGGGGCGGCTCAGCGTCCGCGACCTCGACGCACTGACACCCCTGATTTGGGAGCACGTCAACCCATATGGCCGCTTCGAACTCGACATGGAGGCACGGCTGCCGCTCGACTGACGCAGATGGCCCCTGGTGACACGACTGTTGGGTCTACCCCGAGTACGAGATCGCTCGAAGCAAAGGCAGCCACATCCCAACGATTACCATCGATATCAGTACCAAGGTGCGTATAAGCGTGCGCCAGTTCGTGGACCAATGTGATTGTCGTTAAATCTTCAATGCTGACACCGATCAGGGGTGCGATTAGCCCGATCGCCATCCAGTAAATCTGGATCTGGGACCTTCTGAAAAAATAGGCACCGAGAACGTCCGTTTCGATCTGAAAGATTCGGTTCCGAAGCTCCTCGATCCGCTTGATGGCGAGAAGTAACCGGATATACTCAGATAACGCGTGGGCGTCACCCGACTCCACCTCCCCAGGATTCTGAAGGGTCCTCGCGCGATCAAAGCCGTTGATCAAGACTTGAAGTCCCTCTACCGCCTGCTCCAGCAGTGGGGCGTTGATTGCCAGCCACCATAAGGACTGATCGTGGTCTTGAAGGACGGCACGTTCCAGCGGTTTGGGAAGGCCATCGATAATCAGTATGGGTACGGCGCTTCTGTCATCTCCGGTCGACAACTTGAAACCGGTCTCCGTACGTACAAGTTCGCGTATCCGCAAGTTCCAGCGCTTATGAACGCGCTTAATTCGATCATAAACATCGGTTGAGATAAGGTCCTGCAATTCCTTCGGAATAGAGGGTGCCGCGTGCTTCTCCTCGGCGGTATTCGGATGCACACCGTAATACCCTTGCCCGAATCTTTGTCTTTCAGTCTCCGACATCGTCAGTCACCAGTATGCTCTACCGATCATTACCCGATCCCAAGGGACAAGAGCGCCGCCTTGGTCGGCGAATCATAGAACTGCCACTGAATCGCCGTCAGGATAGCGTCAGGCACCTCAGGCAGGTCGCGCTTATTCTCGCTCGGGATCAGGATGCGCTTGGCGCCGGCCTCGACCGCGAGCTGCATACGCTCCGGCAGTGCATTGACCTTGAGCAGTAGGCCCTGGATACTCATCTCGCCAAGTACGACGGTCTGGTTCTGCACGGGTTTATCGAGCAGGCTCGACACCATGGCGATGAAAAAGGCGACGGCGGTCTCGGCCCCCTCTTGCGCCTGATTCAGATTGATCGCCTGCACAGTGAAGTCGTAGGCCTTCAGATCATGGTCGATACCCAGGTTCTTCAGGTTGGCTTTGAGATAGGCATCCGCGGTCTTGAGTGCCTCCTTCATCTTGGGCGACAGGTTGCCGAGCGCCACGATGCGACCGGACCCGCGGTTCATTTGTGTTTGCAGTAAGAACAGTGCGAGGCGATTGTCGGCACTGTCGCTGCCGATGGTGTAGACGCTTCCGGCGGGCAAGCATTCCTCGGTGATGATGGAACAGCCGCCCATTTCCGGTAGCGGCACGAAGGTCTCCTGCCCCGACTGCTTTTCGATATACGAGAAGCTGGTATCCCAATACTCCAGGCCGCCCCTCTTCTTGAGCTGCTCCTTGACCCGTCGCCGCATCTCCATCGCGTAGCCGACGTACTCAGTCAGCTCCTCCTTGGTTACCTCGCCGTTCGGATTGAGGAGTTTGACCAGTCCGGACACCGTCTTGCGTACGGCCTTCTGGTCGCGTCCGCCTAAATGGCTGCCGAAGCGTAACTCGCGCTCCGAATAGTCGGCATAGCTGCGCTTGCGCAACTCCCGAAAGACCTCGGCGAGATAGTCTGTCACAACACCGAAGTGATCCGTATAAGTCGCATCCGAGGTTTTTTGGAACTCCCAACCCGGGATATAGGCATGAATACGGTCGAAAAATGCCGTATCCATCTCCTTGGGCATGGGGTAGAAGAGGTTGGAGGTCCGGACGATGGTTTCGATGTCGCCGTCGATATTGCCAACGAAGACAATCGCCCCCTCCGCGTTAATGATGTCGCGCCCGCGGCTGAACGTTCCGTCTTCCATGTAACCTTTCATAATATTGATGCCGCTTTTATCGGTGAAGCGGATGCCCGCCGCCTCGTCGAACGCGACCACATCCCACAGCGCCACCAGGCCCCGCTGCCCGGTGCTCAAATTGACGAACATCTGGGCCGTCGTGGTCTGCCCTCCGGAGACCAGGTGGCAGTAGGGGCTGAGCTGTTGATAGACGAAGCTCTTGCCGGTCCCTCGCGGCCCCAGCTCGACGAGGTTGTAGTTTTTCTCCACGAACGGGACCAGGCGCAACATATAGTGCAGCTTACGGCGCCGCGTGTAATAGGGGTGACTCGGCTCATAACCCATCGATCGCATGATGAGGTCGAGCCATTGGTCACTGGAGAAGCGGCTCCGGGCCGCGATGAAACTGTCGATATTGCGGTTCGACAGTTGGATGGGGCGCAGACTCTCGACAAAGAACGGGCGGTTCTGGCCCTTGACGACATAGGCGTCATCGTAACGGAGGACGATTTCCGCCCAGATGCCGCCCATAAGCAGCCGATCATGGTCGTGGACCAGATTGTCCTCGACGTTGATATAGTCCAGGTCGAGGTTTGAAAGGCGCCCCCAGTATTTGTCGTGGGTCTCGACCAGCCGTACCGAGATCTTGTCGATAATCTCGTAGCGCGTGTGGCGCTTGATGGCAGATTTCACCGCCTCCCGCTCGTCTGGTTTGACGTACTTGGCCGACAAGGTCTCACGAACGAACTCCAGACCCTCCTGGATGACTTCCTCGTCCGTGGATGCGCAGTACTTGCCCAGCAGGAACTCGATCACGAAGGCGGGCACGCCATAGGCGCTGCGCATGCGGCGCAGCAGGTCCTTGCGCACCACCAGGCCGGGAAAGGCATCGTTGGCGAGGCGATCCAGGTCGTCCAGAATCAGCGGTGATTGGTTCATGTCAGTGGCTACATGTCCCGGCCAATGGTCAGCTTGATGCCGCCCGAGGGGAACTGCTCGGTCGTCTCGCTATCGCGGATATCCAGGTCCAACAGTTCACCTTGTTTGAAAGATGCTGCCGTGTGGAAGAACAGCGTCGCGGCCTGCTCCTGGCCCTGTGGTTCGAGCCGCAGCTCCTTGGGTCCGGAGGCCAGCACTGAGGGCGTGTCCGCTGCCGCGCTCCCACCGTAGCGCCGAACGTCCAGTGTGAGCGTCCTGCCCGCTTCAGCGAAGAGCGACAGTTGGCCGTGTGCCGACGGTGCCGCCGTCGGTCGCAAGATCACCTTCACCGCAGTTCGGACCAACTGGGTGGTCGGCATCACGACCTCGACCCCGATCCGTTTCGCCGTCACAGGATAACTCTTTGATGTCAGGTGCGGGATGATCAGCTCCTGAAGCGCCGCACCACCGTGCGAAAACGACTTCTCCGCCATGAAGAAGGCCAAACCCGGTGGGACCGCGACGCGAACGCTGGCGTCCCAGGGGCAGGCGAAGGTGGCAAGCGGCAGGTCCGCGCCCGCCGGGACCAGGGCGTAGCGCTCCTTGCGGACGTGACACCAGTCCTTCTCGCACGGCACCTCATCCGGTAGTTGCTCCTGATCCAGCAGGATGAAGCCGTGGTCGGTGACCACATGGACCCGCTCGAAACCCCAGCGGTGGAGCTTTCGGACCAGCCTGGCGAGTCGCTCCACCTCGATCTGCAGGTGACGGATCAGGGTCTGGGCCTCCCCGTGGCCGATGCTATCGACCTCGTCATGACCAGACACCACCAGCAGGTCGCCCAGTCCGGCGGGGGGCTCGGAGTAGCCATCCAACTCGGCGATGTCGCGGCACACGGCGCCAAAAGCGGTGAGCCAATCCAGGCGATTGGCGCGCACCGAGGTGTCCTTGCCATTGACCAGCGGTTGCACCGTGTTGCCCTTCCAGGCCAGCGTCACCGCCGCCTTCCCCAAGGGCAGAAGGGCGGTCATGCCAACCGCGGTGACGGTGGGGAGGGTCGCGACCAAAGGCTCGACCTCGACCTCGTGCCCACGCAGTGCATCGCGCAGCGCGAGGGCGCAGTCGTAGCGCAGGGCATCGACGATGACGACGGCGCGCTTGCCCTTCGCGGACCACAGGGTCTTTTCCAGGCGGCCAGTGACTGACGGGATACCGGGGATCGTGACCGAGCCCACGTCGGCAATGCTCTTGAAGAACCGGTTGTTGAGGACGTTGGCATAGGCCCCGTAGCAACGATCCAGGACCTGGGTCACGGTGGGTAGGCCCTCCTCTTCGGCCTGTGCGCGCAGCCGGACGTGTTGCCGTTCGACGCTGTCCGCGGCCTCGACATAGACTCGCACCAGCGCGACGCTGCTCGTGGCCTGCTCCGCCCGGCTCCTCGCCTGGTCACAAGCGCCCACAAATGCACCCAGATCGCGCAGGAGCGACCAGGCCCCGATGGGTGCGGAACTGGCCTTGGCGTATTCGCACTCTCGCTGGATCAAGTCCCCGTTGTCCTGGAAGAAAAGATCCACCGCCGACGACTTCGACGCCGCCGCGTCGAAGGCCAGACGCACCTCGTCCCAACGCAGTCGGACCAGGTGGGGAAACCCGAACGAACACCCCGGCCGTCCCTTCGCCCAGGCGGTGAGGTCCAGCTTGTGCTCGACCTCCAATATCCATCGGTCCCAGGCCCCCCGGCCCTCGCTGTCCCGCAACCAGCGCTGGAGCAATTGCAGGTGGTGCGGGCGCAGGGTCAGCGGCGGCAGACGACGGGTCATGAAGGGGAAGTCCGCCGGCTCGCCGTAGCCGATATAGGTTTCGGTCAGGGCCAATACCGCAACCAGCTCGCGGACCCAGTCGTTCGGCGATAGCGTAGAGTATTCAAAGCCGTAGCGTTCGCGCACCGCGGCGATCAACTCGTCCTGCAAGCCATCGTCACCCAGGGCCTTCCAGGTCGATTCCGGATCGATGCTCAGGTCCAGGAGTGTCCGGTCCAGGTCACCCAAGAGGCGCGACTGGGCGAGCGCCGGGGTGAGGGTCTCGCTCCAGAACTGGGCCGGCCGGTCGACGAAGCGGCCGACATACTTCGCGAGCACCGAGTCCTGCCCGCCCTCGTAAAGGCGCCGCTGCTCGCCTACCCCGGACGGTAAGGCCGCCCCCGCCTGGCGCAGCAGCCCGAACAGGGTCGGACGCTTGCCGTTGATGCGCCAGTCGATTCCACCGATCCGGTATTCGGTCAGGAGGTCGAGCGGTGGTTCGCCGGCAGGCCCCGGCTGTTCAAGGCGTTCCTCCGGCACGGGCAGATAGACGACGAACCGCAGCGATCCCCGCAGGTCGGGTCCGGCCGCAACCAGTGCCCGATGGATCTGGTACTTGACCCAGACTTGCCCATGCCCCTGATCGGCGTCATAGCGCAGGAGTCGAAAGGGCGCCTGGATCATGGCCGCAAGATGTCCCTCGAAGGCGTCCAGCAGGCGCGCGAACTCATTGCGCTCGTCGAACCACAGACACACCTGCGCCCGCTTCTCGTGCTGGAAGCGTTGGCTGAGTTGGTTCATGAGTGCATCAAGAATCATCGCGCTTCAAACCACCTTTGCGACGCGCAGCACGCCGGCTTTTTGAAGGGGCTCGATGTTGACCTTGACGCCGTCATCGAAGTCAGGGTCCCAGCCCTTAGGCCGCTCCTCTGATGTCTTCCAGGGCGTCAGGATGCGGTAGTCCCGCTCGCCGCCCTCGGCCCCCTCGTGGTGCCCTTCCTGGATGGCCTGGAGCTTCACGTCCAGTGCCTGCGCCTCTTCGAGCTTGGCCTGCCACTCCAGCCGGTCGGCCGTGGCGCCGGCCTTGTCGGCGAGGCCAGCCTCGCGCCGGAACTCCTCGATGGCATCGCGCAGATAGGTCGCGCGCAGCTTGGCAAGGCGGTTCTTGTCGAAGCGGTGGTAGTGGACCAGGGCGCCGAAGGCGAAGCGGGCGGTGCCCTGCGCCGAGGCGATGTGCCAGAAGATGGGGCGGCTCTTGTAGAGCCCACAGTGGTACTCGAAGAAGGCGTTGTCCAGCCAGGCGTCCAGGCTCGCGCACCGGCGGTAGCCCTTCACCGCTTGATTCAGCTCGTTGACGATCTCCACCTCGACCTGGCTTGCGTCGCGGTCGGGGAAGAGTTTGCCCAGTTCATGCCGCACGCGCTCGACGAGTCGGGGCTCGCCGTTCACCGCGTTGAAGGGGACGATGCCGTCGTCGTCGGCCTCCAGGACGCGTTTGACCGCGTAGGAGAGCAGGCGCCATATGTGTTCCATGCGCTTCTGGTCCGCGGACTTGCCCTCCATGAATAGCCACAAAACCTCGACCGAAGCGGGCTTGTCAGCACGGCGCCGATCCCCTAAGCCGTTCTCAATGGCTCCGCGGCTGTGTTCAGCGACTCCGTAAATCTCGTATGCTCTCCGATCCAACGCGTGATAGGTAGCTCGAACCCGCTCCTCTTCCTTCCGTTCGAGCGAAAGGAGTGCGTCCAAACGCCCGGCAATATTTTCAATCCCAGGCTGGTTGAAGAGCAACCAGGGCAATGTAAATCGCGATGAGAGTTCGTTTCCTGTGTCCCACGACGCCTTAGCCGCGAAGATCGCCTCAGCCAGCTTGCCCATGTAGTCCATCGTCTCAAGGGACGGCCGCGGAATGGGTAGACGGGCAACATAAGTAGACCCGTAGCTTCGACTCGTCAGACACCCAAGTAATGCTTGGGCCACCGAGGAATTCATGATTGCCAGAAGGTATGCCTCGTCGGCCAGCCTGTTCGGAAAGGCGCATGGTCCTTTACAGTTGAAGATGGCCCCAGCAGGTAGGCGACGAACATTGAGACCCTTATTTGTCATTTCGGTCCACGTAAGCCCTGGTCTTCCGTAGTAGTCTTCCGACTTTACAAACCGCGAAGCAGAGCCGTACTTATTCTCCACTACAGCCTTGTATTGGTGGCCATCATCGGTCCAGTCAATCACTCGCAAGATGTCGGAATAGAATCTAGAGAAAGCCCCCCCTTTCGAGTAGGTCGTCCATCGGCGCAAGGAGTCCGGCGAAGGTTCCCATCGATATCGGAGAAAGCGGTCAGATTCGGTGGCATTCATGCCGCCCTGAATGTCAGCCCAACCAGGGCTAAGGCATGAATGCGCTCGAAACAAAGGCCCGAGGAGCGATAGATTTCGGTAAGCGAGAGGGGCTCCCTCAATCACAGAGAAATCCCGGCGCGCAACGTCATAGCGTGTCCGGCAACCCTCTCGCATTCGGAGGCTTCTCACGAACTGCGGATGTCGGTCGTCGGTTGGCCGCGACCCACCAGCCTTGAATCCGACGAGATCGAAACAGGAAACTTTTTCTGCCTCGCTCACTAGGTAGTAGGCACGGTCAGCCTGTTCCGGCGTTGTTTCGATGCCCTCCCGCGCCTGGGTGGCCTGGATGGTCGAGACCATGAGCGTCCGCCGCAGATCCGGGTCGGCGAGGATGGCCTTGACGTTAACACGCTTACTTCCCATGGCTTGTCTCCCAGCGGGCCAGTGCAGTGGTTTCCCACTCGGCCACGAGCGCGGCCAGTGGGGCATAGGCTTTTTGGGTGCGTCCAGCGTCGCATGCGGCGAAGTAACGTGCCTGGTCGCTCCTCCGGTCATATACGTCCAGCGGAACCATGTCATTCTGCAATAGCAGCAGATTGCCCGTGATGAAGGCAGTCCGACCGTTGCCCTCGCGGAAGGGATGAAGAGCCAGGATTTCGCACATGACCTCGGCCACATAGGCGAATACCGTCTCATCGTCTTCGGACAGTATCGGTGAACGCGCGAGCACGTCTCGCTCCAGCACGTCCATGAGCGGCTGAATCCCTCCGGGAGGCAAGGGCCAGCGGGTTGGACCGTCGCCTTTGTGCAGATCCACGGTGCGCCATTCGCCCGCGAATGGATAGATCTCGCCCATGAGCTCACGGTGGATCTGCCGGACGAGGTTGACGGTCAGCGGCGCCGCTTCCGGTCTATCCAGGAGGCTGAGTACAAACTCCATCGCCCGCGCCACGCCCTCGTCCTCCCGGCGGTCGATCTCCTCGCGATCCAGGCACCCGGCATAGTTAAGCAGGGTGCCGTCTGCGGTAACGATCCAATCCCAGTCGCGGTCATAGGCGCTCCAAGGCGTCGGCACGACGCGCGGTGAGGAGGGGACTGTCGCGGACTTTGCCAGTTCATCGAGCCGGTCCTTCGCGAGCTTCCGCTGGCTGGCTGGGACGATGTAGAACTCGCCGACACTCGCGGACTGGTAATACTCGCCCTTCTTACGACCGGTGCCACTGAGGAAGCGGAAGCCAAAGTCCTTCTCCTCCCACCTCCAGCGGACTCGGTGCGACGCTGATGTCATTTGATGCCTCCTCGGAGTACGATTGCCGCTGCTTCCACGGTCGCGTCATCGAGGATGCCAAACCCAAGGTCGAGCATCGTGATGAGGGGGTTGCGTTTGAGAAGAATCTCGGTGCGCAGCTTCTCGAACGAGGTCAAGTTAATAAAGGTCGCGGAGACCAGCGCCCCGACATAGCCTTCGGGTTCGGTCAACTGTGTCGCCCGATCGATGAAGGCCGCATAGATGTCATTCGCCGTGAGCGGATAGGCCGCCTTTACGAAGTCCTTCACCTTCGGGACGAAGGCGCCGTAGGGCGGGTTCATGACCACCACGTCGTAGTGCCGTGAGAGGATCTGGAGGAGCTTGAGGCCGCGGGCGGTATCCTCCGCAAAGAGGCGCTCGGCGGGGTCGCCACCGACTTGAGCGGCCTCGTCTTCAATAGCTGCCAACAGCTCCTGCTGGAGCTGGCGGGCTTCCGCTTCCAGGAGACGCCATTCGAGTTGAAGCTGTCGGGCCTGTTCCCGCTCCAGGTCCGCAAGGATCGAACCCAGATTAAGCTGCGGGTGCTCTACCGGGGCGAAGACCCGGGTGAGTCCCTTCTCCCGAGCACGGGCTTCGACCCAGTCATCCAGTACGCGCTCGACGCCTTCGCGGACTTGCACGAGGCTGCCGAGCTCGCTGACGTGCTGGAGGTTTCCCCAGATGACCTTGAACAGCCTTGCGGCGACCTCTCGCGTCTGCGCACTCTTGGCACCCTGGCGGTTTAGCACGTCCTCGACAAGTTGACGCAACCGCTCGGCACCCAGGTCCACGGCGTTAGCGACGACCAGGTTGCTGCGCTGGATCTTCACATCCATCGGCGAGAAACCGTGCTTTAGCGACGCCTCCTTGGCGGTCAGGAGCAGCGATAGGGAGGCGATCTGGACCGCCCGCGGGTCGATATCGACGCCGAAGAGGTTGTGCTCAATGATGGCAGCCGGGATGTCGCGAGGTTCGCTAACCGAGGGCTCGGCGGGCCAACCGGGCTGGCCGGCGTGTTCGATCTCGTCCAGGTACATCCGGTGGAAGAGGCCGAAGGCATACTGGCCGAAGTGCATGGTGCCGCAGGCGGGATCGAGCAGGGCAATGTCGCGAGCACGCTTGAAGCTCTCGACGTGGCCGTCATCGGTCAGCCGCTGGTAGCGGATGCGCTCGCCGGTGCGCGGGACCAGGTAGTCGGCGACCGGCACGTCCGAGGTCCGCTCATCGGGCAACGGCGGTGGGGCGGTGGCGGCGAGCGCCGAAACCGGGTGCATCTGGAGCCAGAGCCGGCCGAGCGTATTGTCGACCAGGACCTTCACCACCCAGGAGGGCGTATAGAACTGATTGAGAACAGAAAGCTCGTGGGAGGAACGTGGAGTGCCCTTCGTCTCCTCGCGGATCTTGTCCTTTTCCGACTGCTGCTGCCCCGGCATTGGTCTACCGACAAAGAACTGATAGACCCAACCGAGAAAGTCCTGGGCGCGGTAGGCGTCCTCGGGTAGGTCTTCATTGATCGTCTTGAGGATGCTCACCAAGGACGCATGGGTTGGCCAGAGGCAGGCGTATTCATGGTCCGGATCGAAGAGGACCCGGATGTCGTGGGTGATGTGTCGAAACGCCGCGGTGAGGCCGTCGCGGAGCAGCAGCTCCTCGGCGTCATTGTCGTACTTGTACTTGCTCCCGCCGGCTGCCCGGAAGTCCCGCAGGTAGCGCGAACGCGCCTGGCCCGGAACAGGGGTGATCACCTCGGTCTGCTCCGGCGTGCCTTGCGGCGCCGACGGCGGCGGAAGGTAGAGGAGTTGCCGAACCTCCATCGCCTTGAGACCGACGAGTCGGTTGAGGAGGGTGTAGGCGAGCTCGCGCTTCACGTTCTCGTAGCCGCGCTCGGCCGAGCCCTCGACAATCGCGTCGCGGGCGATGAGCGCCGCCACCCGACCGCGGACCGCCACGGCCTCCTCGGGTAGGCGCATCTGGTCGAGGGGCTTGTGCTTGCAGTTCGGCTGGAGCCCGAGACGTTTGAGCTGGGCCGCGAATTCATCCTCGATGAGCAGACGGACCTTGGGCACCCACGCGCGCACGGCCTCCTTGTGCTGGTCGGAGAGCGCCTGTCGGCTCACGGCGCCCTGCGGTGGGGTTTGTCCGTTCGTCGCGGTCACTTGACCACCACCGTGAATCCTTCGCGGATTTGGGCCTTGAGATCATCAACCACCTGGTCGAAGGCTTGGTCCACCTCGTCCTCGGTCTTGAATCGCCGGCCAGCCAGGACCGTCACTGGGCGCCACTCGAAGACCCGCTCTCGGGGGTCAGGCGGCGGTAATACCAGGGTTCGCAATTCAGACTCCACCTGTGCCCGGTAGGCGGGTAACGCGACCATGGCCTGATCGAGTGCAGAGAGGCTGCGTTTGCCGGCGGCCGTGAGCAGGGCCTCCACGGTGGCGAGGGTCAGCGGGGCGTAGTGGCCCAGCTTGCCGACACCGAAGACCTTGTCGACGACCGCGTCGCGCCGGGCGGGCGGAGCATTCTGGTAGGCAACCCCGGCCATGATCTCCGCGGCCTGGGCCTCGGCCGCGCTCCGAACCTGGTCGTAGGTCTGGAGGTAGACATCCCGGTAGGTGGCGAAGGCCGTGTCGAAGGCCGCACGGTAGTCGCTCCAACGCGCGATGACCGCTTTTTCTGCGGTGATGGCGGCCAGGTCTTGCTCGGCCTGCACGAATGCGGCGCACTTGGGGTGCCCGTCCGGGATGGGATGATCCGCGGCCAGGCCGATCAGCCTCCGTGAGGTTTCGTAGTCCTGATGCCGGTTGGCATCCAGGAAGGCCCGCAGGGCGTCCAGCCCCTTCTTGAGCGCTTTCCATTCCTTCTCCTTGGCGAGGAAGGCGGTCACTACGGTGGTCGGGTCTTTGGCGGTGGTCGGCTCAGTCAAAGCCGCTTCGGCCTTCAGTACCGCATCGGAAATCGGTAGCCCTAGCTCGTGGCGGCTCTTGGCCTCCTGTATTCCGAGTCCCAGCGCAAGCCCCAGGTCGCGCACCGCGGCTGCGATGGCGTTGCCCGACTCGGGCGTACCACTGCGACCCATCGCGATGAGGGCCTTGCTTGCGTTCTTGATCTGATCCACCGACAGACTGGTCTCGGCGACCCGGAAGGTGGATTTTCTGAAGGCGGTGATCTTCGAGAAGATCTCGTCGGTGCCTTTGTAGTCGTAGAGCGCGGACGGCCCCAAAGGGGTCTGTTTTTCTATGTACAAGGCCCCGGCCCTGAAGCAACCGGCGAGTACCAGGCGCACCAACTCCTCCGGCCAGCCGAAGGGCGGCCGGAGAAAGCCTTTGAAACCCTTATCGTCCTTGGCGTCGAGTAGTCGCCCCCCCTCGGGTTCCAGGCCCTCGTCCGCGAGGTCGGCGAGCACTTCGAGTACCTGACCCACCAGGGCCGATTCCCGTTGCAGGCTCCCCTGCGTGTCGAAGAGGTCCAGTTCGGGCGCGACCTGGTGCAGATTCGTGGTCGTGGGGTTGAGCAGCGCCTTGAGCTGCTTGGCGAAGTCGAAGGCTCGGTCAGCCAGGTGGAAACGCGGGTAGACGTTCGGGATGAGTGCTTGAAAGGCCGTGCGGATGGGGTCTTTCAGGTCGGCGGCGCCTTCGAGATCGACCTCCTGTCCCCCGTAGAGCAGCGTGCCCCCCAAGAAGGCCCGCTCCAAGTCTCTGACCAGGGCCACTTTCAGCTCATCGCGCTCCTTGCGCTTTTCGGCGAGGGCATCCTGGGTGTCGGCGGAGCTATCTTCGGTGAAGCGTTTGTCGCTCGTGACCTTCAACAGGGACTCGTAGCGCTTCAAGCGCCCTTCCAGGCTTTCCGGCGTAGCCGCCAGCCACCAAGCGATCCTGCCCTTCGCGCCGCCGGCCTGATTCTGCTGCTCGATCTCCTCGATCACCACGCTGCGGCCAGGCGCCAAGGGTGAAAGGAAGCGGATCTCCAGTTCCGGCCCGGTATCGACCGCTTCGCCGTCGAGGTGAACACCGTAAGCGAAGGTGACCTTGGTGACACCATGGACGACGGCAAAGTTGCCCAGCCGTTTACGGGTAAGCAGCTCGTCCTTGCAGATCTGCTGAGAGGTCCTGCGCACGGTAGCGAGGTTGATGCTCTTAGGACCTCCCGGGCGGACCATCTCCTGGATGGCCTGCTCAATGGTGCGCTCGCGTTCGTTGAGGAACTTCCACTCGCCAGTCGCCTCGTCGCGTGCGACGTAACCGGCTTCCTGCAGCGGCAGGAGGGTCGCCTCCACATCCGTGCGAAGCTGCGCGAGGTCGGTGGTGAGGGTACTGGTGAGGAGCTTGGCGAGGGTCTCCGGGACCCGCGGGACCCAGGTCACCCGCTGGAGCAGCCAGAGGACCTTCAACACCCGAGCCGGCATCACCGGCGTATGGGGCACCCGCTCGTCCGACTCGTAGATGGCCCGCACGCCCGAGGCGCCGAGGTACTCCTGGGAGAGCAGATCGTTCTGCACGGCATCGAAGACCTGGTCGAAGCTGACGATGACGCCGACGGGCTCGTCAGCCAGGTCTTGAAGGGCCTCCATCACCACGCTGATCATGGAGCGCACACCGCCCGAGATGCGAAATCCGGAGAGTGCCTCAAAGATGTCCTGCGCCAGGCTGATCTGGTGGGGCAGGAAGGGATAGCAGTCGATAAAACTGCGCTCGCTCAGTCTCCCCAACTGCCGGCTAGCCTTCAGGTCCGCAAGCTGGGCAATGTGCCCCTCGTGGGTCTGGTAGAGACCCTGCAGAATAGCCTCCTGCGACGGGTGTTTCTTGAGGATACGTTCCGACACCACCTTGTTGATCTCGTCCGAAATCAGGTGCGGTTTGAGCTCGAAGCGGGCGTTGAGCCGTCCGACGAGTGCCGGTTGAAAGTTGGTCCGGTCTACCACGCGCTCCAGGTCCTGCTGACTGGTCACGATCAGCCAAACCCGACCCTTGCCCTTATTGCCGATCATCTCGGCGAGGCTGTTCAATTCGCTTATGCGATCCGTCGAATCGCCGATGAAGGTCCCCATCTCGTCGATGACGAAAACGAGGTGAGCCACCTTGCCGCCGGTGGTCTTCTGGGCGGTCACCCAAGCAACTAACTCGTCTGCGATTCCTTCCGCAGTCAGCTGCTGGTAGTCGAACATGTCCCTGACTGCCTGTTTCGCGGTCTTTTCGTCCGGATACTCGGCGGGCTCAACAACCGGTAATAGCTGAGCAATGCGACGACGGACCGACATCAGATCATCGCGTCCCTCAGCGCCTTGCCAGGGCTTCCCGTAGCTGGTTTCGTACTCGGCGACGAACTTCTCATACAGTCCCAAGTGTTGGAGCCGGCGCTCGATACGTGCCACCACGACGTTTTCCGCGAGGCCGATGCTGCGGTAGAACTCGGATAGCAGGATCTCGCCCACCGAATTCGGATTGCTAAGCGATTGCCGGCTCTTGATCTCAAAAAAGATGGTCCGGATATCAGTGTTGAGCTTGAGTTCGCCGAGGCGCAGGCGCAGGTCGCGGCCGGCGGGTGAGTCCGAAAGATGCTTGACGAAGGCGTCGATACAGTGTTCGGAGCCCCCATCGTCGAGCGGGGTATTATGGAGGATGTGGCCTAATACCTTTGCTAAGTGGGACTTGCCGGAGCCGAAAAATCCCGATGCCCAGATGCCCATGACGTCCCGGGCCGCCCCGCCACGCCGGAGCGTCTCGCTGACATGGGTAAAAGTATCGAAAATCCGCTTGAGCTCGTGCTCGATCTTGTCGGTGACGACATACTCGCGAATTTCGGTCGCCAGGGATGCGCGATCAAAGACCTTAACGACGCCTTCAATCTTGACCCCAATATCACGCTTGATGATTTCCCGAATCGTCGGCACCGGCTTTCTTCCTATTCTTGTGGTTCTTGATCGCGGCCATTGATCGCGATCAGGGCCAGGATATCTTGACCGCGAGGTAATTCCCGCCATCTGGTTGATTCATGAAATGCAGTCTTCCCCCGCGCTCCTCGCCTGGGAATGCGAGGACGAATCGACAATTGAGCTCCCGCAGATCTTTCAGAACCTCGCCGAAGCGGAGCAAGGGGTAGACAGCGACGGTGGCATAGACGATCACGTTACCGCCGGGATTCTGAACGGCGATTTTCCTCAGGTGAGCCAGGAGATTGGTTTCAACACGCTTTGACAAACCCTGAAGGAGCCATTTGTAGTCGTCGATTTCGTCTTCCTGGAGCCCTTCGACATCTTGCTCGCTCAAATCCTTGAACATGAAACCGGTCAGGTCGAGGAGGTGGCATGGAATGGCCCGCGCGGCCAATGCCGGCACAAAGGTGTCCAACAATTGCTCGCGAAAATCGAGCTCGTTGTTCGGCGGGTAGATAAGGAGCACAGAGTCATCGGTCTTCACGCCACGGTCCACCCTGACGGGATGCATCATGATGGCCATCAGCGAATCGAACATCGGCTGCATCAGGCGGCCTCCGGAAGGTCGATCTCGACGACATCGCCTTGCATCCTGAAGCGTAGATCGCCGCGGCGATTAAGATCCCCGAGGGTGTCGATGACCTCCGATGAATCGATCCCGAGCAATCTGAAGACGGGGGATTTCACGAGGTCCAGAAATGGTGTGCCGACCAACCGCAATGCGGTCACGATCAGTCGAACTGGTGCGCCATAGAGGGACGGCCGAACGGTTCTCTTATGTATGGCACCGGTAGCCAGCCCGAAGTCACGAATGCTGGCGCAGTATTTTTGCGTAACGGCTCGCGTGGTCTCCTCGGACCAGTCGAGCACTTCAGGATGCTGCTCGGCAGAGCGCACGAGGAACGCCCGGACGTCAGCCACCCGAACCTCCACGGGTGCTCGGCGAAGCAGCGGGAATAGCCAGTTCATTCCGAGATCTGCCACCAGACGATCATTCAACGCGAACAACACATAGGCGGTCAGGGTGCGCTCGGTCTCAGAACCACTGCGCTGCCACTGCGCCCAGAACGCTGAAAAGAGCGGATCGCCCACATCAAGCCGATAGCGGGAACGCAGTTCCTTCCACAGTTTACGCCGGGAAGCGACGGACGACCGCGCCAGGCAGTTGTCGTCGATGACCAGGCCACGGTAACGCTCTGCGGTCAGGGCCGCATCCTGGGCCTCCAGGAGCAGGCGAAAATCTGTGTAAAGCGCGGACCGCGCAGACAGGCGAGAGAAATACGGTGCTTCGGGATCTAGCCCAGGAACCTGCGCTGCTTGGGGAATCGCCCCCACGGCGACCGAGTTAACCACGGCTAATCCTTCCCGATCGGTGCGGTTTCAGGCTCGCCGCCAGGCGACTCGGTGCCGCCCGCTTTAACCCAAGCGTCTACATCCGATAGTTGGAATTTCCAGAGCCGACCAATTTTGTGCGCAGGCAGCCCCTTGCGGTCGATCCAACGGTACACGGAGTCCTTGGTGATGCCGAGGTGGTTTGCTACGTCTTCAACTGAGACCCAGGGTTCGGTCGGCATTGGATGCTCGTCTCTTCAGGGCACGGGATCATGTGGCAGGACACACGCGCCATCGCGGCCTGCTGGATGCTGCCGAGGCCCGAACCAACGCCGCGTCTTTGCCACCCGAGGCACCATTATGCGGTGTTTTACAGACAAAAGTCTGCCACGATCGCATAAACGCGGTTTGGGCTGCGTACAGATGCAGGGTCAGGTCTTCGCCGAAGGAGTCGACGGCCGTCAGGACGTCCCCCGGACCTGGCCGTGCGAGATTCGGCACAATCGGATAGCCTTCGCAAGACCGACGTGTCGATTGAGGACGGCGACTCCCACGCGCAACCCAGTTTTTTGGTGTAGGGGCGTTCTGAACAAAGCCAAAGATGGTGCAAACGACTACAGAAGATGACGGTCTCGGGACTGTCGCACGACTTAGGAGTTGTGCGACACGGGGCCTAGCTCTGGACACCAGGTTCTCGACTGCGCGCCCGTGAGCGTTTCCTGTTTGGGAAGTTTCCTGTGATCCCGATCCGGGATCACAAATCCGGGGGTCCTGTTGCTCTTTCGAGGACCCGGTAGCAGGCCGCTCCAGCACGCCCGAAGCTCAGTGAGAACACGATCCGCTACTTCGGCCGGAGGCTGAGACGTAACTTTTCATTATCGAATCCCTTATTCTTTCGCGAGAAAACTGGCGTCGCTGGTTTTAAGCGCGCATTTCCGTTGTGTCGTCCAACTGTGCGTCACCGAAGTTCTTCAAATTCTCCTGCCGAGCAAAATACTGCTTTAGCTTCCTGATGGTACTGTCTTTCAATGCTGGCTTCATCTTGAAAAAATACAATGAACCGAAAGCTGCAATAGACTCGTCGCTGTCGGGAAAAACAATCTTGAGGTCTTCGGCAATGGTTTCTTCCTTATCTGTTCCGGTCACCAGTCGGAACCACAGCATTTTCGCGAGTTCGAGTGCCATGTCTTTCTGGTGATCGGTGATACACGCATGAAACAACGGCCAGGAAAAAGTAAAGAAAAGAGCTTTGACTTTTTTGCTCTTGAGTGCGCAGTGATGGTTAGCGAATACCATGGATCTTCTACTTAGAGGAGACTAAAGATTGGAGATTTCGCAAGCGTGCTGCGATCAGCGGTGAGAGCGCGAGGATCGTCATCCCGATGATCATGAAGCCACCGTGCCAGGGCACGTAGTCGGCGATGATGCGTTCCCACGAGAGTCCGAAAGCGCGACCGACGCCGACCTCGAAGCAGAGCATGAGGATGAACCAGAGCAGGCC